>WNFQ01003391.1_pt1 | contig 19855 bp, 25 predicted proteins | sample 5400171 | NCBI WGS metagenome assembly WNFQ01 (sample SAMN13153356, study PRJNA577476) | soil metagenome | isolation source: 20 cm soil under Madrone tree | place: USA:California | collected 2016-06-14 | reverse complement strand
CTTAGGCGTCTTCGTGAGCCATCCGCCTAACCATCGGTTGGAGCGGGCCGTGAAGCCTGGGCGGTTGCGTCGCGAGCGCTGGGGGAAGTTTGCGCTCGCGACGCCGATCCGGCCAAATCGTGCGGCCGCTCAACCTCATCGCTAGCGGTCATGTGAGGTTCCCGTGCAGCACTTCTGCCCTGAACAGCATGCACACTAGCCGGTTGGTTGTCGTGCTTCTGCTGGCGCCAAAGCTCCACGAGCGTAGGAGGACGCCGCCATGGCCGACAGTGTGAACTGGACTTGTCCGACGTGTAACGTCCCTGTGACAACACACTTCTGCGCCCACTGCGGCGAGGAGCCGTTGGCGTCTCGTGATCTTACCCTGCGCGGGCTCGGCGAGAAGTTCCTTCATGCCCTCACGAGCATTGACGCCCGCACAATGCGCTCCGCTTGGAAGTTACTGCGTCAACCTGGCGAACTCACGCTGGCATGGACGAGGGGCGTGCGCAAGTCGTACGTGGCACCGTTTCAGCTCTTTCTGATTGCCAACGTCATCTTCTTCGGGGTGCAGTGGCTGACCAGCGAGAACGTCTTCAGTTCCTCGCTTGACTCACATCTCTACCACCAGGATTGGAGCGATCTGGCTCAATCGTTGTTGGCACGGCGACTGGAAGCGACGCACACGACCCTCGAACAATATGAACCAGTATTCGATCGTGCGGTCGTATTGAATGCCAAGTCGCTCATCTTGCTGATGACGATACCGTTCGCATTGGTTCTGCCGCTGGCATTCTTTCGCGAACGCCGCCCGTTCATGACGCACCTGGCGTTCTCGCTTCACCTATACACCTTCCTATTGCTGCTCTTCTGCGTCGCCCTTTTTTTGGCAAGATTCAGTGAGCTGCTCGAGTTTGGCGGGCTGGATGTGCCTCGCGTTGACAACGTGTTGAGCATCGCGAACCTCGCAGCATGTACCGCCTACGTCTATCTCGCGAGTGGTCCGGTCTACGGCGCCAGCGGCAAACTCCGGGCCGCCAAAGCACTCCTGCTGGCTCTGACGGTGGCAACCATCGTACTGGGCTATCGATTCGTTCTGTTCCTCGTCACCTTGTACACCACTTGAACGGCTCGCCAAGATGACGTCTAAGCCTCGCTTGGAGCGGACCGTGATCGTTAGGCGCCTAGGCTTCGTCTGGAGGAATTAGGTGCGCAATCAAGATCTTCGGCCCCCACTCTGGGTAGGGCATGTCGTCCTTGAGACAGACCGATTGGAAGAATCCGCGCAGTTCATGCTCACGATCGGGATGCGACCCGTGCACAAAGGCTCGGAGGTGGCTATCTTTGAGCTGCGCGGAGGAACGCATTTGGTCCTTATTGCGAAGAGCGAGATAGTCCCGGGAGATGCCTCGTTTGACTTGATGGTTGAGGACCTCGGAGCGACACATCAGCGCTTCACCTCGATGGGGCTCGCTCCTACGCCGACCGAAGCTATGCCATCCATCGTTGAGCACGATCAGCGACCAATATGGCACCTAACACTAGATTGGAGTGGGCCGTGATGGGGCAGTGCCGGCGCGCCGCGAGCACGCTGCGCTATTTTGCGCTCTCGCCGCGCTGGGCGCGCATGCGCGCGACCGCTCAACCTCATCGTTAGGTCTCGATATGCGCGTCACTCCGGACAGTGCAGCACTTCGAAGGTGGCGCCTCTGGGTCGGGGCGGTCCTCATTGCGGAGATTTGTTGGTTCGCACTCCTACATCCGCGGATCGCTGGAAACTTTCGCTCGATTCTTGTGTTGGCGCTGCTTCCTCTGACGGTTGTTGGATACGTTTACCTGATGGCAGCCGTTTCCGCATACCTTGCTGACCGAGAGTGGGATCTTCGGTTTCGCCAGATGATTGTCATTATGCTCGGGCTCAGCGTTGGGTCCTTCGTGTTCGCGGTACTGTGGCTCGCGAAGGTGCATTTTGAAGGCGAGCTCGGCTGAAAGTATACGGCATGAGAACTAACAAACGTTTGAGGGGGCCGTGACACGTACGTGGTTACGCGCTGCGGGCGCCGGAAGGCAGTCTGCGCCCGCGGCCTGATCAGACGGCGTCGTGCGGCCGCTCAAGCTCATCGTTAGGATCCAAGAGACGCCATGCTGGTGCTCGTCAAATTCATCGCCACGTTCGCAGCCGCCATGTTTGCCGGCGCAGCGCTGTACGTGAACGTCGCGGAGCACCCCGCTCGGATGACGCTCGACACCAGGTTTGCGGCGGCGCAGTGGGCTCCGAGTTACCGACGCGCCACCTGGATGCAGGCACCCTTAGCATTGCTCAGCCTTGTGACAGGCCTCGGTTCCTGGTTGCTGGGTGGTGGCCTCGGGTGGGCCATTGCGGCTCTTCTGATTGGCGCCGTGGTCCCCTTCACATTTATCGGCATCATGCCCACGAACAGGGCATTACTTGCGCCGGGTCGCGATCTGGGTACAGCAGAGACGCGTTCCTTGCTCGAGCATTGGGCGAAGCTTCACGCGGTGAGAACGGGGCTTAGCCTTGCCGCGACAATCCTGTATGTATATCTCGCGCTTGGATCCTAACCCTCGGTTGGAGCGGGCTGTGAGCGGTGGTGGTGGGCGCGCCTGTGGCCGGCCGCTCAACCTCATCGTTAGGCGTCATACCACCACCCTAGGGGCATCCATGAAGATGAACCGCCTCATTCCAATGCTGCCAGTAAGAAGCATGCCAGCGAGCGTCGATTTCTATGAGAAGCTCGGCTTCAGCCTCGAGCAGAGGAACGATGATTGGCGCTGGGCGATGCTCTGCTTTGGCGAGTGTCGTCTGATGGTGGATGAGTCAATCAACGTTCACCCGGGCATTCCCCGATCCTCCGTTCTCTACCTTTACCCGGATGACATTTCTGAGTTTCGCAAGCAAGTGCGGAGGAACGGGCTGGTCGTCCCGGACTTAGAAGTCACCTTCTACGGCATGACCGAGTTCCGGATCGATGACCCGGACGGGAATCGATTGTGGATTGGGCAAAACGCTTCAACAGGAGCCTAACGCCCGCGGACTCAATAGTCGCGAACCTTGGGTAGGTAAGGGATGCTGCCTAACAATCGTTGGAGCGGGCCCTGATGCGTGGGTGGTTGGGCGCCGCGGGCGCCGAAAGACAGTATGCGCCCGCGGCGCTCATTCGGCCGTGCCGCGCCGCCGCTAAACTTCACCGTTGGAGCGCATGACACCGCGGCAGCTAGTTCAGGAGTGGGTGGAGGCGTTTAACCGCGCCGACGTAGATGCGTTGGCGTCCTTCTATGCTACAGACGCCGTAAACCATCAGGTCGCTGAGACGCCGGTGCAGGGTAGAGAGAACATCCGGCAAATGTTCGCCTCTGGTTTTGCTTTGGCACAGATGCATTGCATCGTTGAGAATCTCTTTGAGGACGGGCAGTGGGCCATTCTTGAATGGCGAGACCCAAGTGGATTGAGAGGCTGTGGATTCTTCCATGTGGTGCACGGACAAATCACCTTTCAACGCGGTTATTGGGACAAGCTATCGTTCTTGCGTCTGCACGGTCTTCCTGTGCCAGATCGCCCTTAGGGGATTATGGCGGCATCGGGCGGCCGCTCAACCTCTATTCGCAAGGCCACGAAACATGAAGCGCGTTACTAGTTCTCACAGATCTTCGAATAAGCTCTCCAGGGTACGGAAAATGATTGACGCCGATATAGTGCGCGACGGCGACGCACCGGAGTGGACTCCTGAGATGTTCGCGCGCGCCGTCGCGCGCAAGGGCCTAAAGCCCGTCCCAAAGAAAGCGCTTCTGTCGCTTCGAATCGACTCCGACGTGATCGAGTGGTTTAAGAAACAGGGCCCGGGATATCAGTCCCGAATGAACGCCCTGCTGCGCGCATACATGGAGGCGCATAAGTGACTCGCGCTCCAACCAAGCGCTCCAGGCATCGCCCGGCAGACGCTCCACGTGCGGGGTACCCTCGTTCGCTGTGCTCACTCGGCACGCCTGAGCGTGAACACTAGGGGTTTTGGGACCGAATTGGACACGTCATCTCTTCTTTGGGGTTTGCTCTTCGGCTCAATTGGGCTTGGCTTCTTCGTGTACGGAAGAAGGCAGAAGAGGGTCGTGCCGTTGGTCACTGGGCTGGCCTTGATGATTTTTCCGTATTTCGTGTCCAACACTATTCTGCTCGTCACATTGGGAATCGTGCTTATTGCTATCCCATACTTCGTCAGAATGTGACCTATGCAAAACACACGTCGTCGTGTTCTTCGGCGGTGGCGCGCCGCGAGCGCGCTTCGGTAATTTGCGCTCGCGCCAGCGGTCTCAGCCTGCGACTACCTCGCTGATCTGGATCACCGGAGACAGGTCCGTGTATCTCGGTATGTCGGCCATGATCTCCTTTGCGTGAGGACCGAACCCAGTTTTGAAGGCTTCTACGGAGGCGCAAAAGATGTGGCACATGGCAACAGACGTCGCTGGTGCATCTGGAGTAGCGCCGGCCAGGCCCTTGTCGACAGTGTAGTATTTGCAACTCTCGGCCATACGCGCCTTGACTAGCGGCATGTGCTTGTCGCGGTACGATCGTGCACCACCGACGCGCGCCGATGCGAAGACTGCACCGAGCCACGGGCGTAAACCTGGTTCCCGCGGCACAATGAATCGAAAGGGGAAATGACCATGCCCACAGGCACCATCCGGCTTCATAGAGTGTTCCGCGCCAATCCGGAGCGCATCTATAGAGCGTTCCTGGACGCTGACGCAATCGCTAAGTGGCTTCCGCCATATGGTTTCACCTGCAAGGTTCACCACATGGATGCCGAACTCGGCGGCACCTACAGGATGGCGTTTACAAACTTCACGACAGGCCACGGTCACTCGTTTGGCGGCGAGTATCGTGAAGTGGTGCCATTCGAAAGAATTCGCTATACGGGTAGGTTCGACGACCCGAACTTGCCCGGGGAAATGCAGACGACGGTGACCTTGCGGCAAGTGTCGTGCGGAACTGAGTTCAGCGTAGTGCAAGAAGGATTACCTGAAGCGATTCCGCTCGAGATGTGCTATCTCGGCTGGCAAGAGTCGCTCGCACAACTTGCGAAGCTCGTCGAGCCCGAGATTCCGGGATAATGAGGCTGCCGTTCATGTCGAACGTTAGATGGCCACCGCTGGCCGCGTCGCACTAATCAAACAGCGAGGAATGTAGTGTCGAAACTCCGCGTTCAAAGCTTCGCTATCTCAATCGACGGGTACGGTGCCGGGCCGAACCAAGATCTCCAGAATCCGCTTGGCGTCAGGGGCCCTGAGTTGATGGAGTGGTTCTTCCACACGCGCGTATGGCGCAGGATGCACGGCAATGACGATGGAGAGACGGGAGTCGATAACGGATTTGCGGAGCAAGGCTTTGCCGGAATCGGTGCCTGGATTCTTGGGCGCAATATGTTCGGTCCTGTCCGAGGCCCGTGGCCGAACGACAGCTGGAAAGGCTGGTGGGGCGACGAGCCGCCGTATCACACGCCGGTCTTCGTGCTGACGCATCACCAGCGGGCGCCGCTCAGGATGGCGGGAGCTACGGAGTTTCGCTTTGTCACCGGGGGCATTCATGACGCTTTGGAGCAGGCGACCGCTGCTGCGGGCGGCCGCGACGTCCGCCTCGGTGGCGGCGTATCCACTATACGGCAGTATCTGCGCACCGCCCTGATTGACGAGCTGCATCTCGCAATCCGACCTGTCTTACTCGGCTCCGGGGAGCATCTGTTGAACGACATTGATATGCGTGCTTTGGGGTATGAATGCGCGAAGTACGTCGCGGGCGAACGCGCGACGCATGTCTTTCTACGCAAGCGCGCGTGACGCTCGATGAGCCACCTAACCCCTCAATGCAGCGCTCAAGCTCATCGTTAGGCGGCCGCTTGTGGTTCCGCGCGAGGTTCAAGAACATAGGGACGCGCTGCTGGTTTCGCTATGCGCTCAAAGCACATTCGGCCTCGTATGGATTGTCGCGCGCTCCAGGGTCACGGTAACGCATTTCATTTTCACGTTCGTCGCTAGGCAGTAGCATGGAGCAAATCGTGCACGTCACCTTCGCAGCCCACGTGCCTCTGGACACCGTAGCCAGCATGGTTACCTGGCTCAGCTCATGCGCTATGGTTCGCGCGACGGACGCCAGCCAACGAGGTTACGTCGTCACGGTGCAACGTCCGAGCGCGATGGCGCATCTCGAAAGACGGCTGGCTGATTGGGAGAAGTATGGGCTCCTTAGTTGGCAGGCTGCTGCCCGCTGACCACGCGCTGCAGCGAACGCACGGCCGGCAGCTTCGGAGAGGCATGCCCCACTGAAGGAGGCGTTAGACGGCAGTGCGACAGGTAGTGCGCAATGCTTTAACGGCGATCGCCGCGCTGGCGTCGGCGTTGATCGTCGGTGCCGCGCTCCAGAAGGCGTTCTCTCTCCTCTGGCCTGCACTCGCCACCCGCGTCGTAGGTGTAGCGGACGTAGGTACCTACGTTGGCTACGCGTCAGTTGCGGTGTGCTTTTTCATCTGCGGATTCATCGCGCCCCGCTGGATCAGATCGCGCTTCCCCTTGGCATGGCTGCTACTGCCGATCGCCGTTGTCTATGCGGCCGCAATCATTCGCACGCCAAGAATTCTTGAGTGCCTTCCGCGCTGGTGGTCCGGGTGCTGGCTGATACATTCGCTATTCATTGTGCCGCTGGCCGCGTGCGCATGTGGATACGTCGCGCTTACACTGGCTCGAGGCATTCGATCTGGCAGCGGACAAGGCCGATGACGCTCACAGTCGCTCCTCCTACGCCAGATCGCTGGACCGACGTCGAAGCGGTCTTCACTTCTGATCGGCCTCAGCATTAACGGAGTTCACACCGGCAGCGTACCTGGGGCATCGGCAGCGTACCTGGGGCCGGCAATCCCGTGCGGTTTTGGTTCCGCGTGGCGCTCTATTTGATTCTTGGAATCCTGGCAGTGTGCCATGCGTGGCTGCGAGGCGCCTGACAATCGTTGGAGCGGGCCGTGATGGGGCACGCATCTCGAGGGGGAAGGTGACGATTCGCCTGGCGCAGCCGAAGTCGGGGGAGCTCATCGAAGAGTACGCGGCGTCTTTGAACGTAGACCTTTCGTTTCAGAACTTCGCGCACGAGCTGGAGCATCTTGCAAGCGAGTACGCTCCAGTCACGGGAGCGTTCCTTCTCGCTGAGGAGAGAGGGCTCTATCTCGGCTGTGTCGGCGTGCGGCAATTCTCAGACGGCATCGGCGAAATCAAGCGCCTGTATGTGATCCCCGCTGCGCGAGGACGCGGGGTCGGACGTCTCCTGGCCAAAGGCATCGTGGCTGCGGCCGAGCAGCTTGGATACACCCGCTTGCTTCTGGACACACTACCTTCCATGAAGCAGGCTCAGTCCTTGTATGTGTCCCTGGGTTTCAGGCCGACTGCGGCCTATCGATTCAACCCCGTCCCAGGGACCGCTTTCCTGGAACTGGACCTTCGATGAACGGGAATTCGTTCGGCTGCCGTTCAACCTCGCCGGTATGCGCCAAGACACCGAGACATTCATGAACGCCATCGACCTTGAGCGGTACCTCCACGAGCACATCCCTCTGTCGAAGGCGATGCAAGTCTCAGTGGTCAGCGTTCAAACTGATGGCGTCACTCTGCGTGCGCCGCTGGCACCGAACATCAATCACCGGGATACGGTTTTCGGTGGAAGTGCTTCGGCTCTGGCGATCCTGGCGGGCTGGTCGCTCCTGCATACCCGCCTCGAGGGGGCGGGCCTCTCCAGCCGCCTTGTAATTCAACGCAACACCGTGAACTACGACCTTCCGATTGCGGGTCCATTCACGGCGCGATCGTTCATTCAGACACCGGCTGCCTGGGAGTCATTCATGCTGATGCTCAGGCGCAAGGGCCGGGCGAGACTCACCATCTCGTGCATCCTCGACTACGATGGGCAGCGTGCCGGTCGCTTCGAGGGCGAGTTTGTGGCGTTGGGCCCGTATGGAGCCTGACAATCGTTGGGGTGTACGCGTCTCTGGAGCCGCTTAACCTTTAGGCGTCGCAAATGCCCACATTCGTAGCCCTGCTGCGCGGCGTCAACGTCGGCAAAGCCAAGCGTGTACCCATGGCCGAACTGCGTACTCTGCTCTCCCGGCTGGGCTACACACGCGTGGCTACGTTGCTCAACAGCGGTAACGCCGTGTTCCACGCTCCAAGGGGCACGCCGGCAAAGCATTCCGCAGACATAGCCGCCGCGATCTTCACCCACTTCAAAGTTGCGGTGCCGGTCATCGTTAAGTCGGCAAGCGAGCTAGCGGCCATCGTGTCCGAGAGTCCAATCACACCAGCGGCCGACGAGCATCCACGCTTTCTGGTCGCATTCGCCCAAGACCCCAAAGCGCTATCGAGGCTCGCCGGCATTGAGTCGCTGGTAGTGCGTCCCGAGCGGTTCGCTATAGGCAAGAAAGCCGCCTACCTCCTGTGCGCCACGGGCATACTGGAAAGCAAAGCCGGGGAAGCTCTCCTCGGCAAGACAGGCAAATTGGCCACTGCCACTTCAAGAAATTGGGCAACCGTCCTTAAGCTGCAGGCTCTGGCACGTGGAAGCGACGCCTGACCCCTGGCTACCGCACGCGGCCATATTACTGAAGTGGCGGGTTTTGTAGGGCCGTGTGGACGCGCATTCAGCAGGCGTGCTGCTCACCTTCATGCTCAAGGGTTTGGCGATCGGTTTTTCCATCGCAGCGCCGGTGGGACCGATTGGAGTGCTCTGTATCCGTCGCTCGTTGTCAGAGGGCCGGCAGGTTGGCCTGGCCACTGGCTTGGGAGCTGCGAGCGCGGATGCTATCTATGGTTGCGTTGCCGCCTTTGGTCTCACGGCTGTCTCGAGCGCTCTCGTCAGCTACAGGTGGTGGCTTGGCCTTTTAGGTGGCCTGTTCCTGTGCTACCTGGGTGTGCGGACTTTCACCAGCCGCCCGGCGGCACAAGTTGCGGAGAAACAAGGCCACGGGTTGCTTGCGGCATATCTCACCACGTTCTTTCTGACCCTCACCAATCCGATGACCGTCCTGTCCTTCGTGGCTGTCTTTGCCGGCTTTGGACTCGGATCATCACCGGATTATCTGGCCGCAGGTGTGTTAGTCACCGGCGTGTTCATGGGTTCGGCACTGTGGTGGCTGCTGCTCAGTGGTGGTGTGGGGCTGTTCCAGTCACGGGTCGGTTCCGGTTGGATGCAGGTCGTAAACCGCTTATCCGGTTGCATCATCTTCGCGTTCGGGATTTACTCACTCTCAACGGTGTGGTCCCGATGATTGAGAGAGAAACATGCAAGACGCCATGGTCACAACGGCCCTTACGCTGCCGGGCTACAGAGTGGTGCGCAGTGTCGGTGTGGTCCGCGGTATCACAGTGCGCTCGCGCTCCATCGTGGGCAATCTCTTCGGCGGCCTGCAATCACTGTTCGGCGGCAACATCACCATCTACACCAGCCTGTGCGAGCGGGCGCGCTCTGACACCTATCGCCTCATGTGCGAGCACGCACAGCAGCAGGGCGCAAACGCCATCGTTTCGATGCGCTACGACGCCACCGAGCTGATGGCGGGGTTGACCGAGGTGCTGTGCTATGGGACGGCAGTCATCGTCGAGCGCGAGCGCCCGGGTGCCTCAGCATGAAAAGGAGAACTCCATGCCGCTAGTCACGCTCACCGTGCGCGAAGGCAAGTCCAGCGAATTCAAGTCCATGGTGCTCAATGCCGTGCATGGCGCGCTGATCGCTTCGGGCGTGCCCGAGAAGGACCGGTTCCAGCGCGTGCTGGAACTCGGCGCGGATGACTTCCGTTTTGATGCTGAATACCCTGATCTCACCGCTCGCCGGACGGACGATTTCGTCTTGATCGAGATACTCCTTTCGGTGGGCCGCAGCGTCAAAGTGAAGAAAAAGATCCTGGCCGACATCCTCGGCGGCTTGTCGAAGGGTCCGGGGTTGAATCCCGAAAACGTGATGGTCTGTTTCAAGGAAACCCTGTGGGAGAACTGGTCGTTTGGCGGCGGGCGAATCATTCACGCTTGAAGCATGACGCCGCCGCCCACCCCGAGTGCGGTGCGATTCCCAATATCCCCGCGGCCGGTTGCACGGGCGCTATTCGGCCTCTGCCTTGATCGGCCGGCTCATGAGCGAGCGCACCGCGTCCCTGGCGCTCAGGTGCTGGTACAGCACGCGGTAGGCCATCTCGCACAGCGGCATCTCCACCCCGGCTCGTGCCGCGACCTCGCGGATGGCGCCGGCCGCGGCGTAACCTTCCACCGCCTGGCCGATTTCCGCGAGCGCCGCCTGCGCCGTGCGGCCGGCGGCCAGCAGCAGCCCGAAGCGCCGGTTGCGCGATTGATCGTCGGTGCAGGTCAGCACCAGGTCGCCGAGGCCTGCGAGCCCCATGAAGGTATCGCGCTGGGCGCCGAGCGCCACGCCGAGCCGCGTCATCTCCTTCAGGCCCCGGGTGATCAGAGCCACGCGCGTGTTGGCGCCGAAGCCGAGCCCGTCCGACAAACCGGCGGCGACGGCGAGCGCGTTCTTCACCGCACCGCCGATCTCCACGCCCATGATGTCGGTGGAGGTATAGGCGCGGAAATTTTCCGACGACAGCTCATGCGCCAGCGCCCGGGCATAGGAGGCATCCGGCGACGCCACCGTCATGGCGGTGGGGAGCCCGGCGCCGACCTCGCGGGCGAAGGTTGGTCCGGACAGGACGGCGACGCGGCGTTCGGCACCCAGCACCTCGCAGGCGATCTGGTGCGGGAGCTTCAGGCTCCCATGCTCGAAGCCCTTGGTGGCCCAGGCGATATGCATAGCGGGCGCAAGATGCGGCGCGAGCTGCTCGAGGAGCGAGCGGAACGCGTGGCTCGGCACGACGATGAGCACGTCGCGCGCCGCGGCGAGCGCCCTCGCCAGATCGGGCTCGACCTGCAGGGAATCGGGAAACTGCGCACTCGCGAGATAGCGCTCATTGCGGCGGCTCCCCGCCATGTCGGCGAGCCGAGCGCGGTCGCGTCCCCACAGCCGCACCGGCCGGCCGCCGCGCGCGAACTGGATGGCGAGTGCCGTACCCCACGAACCCGCGCCGAGCACGGCGACCGGTACGTCACGCAGTGCTCGTGCGGTCACCGTGGTCACCGGCTTCGGGCCTGGCGGCGTGCGCCGCGCCTCAGTTGGCCGGGCCCTGCGCCTGGTTGGCGGCGTAGAGCGCCTCGAAGTTCACCGGCGGCAGCAGGAACTGCGGGAAACCGCCCTGGCTTACGAGCTGCGAGACGGCGCAGCGCGCGTACGGGAACAGCACCCCGGGGCACACGGTGCTGATGGCGCGCTTCAGTTCCGCGTCCGGCAGATTGCGGATGACGAACAGCCCCGCCTGCTTGACCTCCACCAGAAAGATAGTCACCTCGCCGAGCTTCGCCGACACGGTCACGGTGAGCACCACCTCGCGCACGTCCGGCCCGAGCGAGCTCGAGCCGGTTTGCAGATCGAGGCTGATCTGCGGGTTCCAGTTGCCATCGACCCGCGGCCCGTTGGGCGACTCGTACGAGCAGTCCTTCAGATACACGTTCTGCAGCGCGAGCACCGCCCCATCGGCCGGCATCTCGCTCGCCGGCGCGGCGCCGGATATTTCGTTCGACATAGCAAGGCTCCGTGTTATTTCAGCATGGGATCCAGGCGACCCGCCGCCTCGAGCGCGTCCAGCTCATCGGCGCCACCGATGTGCTCGTCACCGATGAATATCTGGGGCACGCTGCTGCGGCCGCAGCGCGCCAGCATTTCGGCCGGCGCGCCCGGCACCGCCTCCACGTCGATTTCCTCGACCGCGACCCCCTTGGCGTCGAGGAGGCGGCGGGCGCGCGCGCAGTACCCGCACCAGTCGGCGGCGTACATGACGACCTTCGGTGTGCCCAAGGCCTGCGCTGCCCGCGCCCTCAGGCACGCGACAGGGGCAGGTTGTCGGCACGCCAGGCGGCGAGCCCGCCGCGCAGCGTGAACGCCCTGGTGAAGCCTTGCGCCGCGAGCTGGCGCGCCGCGGCGCTGCCGAGCGAGCCGGTGTCGTCATAGACCACGACGGGCTTTTCCCTGTGCTTCTTCAGGGTATCGGCGGCCTTGAGGATCTGCTCGCCGCTCATCTGCCGCGCCCCGGCCAGGTGGCCCGCCTGGTATTGCTCGGGCGGACGCAGGTCAAGCAGCAGCGCACCCTGATTCATCAGCCGGATCAATTCCTGGGGTGTGACCGAGACCAGGCTTTCCGATCGGGCGCGCATCTCGTATACAGCGATGAGCGCCACCACCACCGCGGTCGCGGTGGCGAGCCAGGGGTGGTGGCTCACGTATTCGAGGACACGGTCCATGGGGAAAGCAAGCCTGCCGGGGGCTAAAAAGGGCGCGCATTATAGCGCCCCCCTGCCATTCGGCACGCCGGCTGCGCCCCTGGCGGCGCTCGCCCTGGCACTGATGGTACTCGGCAGCGCCCCGCTGCCGGGAGCCCCGCCGGGGCACCCGGAGACGGATGCGCGCAAGGCCGAAGCGGAGCTGCAGGCGGTCAAGTCCGAGATCGAGCGGATCACCCGCGAGGTGAGCACCGAGCAGGTCGAGCGCGACCGGCTCACGCAGGAGCTGCGCACCTCGGAGCTCTCGGTCGGGAAGCTGCGCGAGGCGCTCAGCGAAGTGCGCCGCGAGCGAGCCGAGCGCGCCGCGCGCCGCGCGGCGCTGGCGGCCGAGCAGCACGTGCGCGAAGCCGAGGTACAACACAACCGCGCGGCGCTCGCCGGGCAGCTGCGCGCCGCTTACCTCATCGGCCGCCAGGAGCCCCTCAAGCTGCTCTTGAACCAGAAGGATCCCGCACTCGCCGGCCGCATGTTCGCCTACTACAGCTACTTCGGGCGCGCACGCGCCGGGCAGATCAAGCTCATCGAGAACGACCTGCAGCGCCTCGCGGAACTCGACGGGGAGCTGGCTGCCGAGGATCAACAGCTCGCGCAGCTGGAAAAACAGCAACGCGCGCAACTGCACGAGCTCGAGAACGCACGCACGCAACGCAGCCACGTGCTCGCGAGCCTGGAAGCACAGTCGCACACGCGCGCGCAGAATCTCGAGCGGCTGCACAGTCAGCAGGCGGGGCTCGAGAAACTGCTGCGTGAGTTGCGCACCGCCATGGAGCGCTTTCCGCTCGAGGGGAACGACGCCTTTGCACGCCTGCGCGGCAAGCTCGCCTGGCCGGTGAGCGGGCGCCTGGTGGCGCGCTTCGGGGATACGCGCGCCGGCGGGGTGCACTGGGACGGGGTGCTGGTGGCGACCGAGCGCGGGGCGCCGGTCAAGGCGGTCTGCCAGGGGCGCGTCATCTATGCCGACTGGCTCCCCGGCCTGGGGCTGCTCACCATCGTCGACCATGGGGACGGGTACCTGAGCCTGTACGGGCATAACGAGCGGCTCTACAAGGCGGCCGGCGAGCCGGTCGCTGCGGGGGAGGCCCTCGCAGCCGCCGGCGACAGCGGCGGCAGCAGCCGTCCGGAGCTGTATTTCGAGATCCGCAAGGGGGGCAAGCCCGTCGACCCGCGCCCCTGGTTCCGGGCAGCCGACCCCTAGGGCCTGCCTCGCCCAGATGTGATTGGGGTCAATGTTTTGCCCTGTGCGCCGGGCCGGTACGTACTTTCGCCAACTCGCGCAAGGACCCCGGACGCCGTACGCGCAATGGTGTGCGGTAAGCCCTTTACCAGAATCGGCCTGCACACCGCTGGACCATGAGTTCATCAGTAAACAGCGAGCACGTCCCAGGCCGTCCGGGGGCCCGTTTCGAGCCCTACGTGCGGCTCGTTCACTGCCTGCTGCCGCGCACCACGTACGTCGCGATGTTCGGTCCGGCGGGCGATCTCATGTGGTCGACCGAGCCCGTGGCCGGCCCGGATCTGATGAACGTCGTCGATGACACGCTGTTGAGCGCGCGCTCGAACCCGGACGCCCCGGGCCAGGTGCGCCTGCTGGCCGGGAATCTGCCGGTGTACCTGTGCTCGCTGCGCGATGACACCAAGCGGCTGCTCGCCGTGCTCGCCGTGGTGTGCCGCGCCACCGAGACACAGGGGCGCAAGAACCCTGACTTCGCCTTCGCCTACTCGCTGCTGTCCCCGATGCTCGAGTGCCTGCGGCGCGAGCTCGTCACCCGCGCCACCATCGATGAGCTCAACCACACCGTGGGTGGGCTCGATCGGGGCATGAATCTGCTGCTGGCCTACGGCAGCGCCGAACAGAGCGCAGCCGCGGCGGACGGCGCCAACGAGCTGCAGGTACTGCTGCAGCAGACCATCGAGCACCTGCGCGCCCGCACCGGAGCGCTGCTGGTGCCGGAGCGCAACGTCACGCTGGTGCGCGCCGGCGAGCACGCCCCCGCCGATACGCAGTTCCTGATGCGCGCGCACGGCCGGCTGCTGTCGCTGGCGCAGGCGCAGCGCACGCCGGTCGTCAGCAACGAGACTCTGTCGGCCTCAACGCCCGACGCCTTGCCGTACCGGGTGTTGTGCTGCTCGCTGCGCTCGCGCGCCGGACGCTTCATCGGCGTGCTCGCGCTGCTGCGCGAGGCGAGCGCGGAAGCCTTCACGGAACGCGATGCGCACATCGCCGAGATCCTCGCGCGCAAGGCCATCGGCGTCATCGAGAGCAGTTACGACGCCCTCAGCGGCCTGTATACCCGCCCCGCCTTCGAGCGGCGCGTACGCGCGCTCATCGCGGACCACAAGGCATCGCAGGCCTGGAGTGCGCTGTACATCGACGTGGATCAGCTGCACGTGATCAATGAGAAGGCCGGCATGCACGTGGGCGATACCGTGCTCGCCCAGCTGGGTGAGCTGCTGCGCCAGCGCCTGCCTTCCGGAGCCTTCGGCTCACGTATCTCCGGCGATCGCTTCGTCGTGCTGGTGCCGGCGCAGATGCCCGACGCCGAGCGTTTCGCGGAATCGCTGCGCGAGGGCGCCGAGCGGCTCGCCATGACTCACGCTGCGGCACAGCTGCCCGTGTCCATCAGCATCGGCGTCGCCCGGCTCGATTGCGCCGCGGACGAGCTGGCGCACGTGCTGGCGGCGGCCGAGACCGCCTGCAAGGCCGCCAAGGACCGCGGCCGCAACCGCGTCGAGGTGTACGAGCAGAGCGACCTGAGCATCGTGCGCCGCTATGCCGACATCGGCATCGCGGCAAAGCTGCGCGAGGCGATCGACGCCGGGCGTCTGCATCTTTACGCGCAGCTCATCCTGCCCTTGGCCGCGGCGGATACCGCCCGGCCGCACTATGAGCTGCTGCTGCGCATGACGGATGAGGACGGGCGTACCGTGGGGCCGGACACCTTCCTGTCGGCGGCGAACCGCTACCAGCTGATGCCGACCATCGATCGCTGGGTCATCAACCACGTCATCGAGGCGCTCAAGCCGCGCGCCGCCGTGCTCGAGGGCCAGGCGCTGGGTTTCGCCATCAATTTCTCCGGCCAGTCCCTCAGCGACGATCACTTCTCGGACTTCCTGATCGAGAGCGTCGCTTCCAGCGGCCTGGATCCGGAGCTGTTCTGTTTCGAGCTCACCGAGAACGCCACGGTCGTGAACCTGACGCGCGCCGAGGCGCTGATGCAGCGCCTGCGGCGACTGGGGTGCGGGGTGGCGCTGGATGATTTCGGCACCGGCCTGTCCTCGCTCTCGTGCCTGCGCCAGCTGCCGGTGACCATGCTGAAGATCGACGGCAGCATCGTGCGCGAGGTGCTGACGGACCCGCGCGCCGAATCCATGGTGGGCGCGATCGCGCAGCTCGCCCGCGGCATGTCGATCATCACCGTGGCCGAATACATCGAGACCGAGGCCATCGGCGCGCGCATCGCGGAGCTGGGCGTCGACTACGGCCAGGGTTTTGCGATCGGCCGGCCGATTCCGCTGGCCGAGCTGCTGCTCGAATTGCCGCTCCCGAGCGCGCCCGCCACCGCAGAGCCCGAGCACGAACCGGGCTTGCTCACCAGGGGGGCCGGCTGATGCGTTGCGGGAGCCCCAGGCCGCGCACGCTGCTTGCGCTCATCGCCGGGGCCGTGCTCGGCTTCGGCGGGGCCCTGACCGGGGGCGTGCTGGCGGATCGCCCCAGCGAGGCCGCACTTCCGGCCCATCCCGCGCGCCCGGTCGGCGGCACGGCCCTGCCCTGGCAGGAGGCGAGCCTGTTCGCGGAAGTCTACGAGCGCATCAAGCGCGACTACGTGGACGACGTCGACGATCACGCCCTGATGGAGAAGGCGCTGCGCGGCATGGTCGCCGCACTCGATCCGCACTCGGCCTACCTCGACAGCTCGGAGTTCGAGGAGATCCGCCTGAGCACCATGGGCTCCTACCCCGGCGTGGGCATCGAAGTCGTGGCCGAGGACGGGGTGGTGAAGGTGCTGCACCCCATCGAGGGCTCCCCGGCACAACAGGCCGGACTCGAGCCGGGCGATGAGCTGGTGAGAATCGACGGCAACGATATCGGCGCCGACCTGGCGGGCGCCATTGCACTCATGCGCGGCGCTTCCGGAAGCCTGGTGAAGCTCAGCATCCGGCGCGCCGGCAGGCCCGGATTGATCGAGTACGCGCTGCACCGCGCCCAGGTCGAAGTGCATAGCGTCGCGCAGCAGAGCCTTGAGCCGGGCTATGGATACCTGCGAATCACGAGCTTCAGCGAGACCACACCGGGAGATGTCGGCCGGGCGGTTGCTCGATTAAGACGAGACAATCCTGGTGGTCTCAAGGGCCTTGTGCTCGACCTGAGAAACAATCCCGGCGGCGTGCTCGAGTCCGGCGTGGCCGTTGCCGACGATTTTCTCGACAACGGTGTCATCGTGACGGCCGACGGCCGCACCCCCGAGGCGCGCTTCCGCATGGACGCGACGCCCGGTGACCTCATCGACGGCGCACCGCTCGTGGTGCTGGTGAACGGCGGCTCGGCCTCGGCTTCCGAGATCGTGGCGGGCGCGCTCAAGGACCACGGTCGCGCGCTGCTCATCGGACGCCGCACCTACGGCAAGGGCTCGGTGCAGACCGTCATGCCGCTCACTCACGGGGGCGCGGTCAAGCTCACGACGTCGCGTTACTTCACGCCCTCGGGCACCTCGATTCACGGCAAGGGCATCGTTCCGGATATCGTCCAGGACGGCCCCGGGCCGGCCCCTGCGGAGCTGCTGACGGGCAAGGGCTCACGGCCGCTCGCCGATCGCGACGGCGACGTACGCGTGGCACTCGAGACTCTGAAGACCCGCGCCGCTGCCGCGCCGCCCTCCGCGCTGCCCGTGGCCATGCGCTCGCTCGTGCCCTGAAGGATCACTCGAGGCGCTGCGCGCGTGCGCGCGTACCGCCGGCGTGGGCTTCCCGATATCCTCCCCGGCCATGCTGGCGTGGCTCATCGACGTGGTCCTGCATCTTGATCGGCATCTGCTCGAGCTGCTGACCCGCTATGAGCTGTGGATCTATCCGATCCTGTTCGCGGTGATCTTCGCGGAGACGGGACTCGTGGTAACGCCCTTCCTGCCCGGGGACTCGCTGCTGTTCGCGGTGGGCACCCTGGCGGCGGTGGATCGCAGCGGGGTGCTGCAGGCGCCGCTCGCGAGCGTGATACTCGGAGCCGCGGCGGTGCTCGGCAACACCGTGAATTACAGCATCGGGCGCGCCATCGGTCCCCCGGCCTTCAGCGGCCGCTACCGCCTGCTCAAGGTGCAGTACCTCAGACGCACCGAGGAGTTCTTCCGGCGCCATGGCGCCATGGCGATCCTGCTGTCGCGCTTCGTGCCCATCATCCGCACCTGCGCGCCGTTCGTGGCCGGCGTCGGGCGCATGCCGTACGCGCGCTTCCTCGCGTTCAACCTCGCCGGGGGTTTCGCCTGGGTGCTGCTGTTCGTCTGGGGCGGCTACCTGTTCGGCAACATTCCGTTCGTGAGGGAGCACTTCGGAGTGGTCACGCTACTCATCGTCGCCGCATCACTGGTGCCGCTGGTGAGCACCCTGTGGCGCCGCCCGGCGCCCGATAGGTGACACGGCCGCGCGGCGGCGGGGACTTCAGGCGCGCACGCTGAGCGCGACGACGGCGCCGATGATCGCGCCGATCAGCAGCGCGAGATTCGGAATCGCGGTCAGCATGAAGCCGGTGTGGCGCCCCTGCGCCGAGCGCACGTAGCCCTGGAAATACAACGCCCGCCCGATGAGGAACACGACCCCGAGCGCCGCCGCCACGTAAGCGTTGACGTAGCGAGCGAACAGCAGCACCGAGGGCACGAAGATGACCAGCTGCTCGAGCGTATTCATCTGCACCCGGAAATAGCGCTCGAACGCTTCGTTGCCGGTCGTGGCCGGCGCGGGGATGTTGTAGCGCACGCGCGCCCTGGCCACCGCCCAGCAGAACAGCAGGAATTCGACCAGGGCGAGGGCAATCACCAGGTGAACGAACGGCATGAAGGCTCCGGCTTTTCAGCCAGAATGGCACAATGGGCTCATGAGCGACAAGGAACGGGGCTACGCGCACCGGGTCGACATCCGCGCCGACCCGCAACAGGTGTGGCGAGCCTTCACGGAAGCGGAGCAGCTCAAGGGCTGGTGTTCACCGGATGCGGAGATCCGCGCCCGCAAGGGAGGGCTGTTTCGCGCCAGCTCGCCGTGTTCGAGCCCGGCCGGCGGCTGCGTCTGATCTACCTGCCCTCGCCGGCCTTGCCGCGCGCCGAGACCGTGATGGTCGATGACTTCATTCTCGAGCCGCTGCCCGGCGGGACTATCTTGCGGCTGCTGGGCTCGGGTGTGCCGGCGACGCCCGAATGGGATACTCAGTACCGGCGGCTGCGCACCGGCTGGCAGCAGGCCATCATCCGGCTCAAGGTGGTCGTGGAGCGGCAAGCCGCACCGGGAGCGAATACATGAGGGGATTCCTGCTGCGTGCGCTGATCAGCGCGATCGGCCTGTGGCTGGCGAGCGTGTGGGTCACGGGGGTGCGCATCCACGGTCCCGGCACGCTGCTGCTGGCCGCGGTGCTGCTCGGCGTGGTGAACGCCGTGGTCCGTCCCATCGCGTTCATCCTGACGCTGCCGCTCACCATTCTCACGCTCGGACTGTTCCTGCTGGTCCTGAACGCCGCGATGGTCGTGCTGGTCGCCGCGCTGCTGCCGGGCTTTCACCTCGCGGGGTTCAGGGCGGCGCTGCTGACCGCGATCATCGTGTGGCTGACCGGCTGGGTCGGCTCGGCGCTCATCGGGCACCGCGGCATCGAGCGCTACGCGCGCCGCTGAGCGGAGCGGGGGCGGCAACTAGCTGCTCGCCGGCAGCATCCGCCCCACCCAGCGGTAGAGCGCGTAGATCACCAGCACGAAGGCGATACCGCCGAGCCACTCCGAAGCGGTAGAGAACGAGTCTCCCACCACGCCGATGGGAAATTGGTTATTGGTGAAGGCGACCAGGGCCGTGAAGATCACCGCGAGCACGCTCTCGCCGACGATCAGACCGGAAGCGAGCAGCACCCCCAGTTGCTTCGTGGCCTCTGGTTTGGCGGTCCTGTCGGCGCCTCTGTCAGACCACCAACCGACCAGCGCGCCCGCGGTGACCATCAGCGTCGATGCCGTGGGAAGGTAGATGCCGAGGCCGACGGCGAGCGGCGGCACACGCATGGAGCGGGTGGTCCTGGAGAGCAGCCAGTCGAGCGTGATGATGGCGGCCCCTATGAGTGCGCCCCAACCCATCAATTGCCATTTCTCCGGGTCGTTCTGGATCACCGCCTGGCCGAGGGCAGAGATGAGGCCCGCCTGGGGCGCGGGCAGTGCGTGGGCTGACGCGCCGGGGGCGCCCGCAAAACCGTAAGCCTTGTTGACCAGGT
>WNFQ01001080.1_pt1 | contig 19860 bp, 17 predicted proteins | sample 5400171 | NCBI WGS metagenome assembly WNFQ01 (sample SAMN13153356, study PRJNA577476) | soil metagenome | isolation source: 20 cm soil under Madrone tree | place: USA:California | collected 2016-06-14 | reverse complement strand
CTTGGGGAGGGCCGGGTTCCGGCGAGCTTTCGATTTCGCGTTGGCAGCCGCCGTCGTGCATGAGTTGTTCTGATGCGATCTCCGCCTCAAGCCGATCAGCGGTCGCCATGTGCGTACCCCCAAGACTGGATACACTCGTAGGCCCGCGAATGCAAAGAAGTAGCACGTTTATACAAAACAAGACACACGCGCGACATTTCATATGCTCAGCGACGCGCCTATAGTGGTGACGCACGGAAAGCGCGGGCGAATTCGCCCGCCTAGGAGCGACCTTAATGACCACGACACTTGCTCCCGAACCGACTTATGAACCCGAACTCACCGGCCTGATCATCGTCGACCCTTACAACGATTTCCTGTCAGAGGGTGGCAAGCTGTACGAACTGAGCAGGGCGACACTCGAGAAATCTGATGTAGTTGCGCACATGCGGCAAATTCTCGCTGCCATTCGCGAGGAGGGTATCCAAGTGTTCATCGCCCCACATCATCGATGGCGTGAAGGCGATCAGCATATGCACTGGAAAACGGTTCCACCCATCGGTGCGGCAAGCTTCAAGGGCCGCGTCTTCGCCGACGGGACGTGGGGCGGCAGTTTTCACCCTGATTTCGAGCCCCAGCCGGGCGACGTGGTTGCCCAGGAGCATTGGCTTTCCAGTGGCTTTGCCAACACCGACCTTGACCTGCAATTGAAAAAACATGGGCGTGCGTAAACTGGTCGTGGTCGGGATGCGAGCGAATACCTGCATCGAGTCCACAGTGAGATTCGCTGCAGAATTGGGTTACGAAGTGACACTGGTGAAGGACGCGATCGGCAGCTTCGGGCATGAGGAAATGGAGGCATCGCTCAAGTTCAATATGCCGGCCTACGCAAACGCCATCGTTACCACGGACCAACTTCTGGCCCGACTCATGGCTTACAGAGGACTTGAACCTGTACAGGGAGACTCTCATGGTCGATGATCGTTTGGACTTCAGCGGAAGGGTCACGCTGGTTACCGGCGGCAGTACGGGTATTGGCCGGGCGACTGCGCTCGCGTTTGCGAAACATGGCGCCAAAGTCGTGGTCGGCGACGTAAACGACGCAACGTTCGGGGCGTCTTCCTTTGCCTCAAGCAGGAATTGCGTCACGTGGTCAAGGCCGGCGGCGGGGCGATCGTCAATACGGCGTCGATCGCCGGGCTGATTGCCGACCCCGGAATGTCGCCTTACGTGGCGGCGAAACATGCGGTAATTGGCCTAACGAAATCTGCGGCCATAGACTACGCAAGGTCCGGGATTCGAGTAAACGCCCTTGCCCCCGGTTTGGTGCGGACGCCCATGACCGAACGCTGGTTGGCGGATCCCGCGATGCGGGAGGCGGTTCTGGCGGGACCCCTGATGGGGCGCGCCGCCGAACCCGAAGAAATCGTCGGAACTGTGCTCTATCTGTGTTCGACCATGTCCTCGTTTGCCACGGGTCAAACGTTCACGATCGATGGTGGGCAGACGGCCCACTGAGCGGTAGCCCGGGCGGGCGGCACTGCCATTCAGAGACTCGCGGAGGCATCCGGGACGATCGGGACGGTTCATTGCCGGATATCTTGCGTTGGTGCCGCTCAAGAAGGCTGCGGCGGAAATCGACAAGCGCTTCGTCGAGATCTGCTGGAATCGTCAGACGGCGTGACGGGACGCATAATCGAAGTCCTTCGGCGTGCTCCCTTTCAAGCAATTGCCGATAAGTCCCAGAAGGTGGGGCTTCAGCAGCTCCAATATGTGGGAGCCCGTATGCCGTCAATCATTGGTCGAAGGTCGTGATTTTTCCTTTAGGGCATCCTTCAGGCAAAAAAGACACCTTCTGGGTAAACCCACAACGGTATTCCTCATTTCTCGTACACCCGCCGACCTTAGGAGAGGACGCCGCGTTGAAACCATTTTTCGACTCGCTGTGTGACAAATTAATTCTTGTAAGGTAACGTGGTTACCTCTGTTTACGCCATCCTCACCGACTTTCACTTCCCGGAGTTGTCAGCGGCCAGCCGGCGGCGAGTTGTCTGCAGATTTCCAGTAAACGCGGACTACGGGTCGGGAGATCGACACAAGCAATTCTCGAGGTTGGCGCCGCAATACTGACCACTCCGACGCATCGCCTGACTTCTCGCAGGTGCGTAAATACGGGTGCGGCAATCGCACCGACGCCCACTTCCGCCTCTTCGCAACTCAAGGCAAATCCCTGCTTTCTCGTTTCGGCGATGTCTACCAAATATCTCTTCAGATCAGTAATGGAATGAGGAGTGTATTTCACGAAAGGTTCGTTACCGAGACGCGCGGCAATCTCCTCATCGCTCAGAGTCGACAGAAAGGCCTTTCCTGCGGCGTGAATATGATAAACGAGCTCCGTCGACCAAGTCGGATCAATGCGCAAAAGACGCGCGGAACCCACAGCCGCATGAATCCATACCGGCTTGTCGTTCTCGACAACAGCAAGCCGCACCAACTCACCGGTTTCCTCGGCCAGGCCTCTCAGTATCGGATAGCAAAGATCAGTCAGCCGGTTCGCTGTCTGTTGCCGCAACCCCACGTTGCTGATGCGAAATGTCAGCTTGAAACTCTCGGTATCCTGGTCCTGAAACAGGTATCCCATTCCACGCAACGTATGCAGGATTCTGAAAGCGATTGACCGATTTACCCCGAGCGTACGGGCAATTGCCGACAGCGACAGGCCCTCGACCTTATCTCCGAGCATTTCGATCACTTCCATCGTGCGACTGACCGTCACCAGGGCCTCCGGCTCGGGGGCTACGATCGAACGCTCCGATGACTTCGGTCGGCGCGTGCGTTCCGGCTTTAGTGTCCTAGTACTCCGCAAATTCGCGCTCCCTGCTCTCAGCCTCGGCATTGGAGGCCCCCCAAAAGTTGTCGTACCCATGGCGACCGTAACCTCGTTTCAAATCACTGTCAAACAGGTTATTTGCCTCCCCATCTATCCGGCGATTGACTCGCCGGATTTAAACCAGTAATGTAACGCCGTTACCTATTACGCAATCCCTTATGAAGCTCGCACTGGTAAAGTATAAAAACAAGGTTCGCCTCGCACTGCAGGAGAGCGACGGACTCTATTCCCCGGCTGACTCCGACTTCTTCCGAATCGCGCCCGATGTTGTGCGGGTTCTGCAGGACGAGAGCATCAAGGCGCAGCTGCGTGAGGCCCTAGAGGCTGGGCGGATGGAGAGGTTGCCTGAGGAAGCTGTAACCTTCCTTCCTCCTGTACCCTCGCCCGCCAAAATCCTTTGCGTCGGGCTTAATTATTCAAGCCACGCGGCCGAAGCGTCGTTCGCGCTGCCCCGATTCCCGGTCTTCTTTGCTCGATTTGCGTCGGGCCTGGTCGGGCATGGCGAGGCTCTCATCAGACCTCACTGCTCGGTGCAGTTGGATTTCGAAGGAGAACTGGTGGCGGTCATTGGCAAGAGAATCCGTAATGCAACGGTTGCCAACGCGCTCGATGCGGTGGTTGGCTATTCAATCTTCAATGAAGGGACCATTCGAGACTATCAGCTCGAGAGGGGTCCGCAATGGACGTTGGGCAAGAATTTTGATGGCACGGGAGGCTTCGGCCCGGTCGTCGTCAGCGCGGACGAACTGCCAAAGGGCGGAGCTGGCCTGGCGATCGCCACCAGGCTGAATGGCGATATTGTCCAGAATGCATCCACCGCCGACATGATCTTTTCAGTTCCACATCTCATTGCGGCCGCAACCGAAGCCTTCGCATTAGAACCAGGCGACCTAGTGGTCACCGGAACGCCGTCTGGTGTTGGCGCAATGCGCAAACCGCCCCTCTACATGAAGGCCGGGGACTCTGTAGAAGTCAGCATTCAGGGGATCGGAGTGCTCAAGAATCACGTGGTCGATGCCGCAAGTGGGAGGGTGTCATGACTGAAGTGCCCAAAGAAGCCCATCGGGCCCGGCTTCGAATCGCTGCGGATGTCGGAGGTACTTTCACGGACGTCGCCACATTCGACGTCGCAACGGGCGCGCTTGGCCTAGGCAAAGTACTGACGACGCCTGAGCGACTGGTCGACGGAATCAGTCATGGCGTCGACAGGGCGGGCGGCGCCTTCGCCGATTCGGGCCTATTCCTGCATGGGACGACCGTTGCCATCAATGCGCTGCTTGAAAGGAAAGGGGCCCGCACTGCGCTCCTGACAACCAAAGGTTTTCGCGATATCTACGAGATTGGCAGGATCAACCGTCCGGACTCCTACAATCTCTTCTTCAAAAAGCATCGCCCACTCGTCGAGCGCTCGCTGCGCATCGAACTCGACGAGCGGATGTATTCCTCGGGCGAGGTGTTGAAGCCCCTCGACAGTGAGGAACTCGAGAGTGTCGCCGCGAAGCTGCAGGAGCAGAAGATCGATGCTGTGGCGATCCTATTCATGAACTCCTACCGCAATCCATCTCACGAGGTTGCAGCGAAGGAGTTCTTGGTCCGACGGCTGCCCGGCGCGTTCGTCTCAGCCTCCCACGAACTCTCTCAGGAGTATCGGGAGTTCGAGCGCACGTCTACCGCCGTGGCCAACGCCTACGTCGGACCGCGTGTCGCGTCCTACCTCCAAGAAACGGTCGCTTTCCTCGACAAAGCCAGATTTAGCGGCCAGTTCCTGATCGTCCAGTCGACCGGGGGCCTCTACGATGTGTCTCAAGCGAGTCGCGAATGTATTCGCATGCTGGAGTCCGGGCCCGCCGCCGGTGTCATCGCTACGCGCGGGCTATGCGATGCACTCGGCATCAAGAACGCGATCGCCTTCGACATGGGCGGCACGACCGCGAAGGCTGGCGTCATTCTCGACGGCGCGGAATTGATGGCCAATGCCGCCATGATTGGCGGCTACAACGAAGGACTTCCCGTTCAGATCCCGATGATAGACATTCAAGAAGTGGGAACGGGGGGCGGCTCGATCGCACAAGTGGTAGCCAATGGCGCAATCCGCGTTGGTCCCGAGAGTGCGGGGTCCAAGCCGGGCCCTGTCTGTTACGGGCTTGGCGGTACGCGGCCAACCGTAACGGACGCGAATCTCGTGCTCGGTCGATTGTCACCGGAGCGATTCCTCGGCGGCGACATGAAACTCGACCTCGTAAGGACTCGTCGCGCGATCGAAGAGGAGATCGCAACGCCGCTAGGACTCCGGATAGAGCAAGCTGCAGACGGCATCATCCGGATAGCGAGTGCCGCGATGGCGAACGTTGTCAAACGAGTGACGACCGAACGCGGACTCGACGCGCGCGAATTCGACATGGTCGCCTACGGCGGCGCCGGGCCTCTCAGCGCCACCCTGGTGGCGCGCGAATTGCGCATCCGCCGTGTAATCATCCCCAACGCACCGGGCCATTTCTCGGCGTTTGGCATGCTGCTCGCGGATCTTCGCCGGGACTACGTCCGCACGCTGTTTCACCGGCTCGACGTGGCTTCAATCGAGATTCTCCGCTCGGCTTTGGGGCAAATGGCCAGCCAAGGGCGCGCTGAGGTGTCCGCGGCGGCCGGGGGAGAGATATCGGTCTCCGTGGGCTACGCGGTCGATATGCGTTATGTGGGTCAGGAGCACTCGGTTACGGTTACTTTCTCGCCCGATCTCGCGCGCGACATCAACCGTGATGGTATCAAAGCCGCCTTCGATGCGACCCACGTACAGCGCTACGGCTATTGTTCGCCCGACGAATCCTCCGAAATTGTGAGTGTGCGCTGCGTCGTGACCGGCAGCATGCCGAAGCCGACCGTCGTGAGGATCGCTACCGGAACCGCGAACGCGCCGCCCGATGCGAGACGCGAGGTCCGGAATGTCTATTTCAACGAGATCGCTGGCGCCGTGCCTACGCCCGTATATATTCGCGCGAAGCTTCTCGCAGGCAACAGTTTCGCGGGGCCCGCGCTAGTCGAGGAGTATGCATCGACGACCGTGGTTTGTCCTGGCGATAAGGTCACCGTCGATGCGTTTGGGAACCTAGTTATCGAGGTCGGCACCCAATGAATACTGTTCAATCCTCCGCCCCGGGCGCAATCGGTGGTCCAGCTGTCCAGCGCAGCGCTGATCCGATCGTTACCGAAATTATCCGCAACGGGTTCATCGCCGCGACTGAGGAGATGAAGACAAACCTCATGCGGACTGCCTACAACATGATTATTTATGAAGCGCTAGACTTCACTGTCGGCCTTTTTGACGCGCAGGGCGATACCATCTCGATCGGCCTGGGGCTACCGATGTTCATTCGCGGCATGAGCGATACCATCAAGGCAAAGATCAGGCATTTTGGCGCTGGGGCAATCCATCCGGGCGATGTTCTCGTCACGAACGACGCCTATGTGACCGGCAGCCATCTCAATCACATGACATTCTCTTCGCCAATCTTTCATGGTGGCGAACTCGTCGCCTTTGCCGCGTGCATGGCGCACTGGGCGGATATTGGAGGAACGCTCGACGGCATCACCACGGATATTTATTCCGAAGGGCTGCAGGTCCCTTTCCTGAAAGCTTGGAAGGGCGGCGTCCCCAATGAAGACTTGCTCGCCATCATCCGCACGAATGTGCGTATTCCGGAACGCGCCATGGGAGATCTCAAGGCGCAGGTGGCCACCGTGCGGACGGGAGAGAAGCGCTTTCTCGACCTCATTGAGAAATATGGGCGCAACGCCGTCCTCGATGCGATCGAGAGCATTTTCGATCAAAGCGAACAGGTCGCGCGCAATGCCGTACGGCAGATACCGAACGGCACCTACGTGGCTGAATCCTATATGGATGACGACGGGATCAATCTTGGAGTACCGATCGCCATCAAAGTGAGCGTGATAGTCGAGGATGAGGAGATTACGGTTGATCTCAGCCAGGTGGGCGATCAGGTTAAAGGCTTCTACAACTCTGGCGAGACTGCGGGGCTCTCCTGCGCCGGCGTCGCGTTCAAGTGCCTGACCTCAGCCACTAGCTACCCCATCAATGCCGGAAGCTTCCGACCGCTCAAGGTCATCCTGCCGCCAGGAAAAGTGGTCAGCGCGCAGAAGCCTGCGGCAATGCGATGGTGGATGACTTACCCAATGACCATCGTTGATACGATCTTCAAGGCGCTGGCGCCTGCCGTGCCCGAGAAAATCATCGCAGCTCATCACGCCGACCTACTGGCTGCACTGATCCACGGCCACCTGCCCAACAGCGAGCAATTGTTTATTTATCTCGGTGGCCTGGTGGGTGGCGGCTGGGGTGCGAAATTCAACGAGGACGGGGTCAACGCGACGATTTGCATCAATGATGGAGATACCCATAATGGTCCGTCGGAACAAGTTGAAGCCAAATACCCGCTCCTCGTCGAGCAGTACAGACTGCGCGACGACTCCGGCGGTGCCGGCCGCCAGAGGGGCGGGCTGGGGTGCGAGCAAGTCGTCCGCGCCCTAGACGACATCATGTTCAACGCGCAAGTGGAGCGCGTGCAGTGCCGGCCGTGGGGGCTGTTCGACGGCCTCTCGGGCGCGGGCAATGAGGTCTCCATCCGCCGGCAAGGTAGAGAACCCGAGCGATACGCTACCGGTAAGGTATTGTCGAAGCTGCTGCGCGCCGGCGACGCCTACGTCATGTGCTCCGGTGGAGGAGGCGGATTTGGCAATCCCCTCGATCGAGACCCGTCGCTTGTCGCCCACGATGTGCGACAAGGCTACATCAGCCGCCGTGCTGCTCACACATGGTACGGCATCCTGTTCGATGCGGAAGGCATGGAGGTAGACCTAGAAGCCTCCGATGCCTTACGCGCGCGAATGCGCTCGCTCGGATTACCAGGTAACGGTAACGATCCGGGCGTCGAGAGGGTTCACTCCGAATTGCGGGATTCGAGTTTTGCCATTTGGTCAGCCGAAGCGAAACACAGCGCTGACCATCGACGCATCGTCATTTCGCCCGACAATGCCGATGACAACCAACTTGAGATCGAGAAGTGGCAATCTGAAATTCGATGGGCAGGTCTACTGCGCGTTCGCTGTGGCTGTTGTTAATGGCCATCATGGGCAGCACAGCATACGGTTTGGACGATGGGGCATGGTGAGTCGGGCGACCATGCTGTAACAGGCCGTGGGTGAGACTACGCTGTGCGCGAACAAACAATGGAACTCGATTATATCGTGGTCGGCGGCGGCAGCGCCGGATGCGTCACGGCAGCCCGGTTGGTCGCCGAGTTCGGGGCAAAAGTTTTGCTGCTCGAATCAGGCTCGAGGGATCGGCACCCACTCATTCACATGCCGAGCGGCTTTGTGAAAATGCTCCTCAGTCCCGACCCCTTCATGGTCGGCCACGAGTCGCTGCCACAGCCCGCGCTCGGCGGTCGAACAGTCAACGTTCTGCAAGCGAATGTGTTGGGCGGCGGCAGTTCGGTCAACGCCATGACCTACACTCGCGGCACGAGGGACGACTACGATCGCTGGGACAAAGCGATCGGAGATCTCGGCTGGGGTTGGGCGGATATCCTGCCGCATTTCGTCCGCCAGGAGGGTAATCAACGGCTGGGGGCTCCTCTACACGGTGTCCACGGGCCGCTTAAAGTATCTGACGCTCACCATCCGCCCACCGATATCTCACGCGCGTTCTTACTCACGCTGCAAGAGATGGGCCTCCCGTTCACTCCCGATGTGAATGGCGGGGATGAACGAGGCGCGACCTTCATCCAGTCGACCACCTTCCGGGGGCGGCGATGCAGTTCCGCGAAAGCTTTCATCGAGCCTCTCGAGCGCGACAAGCGCCTCACGATCAAGTTTAACTCCCCAGCTTTGCGGATCATCATAGAGCGCGGCCGCGCAATCGGTGTCGAGTACGCCGACGCCGGAGGTGGCCGAGGTACGGCCTCCGCGCGTTGCGAAATCATACTCACAGCCGGCGCTTTCATATCTCCGAAGCTTCTGATGCTATCCGGAATCGGACCCGCTCCGGAACTCCGCAAGCACGGCATCGACGTGGTGGTCGATCTTGCTGGCGTGGGCCAGAACATGCAGGATCACAATGACGCGAGCCTGATCGTTGAAACCAAAGGCAACTACGGTTACTCGGGTGAGGATCGCGGCCTTCGCTTGCTCACGAACGGGCTTCAATACCTGTTGTTCAATTCGGGTCCCGTGACGTCCACCGGTTCCGAGGTGACGGCCTTCCTCAATCCCCTGTCCCTCGGCAGCGATCCGACCATCCAATTGTATTGTGTTCCGAAGATCCTTCAGATGCCGGGCGGCAGTATGTGCCCACCCGGTGCAACGCTGATGGCTAACCTCATCGCGCCAAAGTCGCGCGGAAGCATGCGGCTACGATCTGCGGATCCACGAGACCTGCCGATCGTCGATCCCGGCTGGCTTACGTGCCGAGAGGACATCACTATGTTAGTGGCCGGGGTACGCTTCCTGCTTAAACTCACTCGAACATCACCCTTCGCGGAAAAGGTGTTGCGCGTGGTCTCGCCCGCTCCCGAAGGTCAGACGGACGAACAATTGGAACAATTCATCCGACAGGTTACCGGTACCAACTGGCATCCAGTCGGCAGCTGTCGAATGGGTGCGGATGATGATCCGACCGCGGTTCTGGACCCGGAGCTTCGCGTGCGGGGTGTCGAGAGGCTTCGAGTCTTCGACGGATCGATGATGCCCGGCATTATCAGGGCGAACACCAATGCGCCGATCATGGCGATCGCCGATCGCGGGGTTTCCCTCATGATGGGAACCTCATCGCTCCGCAAACCAAGAACGCGTTCTTTGGATTAAAGCCCGGCTTGGGTCGTTGGCTAGCCTCGGTCGGAACGCCGAAGAAACTATCGAAGTGGTCACTACAGGAGATGGCCGATGTTGGAGTTCAAATACGATGCGCCCTATTTGCTTATCAACGGGCAGAAATTGGGCCCTGGTGGGCGCGTTACCCGACCGGTCAGAAATCCGGCAAATGGAAATGTGATCGCCGACCTGCCCTGCGCAACGCGCGCCGACCTTGACACCGCGCTCGAATCGGCAGCCTCAGGCTTCCCGCGCTGGAAGGCTGTCCCACCGATGGAACGAGGGAAAATCCTCGGAAAGGCGGCTTCCCTGCTGCGTGAGCGCGGCGAATCCATCGCGCAAGTCATGACTATGGAACAAGGCAAGCCGGTCCAGGAGGCTCGCTGGGAGGTTGCCTGGACCGCCGACATTATCGACTGGCAGGCGGAGGAAGGACGACGCAGTTATGGGCGAGTGATACCGACATCAAGCGGCGGACTTGGAATAGTTGTCAAAGAGCCTATCGGTCCTGTGGCGTCCTTTGCACCATGGAATCTTCCGGCCCTGATACCCGGTCGCAAAATCGCAACAGCACTCGCGGCCGGCTGCTCAATTGTTCTCAAACCCGACGAGGAAGCGCCCTTGACGGCGCTAAAGGTGGCTGATGCATTCCTCGATGCAGGAGTTCCCCCCGATGCACTATCCGTCGTATTCGGGGAACCCTCGGAGATATCGACTCAGCTCATCGCGTCACCTGTCATCCGAAAGGTGTCGTTCACCGGATCTTCTCGGGTCGGCAAGCTACTGGCCGCTTTGTCAGCCGAGGGGATCAAAAAGGTAACAATGGAGCTCGGTGGGCACGCGCCGACCATCATCTTCGATGATGTCGATCTGGACCACGTCGTGGCACAGTGCGCTCCTTATAAATTCATGAACGCCGGTCAAATTTGCTCTGCGCCGACGCGCTTCTATGTTCAGGCCAGCATACACGACCTTTTCATCGACAAAATTACCCGGGCCGCTGGCGCCTTGAAGGTGGGTGATGGCCGGGATCCCGAAACTCAGATGGGTCCGATGTCGAACCCACGTCGGATCAAAGCGATGGAGCGCCTCGTCGCCGATGCGGTAAAAGCAGGCGCAAAACTAACCACCGGTGGAAACCGCATCGACAAAGAGGGCTACTACTGGCAGCCCACGGTATTGGCCGATGTTCCGGAGTCGGCCGCGGTCATGAACGAAGAGCCCTTTGGGCCAATTGTGGTAACCGCTCCTTTCGAAGGTGAGGAAGAAGTGCTCGCGCAATCCAACAGGCTGCCGCTCGGCCTGGCCGGCTATGTGTTCACTAACAGAGGAGACAGGGCGAGCCGCATAGCCAATGCACTCGAAACCGGAATTGTTGGGATCAACAACTTCGCAGTTTTCATGCCGGAAGCCCCGTTCGGTGGCATTAAGGAGAGCGGTTATGGAAGCGAGGGCGGAACCGAAGGAATCGAGGCCTATCTGACCGCCAAGTTCATCCATCGGACGTGACCCCGCAAAGCTTCGCGCACAATCACCCTGTTTCAGGTTTGGCCGCGTTGGCGTCGAAGTCAGCGCGACGATACGCCCTCCCTCCCGCGGCGAAGTCAGTTGAGACAAGCTCTAAATCGAGAGGATGCTTTAGAGGATCGGGCGCTCACCCCGCACCGTCAACGAGATCTTGCGCGACCCCGGTCGCTCAAATGCAAGATAGGCAACGATTTCGACTTCTGCCTTCACCGATAAACGATTGCGTATCCGGTTCTCGATCTCGGCCTTGGTGCGGGTGTCCGATTCCTGAGCAGCGTCCGCTCCCCGCTCCACCAGTACCTTGAGGTTGCCTTGTGTCGAGTGTCCGTCGAAATCTGCGAAAATCCGCAGTACGCCGCTCACTGCCGGTCGCATCTCGGCCACCACATCCTGTACCGCCGACGGAAATACGTTGACCCCACGCACGATCAGCATGTCGTCGGTGCGTCCAATGCAGCGGATGGTGGGTCCTGTTCTTCCGCAAGGACACCCTTGATCCATTACCACGATGTGATCGGCGCTGCGAAAGCGGATCAGAGGCGATGCCTGCCTACCGAGAGCGGTATACACCAGTTCACCGGAGCCGCCCGGGGTGAATGGAATAACCTGCCCGGTCTCGGACTCGATGAGTTCGGCGAGCACCAAATCGGGCGACACCATATGCATCCCGCGCTGATACTCGCATTCAGCCCAGTACATGACGCCGAAATCGGTGCCGCCCATCATTTCCGCGACGCGCGCGCCCCAAAGCTCCTCCAGCTCCTGCCGCAGTGCAGGTATGCCCCCCCCCGGCTCGCCGCCGACGATGAGTTTCTCGACACCCAGTTCGTGTGCTTTAACGCCAACTTTCTCCTGGGAGACCTGCCCAAGATAGGCGGCGAAGTTAGGCGTACCAACGATCACGCGGGGCCGATGGTCGCGCGCTGCGATGAGCAGCCGATCGGCGCCGCCATCGGCGCCTATCGGGATATCGAGGGCGCCAAGGTGCTGAATCGCCTGAAACATCGGCACGCCCCCAACAAACCCCTTGCTCAGCGAGAACGCGTGCAATACGCGATCACCGCGTCGAATGCCGCAAGCGAACAAGCTACGCGCGCTTCCGTCAATCCACTGCCGCACGTCGCTTTCGGTGAGCCCGACATAAGCCGGACTGCCGGTCGTGCCCGATGACGCCTGCATCTGCACGATGTCCGCGGGATCGGCGGCCAGATGCTCGCCGAAGGGCGGCGCAGCTGCAATGCTGTCACGCAAATCCTGTTTTAACGTGAACGGAACGCGTTCGAGATCTTCGATGCAACGAATGCTCGACGCACCGATGCCTGCTTCCGCGAACTTTTGCCGGTAGAACGCCGAGTGCGCCAACAGATAGTCGACTTGTGCGACGAGCCTTTCATTCTGAATCTGCCTCACCTGCTCCGGGGAAGCGAGCTCGATCGAATTAAAACTGGCGGCGTGCGGCCCGACGGAAGAGAGCGGTCGTTGATTTTCCATTCCGGCTGTCTTTAAAAAGGTGAATTCGGCGAAAAGGAGGGACGCCTCTTCGCGAGGTGAGCGTCCAGCCCTTCGCGAAGATCCGGGCTTGTGAACCCAAGAAACTCCAGTGCTAGAGAGGCATCAAAGGTTGGCCCGGCTTGGCGCAACCAATTGTTAAGAGAATATTTCGTCCAACGAATGGCGCTTTGTGCCCCAGTAGCAAGCCGAGTCGCGATCTCAATGGCCTTGGCATCAAGATCGGCGTCTTCTGTCACGATACTGATAAGTCCTATACGCTCCGCTTCGGCGCCTGTCACGGAGTCACACAGCAGCAAATACAATTTGGCCTTGGCCATCCCGCAAAGGAGTGGCCAGATAATGGCCGCATGATCTCCCGCAGCGACCCCGAGTCGAGCGTGGCCGTCGATTATCCGGCATTCCTTGGTAGCGATCGAGATGTCCGCCAACAGGCCGCACACCAATCCGGCACCCACTGCCACACCGCGCATAGCGCTGACCACCGGCTTGGAGCAGTTAATAATCCCGTAGACGATGTCCCGTGCCTCCCGCCATCCCCGCGCCCTCGCGTCGTTATCGAGATGTAACTCCTCGATCAGGCTAAAATCGCCCCCTGCAGAGAACTGGCTGCCGGCGCCGGTGATGATGACCGAGTTGACGCTTTCATCCGAGTCCAAGTCGCTCCAAATCCTCGCAAGCTCGCCGTGCATGACCGCATCGGCAGAATTCATTTTTCCGTTGTCGAGTGTGACGCGCAGCACGGCGGGATGAGGCCGATCAAACTTAAGCCTCGTATACCCCGCATAACCTCTCTCGATCGTCATTGGTGATCGCCTCGTGTTCGTTGCCTGACTTGCTCATCGAAGGGCGCCCTCGTCGACGACCGGAGCGTGCCGAGCAAACGCAATTAGTCTTTCTTCATTTTGTATTGGACCGTCAATCCCCACCAGCGCGGGGCTCCGTAGCCCACCAGAGATGAGCCTGTCGTGCCGCTGAAATCGAAGCCCACGACCTTGTAAATCCTGTCCGTGAAATTGTTCACGAACGCCGAGAATTCGAGTCGATCGCTGGAGGTCGTGTAGGTGAGTTGCGCATTCCCCACGGTGTAAGCGGGTATCTTGGTCGACGCGAAATCACAAATGCAGTTGTACTGGGTGCCGCTGAACCTGGCATCCGCGCCTATCGACAGTTTTCCCTGCGGGAGCACCCACTCGTATCTGGAAAGCGCCGTCACCGTCCACGGCGGTGTCTTCACGTTTCGGCGATCTGCCACGATCCCGAGAAAATCCACGTCCTTGACCACCATGTCGGTGTAAGCCGCGTACAGCGAGAGAGTCAACCCTCGAACGGGAAGTATCGAGAATTCCTCCTCGAGGCCTTTGGTTGTGCTTTGATAGTTCTGGACTTCCTCAGCCGTTCCGATGGCCTTGTAGCCCTGGTAGTTGTGATAGTCGTAGTAGAAGGCGGTGCCATTGAGCCGGGCAGCTCCGCCGAGCCATTCGGACTTGAATCCTGCTTCGTATGCGCTCAGTTCCTCCGGCTTGTAGGGAATTTGGCTATTCGGTACCAAGCCCGAGCCACCCAATGGGGCATTGAACCCGCCGCCTTTGGTGCCGCGATTGTATCCGGCGTACCACATGAGATGATCGCTCTGCTTGTAGCTGAGTTCCAGACGTCCTCCCCAGAGGGTCTCGTCGGAATGCCCATCATAGCGGCGCGCGTTAGCAAGGAAGGTTCCGCTCCGATAGACCGACGAATTCGTGAAGAGATTATCCTCGTAGTGGAAATCCTTTGTTTCTCGAGACGCCCGCAACCCGGCCGTCAACGTAAGTCTGTTTATCAGGTCGATTTCAGTCTGCCCGTAAAGAGCCGCAGAGTCCGAATACTGTCGGTAGCTGTCCCGAAGCTCGAGATTCAGGGCGGGCAGAATGAATCCGGTGACCGGAGTATGTTCATCAACGGAGAGATAGTAGCCGCCCGCGACCCACCGCGTTCGTGACGTAGATCCATTCAGATGGACGTCTTCGGACAACTGCTCTAGATTTGACACAGTCTGTGATTGAAAGATGTTCGCAGGGCTGTCGTCGAAAGAAAGGCCCAATCGCGTCGAATTTCTTTTGAAATCGGTCACTGATGTCAGGGTTCCGATAGGCAAGCTCCAGCTGAATTTCCCGGTAGCTCCATCCATATTCGAGTAGTTGAAATTGTCGCTGGAAAAGTACTTATCTTCGACGAACCGGGGATCACCCGGAACGAAGTATCCGTTGAAATCTCCGCCCGGCACCGGCCGAGTCAGCGGCGGACCGCCCCCGCACGAAGAATTGACGCCGTTCGGTCCGATGGCCTCACGAGTTTCGGTCGGCGACGCCAGAAGAGAATTGACTACCTGACCCGATGCGCTGCACACATTGATGGTCGACACCACATTGTAGGGTGAGGTGCCGAATGTACTTCTGGAGCCGAATACGCTGACGTCCAACCGGATCTCGTCGGTTGGTTGATAACGAATCTGAAGGCGGCCTGCGTGTGTGTCGTCGTTATTCTCTCCTCCGTTGTTCAACCCATCTCCCGCGAAGACATTCTTTGTATAAGGGCCGTATTTGTCGGAGTAAAGGGACACACGCGCGGATACGGTGTCAGTAACGCGCCCACCGAAAGCACCCTCGAATTTCACCTGGTCGAACCTTCCGTAGGTGAGGCGAGCATAGCCGTCGTCCGTATCGGTGGGCTTGCGTGTCGCGATCACGATCGCACCACCCGTCGCGTTATGTCCGAACAGCGTCCCCTGCGGCCCTTTTAGGACCTCCACTTGGTCAACATCGAACAACGGAAAGTTCTGCATGTCCTGCGACGCCAGATAAGCCTCGTCCACGTACACCGCAATCGGCGCCTCCGTGTGGAGGGAAAAATCATACTGCGCGACCCCTCGGATGCTGAAGGTCAGCAGCTGACCGCCGAAACTTCCCGTGACGTTAAGACCGGGGACTAGTCGGGTGAGATCGGCGCTGCTCTGCAAATCGAGTCGCTGCAACTGATTGCCCGCGAACGCGACGATCGCGATGGGCACATCCTGTGCGGACTGCTCGCGCTTTTGTGCCGTCACTACAATTTCATCCAACGAGTCGCTGTCCGCCAAGGCCGTCGTACACACCAGCAACGCTGCAGCAACGCCGAACACCTTGAACCTTGTTGAGTTGAATCGCATCTATGCCTCCCAAATCCAGACCACACTGCTGCCGAGGTGCTTTCCAGAATTCCAGCCCGCCACGTTCATTCTCAAGACACCTTCAACGGCTGCTCCTTGATACCGCTTTTCCTATCTCGCACAAATCTCTGGCAAACAGTTCCCCGCGCCGACAATTCGGCGAAAATCGCTTTGCGTCCCAAATTTGCTTGGTGACGTCTGCGCGCCGTGAGCTGCGGCGTACGCCCTACTTCCTCAACCCCATCTTTTTCAGAATCGGAATAATGTCGTCCTGCATTTGGTGGAGACCTTTTTGAGGATCGAAGAAGCACATCAGCGTGCTTTCGAGTCCGGCTTCGCTCAGCTCTCGAAGCTTCTCGGCGCAAGTTTCGTAGCTGCCCACAATATGTGGTGACGTGAATCCCAGCGCCAGGCGCTCGACGGTTTTGATTAATTCCTCTGTGGATGTGCCTTTGATCGAATTGGCGAAGGCTTCCACCGCTCCCGAATCAATCTGCGATGCGATCCAGTCGTACTTTTCCTTCGCCAATGCGTCAGTCGCTTCGGGCAACACCCAACACATGGTGGCGACGCGCACGTTGCGCTTGTACCCGGCTGCGATTTTGTGTATTTGCGATACCCGCTCTCGATAGCCGGCCGCATCCTTCGCCAGACAGAATACCCAGTCGCAGTTTCGCGCGGCGAAGTCGAGTCCGACATCGGAACTGCCCGCATTCATTAGCACCGGTCTCGGTCGCCGCGTTGGTTTTGGCGAAAGGAAACCGCCGTAGGATTGATAGTACTTTCCGCGAAAATCAAAGGGTTCAGTTTCGCTCCAGTAGTATTTCATCAAGCACACGAATTCGTCAGCCATCGCATAGGCTTCATCGTGGCTGATGAGTTCGGAAAGGCCGAAAGCTTCCATCTCCCGCTTCGAGTAGCCAGAGACGACATTGAGACCCCACCTTCCATTCGAAATATGATCAATCGTCGCGCCGAACTTCGCGATGTGTAGCGGGTGAAAGCGAAACGTCACATGTGCGGTTGAAAACAAACCCATCGTCGATGTGATCGGTGCGGTCGCGGCGGCGCTAGCAAGGAAATCCAAAGCCGAGCCGTTGAAATCTGTTTCGCCGCCCTGGCCAATCCAGCGCCCAAACGGGACTTGATATTCGAATCCCACGCGCTCCGCCAAGGTCACCAACTGACTGGCCGTTGGCCATTGCCAGAAGTTCTGCAGGCGTTCGGGGTCGCTCAGCACCGCTTTTGAAGCCGTCATGCCACCCTTGATGTTCCAAGCAAAGAAACCGAGCTCAAGCTTTTGGCCAGAGCGCGTTTCGGGCTGCCCGCCCGGGTCGAACGGCCCGCGTAGCACGTCCACTTGCTTATACTTGCCTTTACTCTGAGTCACGGTCTGTCTCCTCGAATAAATCAGGTCAGCCGTTTAGATGCGGTCTGTGAGCGAGCAGGAAGTCTCACGCCGACATTCCCTGGACGCCAGTCTGGAAGGCTGATCGGATATAACCACCATTCTTCGGTTTCACTGCCCCGACACACAATCTGGAACGCGCATAACAACAAATATGTAACGGTGTTACAATACTCACGGTTATGGGATCTGTCAATGCTCGAATTGGCGCGGTACGCCGGCCCCCAGATCCCTGGCCGCGGAGGCTAAATTCCAGACCAGAACGAGGGTTCTTTCAGGGCTTTAAGACGTGATGCCTTTGTACTCGTAGAAAGTGTAGACTGGCTCGGCGCGAAACGCCGTATTAGGAGCCTCCGGTGACCAGAAGGATAACGTTGTTACTGCGTTGTGTACTCGTGGATTTACGCCCGCTCAGGATTCTTTTGCAACCGACCAGCGGTGTAGTCCTCAGGCCGGCGCGTCCTTGTCTGAAATTGCGAACGGTCGAGCGAGCGGCGTATGGCGGGTCAGGACTTGGGCTGTGCAGCAAAGTGGTCGAATGATGGCGTCAAATGACCCGAGAGTTTCAGCGGCGTCTATTGTCGCCCGAATCGAATCGCTTCCGTTCTCGTCATGGGATGTGCGCATCGCCGCGTCGGTCGGCGCCGCCACCTTCTTCGATGCTTTTGACGCGCTGACGATCGCATTTATTCTCCCGTCTATCATTCATGAATGGCATCTGACAACCTTCCATGCCGCCGCGCTGGTCTCGGTCGGATATGCCGGCCAGGCGGTCGGGGCGGTCGTCGTCGGTGCCTTGGCCGAGCGCTTCGGCCGCGTACCCGCACTGGTAGCGGCTGTAGCCGCGTTGGGAATTTGCAGCTTAATTTGTGCATCAACTCAAACTTTCGCGCAGCTGTTATTGGCCCGCTTCGCTCAAGGGATCGGCCTTGGTGGTGAAGTCCCCGTCGCGGCGGCCTACCTCAGCGAAATGATTCGCTTCGACCGTCGTGGCAAGGTATTCATGCTTTATCAGTCGACTTTCGGAATCGGGATTACCGCCGCCTCGATAGCGGGTTCGCTGATCGTTCCTAGCTATGGATGGCGTGCAATGTTCCTCATTGGATGTATTCCCGCCGCCCTTGCGGTAGTAATTGCGCGGATCTGCCCGGAATCGCCACGCTGGCTTGCCGACAACGGGCATCTCCTCGAGGCAGATCGCGTGATGGCCCGGATCGAGAGGCAGGTCTTTAAAGGACTTCCGCCTCCGGCTCATTCAATTCACAGTCCAACCGACACGTCGTCGTTCGCCCGGTCAAAGGGTTGGGCCACACTTTTCTCGGATAAGTATCTTTCCCGTACCGTTGCCGTCTGCTCGCTTTGGATCACAGCCTACGCGTGCACTTATGCAATCACGATTTGGGTTCCGACGCTGCTGACTCATGTTTACGGCCTAGGCGTAAGGAGCGCCCTCAATCTCAGCGTTATCACCAGTACCGCAGGATCACTGGGCATAGGCGCGCTCGCGCTATTCGTCGATCGGGTGACGCGTCGCGTGGTCTTCTTCGGGGGATTTGCTGCAACAGTAGTGGTATTGCTGACGCTTGCGGCGATCGTCGAACCTCAAGTGGCAACGACCATTGCAGGTGTGGCGCTTGCGATGTTTTTTCTTTTTATCCTGACCAGCGCGCTCTATCTCTACACACCTGAGCTCTATCCGACCCGTGTGAGAGCCCTAGGAACGGGCTTCGCCTCGTTCTGTCTGCGAGTCACAGCCATCGGAACGCCTTTCGGAATGGGCGTTCTGGTCCAGCACGGCCAACCAGTGTTGATTTATTTCATATTGGGATCCATCGCTGGTATAGGCGCCCTAGTCAGTTTCTTTTGGGTAGTCGACACCCGCGGTCGAAGTCTCGAGGACACATCGCGATGATCGCACCGCGAAAGCGCCTCTTGAGTGTGGGGCGCGCGTACAAACGTCGGCGCTTGGAATGCATACGGCCCGAGCCTCCGTGGCAGCGCTTCGCTCGCCAGAAGAGTGCGCGCAGTGACGACGCGTCAAGAAGATAGGCCCATCCGGAACTTAGAGGACGAAATGACGTCGACGGACGATCGGCTCCCAGACTTTCCGGTGGACCCGCTATTCCTCGAACGGTGGTCGCCGCGCACATTCGACCAAAGTTGGGCTGCAAATGCGGCCGCGATCATATTCATCATCTCCGACAGAATGATCCAACCCACCGCCGATGTGGAACCAGCGCCATCGCACAGCCACGATGGATGCGCATGGATTCCCGCCTTGGTTACACCCGGCTTTAAGGGCAATGGTCACGTGAGGTGGAGCGCTGAAACTACGGGCACGAGCTTTCACCGATGCGGACATGCGGAACGTCGGGGACTCGCAAACGACGCCATGCTACGCGTATTTACGGATTCCGACTGCGTCAAAGGCCATCGCTGAGGGGCGGGAGAACCTTGAAACGTGCGCTCGATCGCGAC
>WNFQ01001998.1_pt1 | contig 19862 bp, 17 predicted proteins | sample 5400171 | NCBI WGS metagenome assembly WNFQ01 (sample SAMN13153356, study PRJNA577476) | soil metagenome | isolation source: 20 cm soil under Madrone tree | place: USA:California | collected 2016-06-14 | reverse complement strand
TGCGGAACGCTTCGCAAACGAATGGAATCGAATATTGGAGAAAGGCATATTCGTCCGGAAAACACCGCGTGATGCAGAGGGTAAGAAGCTCAGGCGAAAGCCGCGTCTCCTATCCAAAGCTGCGGCGCGAAAGTGAGTTCCGGCAACTGAGGCCGGAAGCACCGCCCCGGGACAAACAGCTGGAAGGCCGTCCCCGGTTCCATTTCACGCTTGGTTATTCCTTGAAGATATTGATCGGCTCGGCCGCGGATATAATGTACACTGTTGTTCATTACGTTTCCAGCACTGCGTGCGGGGGAGACCCGGCGCCTGCGATCGAACGATAAAAGGTACGAAAAGGATCCTCGACCATGAGCATCAAAGCACTCGATTGTTCCGACATCGACCAATATCTCGGCAAGCCAGTCGGCTCATCGTCCATCCGCGAGCCCATAGCAAACAACGACATCCGGCGCTGGGTCCATGCGATGCACTATCCGAACCGGCTGCACTATGACCCGGCGTATTCTGCCGCAGGGCGTTGGGGCAAACTGGTGGCCCCGCAGAGCTTCGCGATTGCCATTGACGACGGACACGGTGCAGCTCCGGCCTGCGTGGGCTGCATTCCGAATTCGCACCTGCTCTTTGGCGGCGACGAATGGTGGTTCTATGGGCCGCGCGTCTTCGCCGGAGACTTGGTGTCCAACGAACGTATTCCTTTCGACTACGTCGTCAAGGAAACCAAATTTGCCGGGCCCACCTGTTTTCAACGCGGCGACAACCACTATCGCAATCAGAACGGCGAAATGATCGCCAAGCAGCGCTCCACGGCCATTCGTTACCGGGCGGAAGCCGGCGGCGAATCGGTCAATCCGGAAGAAGTCGATGAGCCTGAATGGAGCGAGCTCGAGTTGGTGTGCGTCAGCCGTTACGCCATCAGCTCTCCAATAGTACGGTTCGTTTCCATGGATTGGGCGCCCCATCGTTCCACTTGCAATCCCATAGCCTGCTGCAGCGTCAAACCTACTCGTGACGCCGGATCGGCACGCCCGGCCAGATGAAAGCCCGTACGAATTCGGCCGCCCGCGTTGCCGGCAATCATCATCGGAATGCCCTCGACCGCATGGGCTTTGGCAATGGAACAATCGGAGTGCGCAAAGATCAAACAATTGTCGAGCAGCGTGCCATCGCCTTCAGGAATGCTCGCCATGGCATCAAGAAAGTCTCGCCACGCCAGCATGCTTTGCCGGGCGAACCAGCCGACCTGTTCCTGATAGCCCAGGGTTGGGTTGACCGGCTCCTCGTGCGTGAGCGTGTGGTGCGTGGTGCTCGAGCCTGCACGGCGCAGATTTGAGGTCGTGTCTGAAAGCAGGACGTTGATGACCTTCGTCTGATTGCATTGCAGCGCCTTTGCGAGAAGCCCCGCCATCAGCTTGTGCGTGACCATCACGTTGCCGATTTCCGAATCCATCGGGGTGTTGGGCGGCGCATCGGGTTTGGTGAAGTTCTCGACCGGCGCCGGCGGTTGCAGCTGAAGCGCCAGCTGATCCTCGAGATGCCGAATGGAGCTGAAGTACTCCTCCAAACGACGCCGATCCGCGGCGCCGACATTGCGCATGATCCGCTGACGATCCTCCGCGACCGCGGATAAGACGCTTTGACGCACCATCGTGTGCGGGTCCGGCGTGAACGTTGCCGCGTTGGGGTCTTGAAAACCCTCGCCGAAGATCCGCTGATAAAGCGCAACGGGCGAGACTTCGCTCGGATTGGGCGAACCCGCTGCGCGGAACGAATAAGATCTGTCGATTCCCGAGGTGCTCACCTCGATGGAGCTGAAGCGAGAACCCGTCCCGATGGCGTCGCCGATGAGCACGTCGAGTGTGGCTGCGCGAACGTCCTCGTTCGGCACCGGAATGCCCGTTCTCAGCCCAAGGCAGCCGGTAATATGCGGTTTGTTGGCAACCCCGTCCAATTTAACGTCGTACCCGCTCAAGATGGCGAGCTTGCTCTTGTAGGGCGTAAGGGGCTCCAGATCCGGAGAGAGGACGTAATCTGACCCCGTCGTAGCGGGAATCCAGCGCTCGGGAACAAAGCCGCATCCCCAGATCCAGGTACCAAAACGCACCGGCAAGCGTTGGCCCGTTGCGGCCAGCGCCTGGCCGTTGTCACTGAGGAACATATCGAGGAACGGCAGAGCCACGCCAATGGTCGCGCCACCCAATACCCCCCTCAATAGCGTGCGTCGATTGAACTTCTTCATGAACGGCCTCCATTGCTGCGCTGGATTGCGGCACGTTGGGGCGCAGTGATGGCTCCCGCGGGTGCCGAAACGGCGTAGAAAGATCGACTCACGGCGATCGCGCGCATCAAGTCCGGCACACGAAAGCCGTCTGCTTGAAAAGTCTGGTTAAGATAATCCACGTAGGGACGCTCCTCCGGCGTCGCACTTCGCCCCGCGGCGGAGCGATACATCTTGTCCACGAGGCAGCGTGGCGTCCGCGGATGGTCGTGAATCGCCTGGCCCAGGCCCTCCCCGCCTCGAAAGTCTTGGCCGTCGAGCGTGCCACTGGCATCGATCGCGGCGCCATTCTCCTGCGCGCGGAACGCGCCCAGGCCGTCAAAATTCTCCAGTGTCAAACCGAGCGGGTCCATGAGACGGTGACAGCCCGAGCAAGCGGGCGAAGTTCGGTGCGCCTCGAGCCGGTCGCGCGCCGTGGGAAACGCGGTATTTGACGAATCCTGTACGACGCTGAAATCCACATTGTTGGGCGGATCCGGGATCGTCTGGCAGAGAAAGACTTGGCGGATGGACTTACCGCGCAGGGTTGACGAAGAGCGGCCGGGATGAGAATGGAGGGCGAGAAAGCTGATATTTGTAAGGATGCCGGCGCGACCACTCCCGGCGGGAAATTGCGCACTTTCCCAACCATTCCGGGTCGCCACGGGAAGCTTATAGACGGTACCCAGTGCGCGCGTGAGGTAGGTACCGCGCGTCGTAAAAAGATCACGATAGTCGCCTCGCTGCGTGACCAGAAGGCCCACGATCGCACGCAACGTTTGCTCCGGCGCGTCCAGCGCCACGGTCGAGTTGAACGCGGGATAAATGATCGGATCCTTGGCGAGTTCACCGAAGGTATCGAACTCCAGCATATCCTGAAAGAATGCGCGCACCGCCGCCTCGAAGTGCGGCGACGCGATGAGCCGATCCGCTTGCCGGGCAAGGCCTTCGTCCGTGTCGAGTTCTCCGGCGCCCGCCGCACGCAGCAATTCCGCGTCCGGGGTCGAATTACTCAGAAAATAACTGAGCCGTGTCGCCTTGGAATAGGCGTCCAGGCGCAATCGGCCGGGCCGCTTCGGGTCGGGCACGGTGCGCTCGATCCGAACCAGAAAGTCCGGTGTGACCATCATTCCGGCCAGCGCAAACTCGAGTCCCTGGTAGAAGTTTCCCAGGCGCCGTTGGGCCGCGCGCGCGGTTCGGACGTAGCGCTGCGTCTCCTCTGCCGCCAGCGGTCGGCGAAACAGTGCCGGCCCGTAGTGCTGCACGAACTGTTTTGCGCAGGCTGCATCGAAGCCGCTCTCCGAACGCGGTTGGCAAGGAACGAGCCGTCCCCGCCGCGCTTCGCTTACCACGACCGCGGCTACGCCGCGCGCCGAGGCATCGTACTGTTCGAAGGTGAAGGACGAAATTCCTGCCTGGCTCGTGCCGACTGCAAGCAGGCCATCCGCACGGAGGCCGTGTTCGAAACGTCCAACAATCGGAATACCCGGCCCAAAGATGTCGGCGATCGTCGCGCGGTATTGCGACTCCGTCAGCCTTCGAATCAGCGGCGGGCCGCCCATGGCCTCGGGCTCCGTCGGCGGGCCGGTCGGCGCCTGCGCCGAAGGTTCCTCGCCAAGACTCACTCGGCTGAATAGTACGACACACAACACCATGCACGCAGCCGCCCATCGGAAAGAGTGGAACAATCTCACCATCACAGCTTGTCCATACTCGCGTTGGTGCTCTGAGTCGCCGTATCGACGACGAAGGCCGGGATCGCCTTGAGACGGTACTGCGTGGAGATCGACGTGCACACCCCGGTTTTTGCGTCGCAATGTCCGTCCGCCAACTGCTTCAAGGCAAAATAGGCCCCATTGCAGGTGTGTTCCAACACCCGGGCCTGGCCGATGGACGAGAGGGCTCTTAATTTGAGGGGGGCCGGGTCGCCCTTGGCATCCTTGCCGTTGCGAAATCCGTACTGGAGGTCGTACATCTCATCGATCGGCGTGTACCCGCCCAGAATTCCCTCGAGCCCTCCGTCCGGCGTGAAGGTCATGTGCAGCCGCGCATCCCGTAGCGGACGCTCGAGATGGATGCCGTTGACGATCCAATGGAAACGAACATCCACGGGATCCGTCGTCAGCACTCCGTTCACGATGCGGCCGTGAGCCGTCGCCCGGAAGCGCGCATCCTGATCGGCGGCATACGTGGCGTTCGGCAACGCCTCGCGCGTCGGGCTGAGCTGAATTGGATCGGCGTTTGTGTAGATGCCGACCTCCACGTCCTTGGCATTGTGCACATCGTTGACACCCTTTAGCGTCAACAGGATGCCCCACGAGCCGGTGTACATCTCGATTTCAAAGGTGTTTGATTGACCGGTGGATTGGAACGACTTGCTGCATCCGACCACTCTGAAGAACTGATTGTCGATGCCGCGCTCGCCATGCATCCCTCGAAAATCGTCGTGCGCACCGGTGCCCGGCGCTACCTTTCCCTTGATGTGTGAATCCTGACCGTCCAGATCGATTCCCTCGGCCGGAACGTCCTTACCTGTCACGGTGCGAAAGGTGGGATCGGGCTTGCCGAGTTCAGGATTGAGGCAAAAATTCTTGGTGGAAGGATCGCTGATGGCCTGGCCATAGAACCGCCGATTGTATTGGTCCTCGGTCTCTCCCTCCTGGCGCTGAAGCTCCGGCTTGGAAACAAACACGTCGCCGGGGTTGCTGTAACCGCTGGTCATCCCATCCGGGCAGGCGCCTGTCTCGCTCGCGTCCTTGGATAACGCGTACGCAAAGTGAGAGACCACAAAGCCCGCCTGACCGTTCTGGAAGACGCTGGTCTGGACATCGGCGGCGGGCGTCGCGCCCGCCAGCGCCAACAACGTGATCCCTGCGGCGACCGCGAGTGCGCCGCACAAACGTATCGTATACATCACCTTGCCCCTCAATCGTCGCAAATCCAGACCGCTCGCAATGGAAGCCTTTGACGTTCCAACCTCCATGCGATCGGGTCGAGAAAGTTCAAGATATGAATTATTATAAAGTCAGAATTATAAAGTCAGAGTATTGATTTATCAAGCGAAATGTCTGAGTATTGGAGCGGAGATGGATAAGCTTCATTTTGGAATCATTTCTAGCCGGAGTGCGCAGTTGCAATCAGCGACGAACTTGTCAGCGAGGAACTTGTCAGCGCGCACCTTGGCTGGCGCGTTATTATTGTTGGCAGTCGTGTTGCTTGCCTCTCAGCAGGCGGCGCATGCAGATGACCAGGACGCCATCGACTATCGGGAATTGATCATGAAGGAGTTGGACGCGGAGTCGGCGGCTCTCGGCATGATCGTCTCCGGCCAGATTCCCCCGGACTCTTTGTCCCTCCAGGCCAAAGCCATCGCGAGCAGCGCCAAGTCCGCGCTCAAGGCATTCGAGCCGAAGGTGCCGGGAGGCGAGGCGAAGCCAGACGTGTGGTCGAAATGGGACGATTTCGCCAAGCGCATGCAAACCTTCGCGCAGAAGTCCGAGGAGATGGCCAAAGTGAGCGAAAGCGGCAACGTCGCTGCGGTGACGGAGTTGATGATAGCCGCCCTCCCCTGCAAGAGTTGTCACGATGTCTATCGCGTTAAGAAGAAATAGCGGTATTCACGCTGGGACCACCATCGAGGGAAGAATTGTCAGCTCGAAGTCCGGCACCGTATTGAGATAATTCAACAGTTGGACTACAGTTGAACCTTGACAGCGCTCGCCGGGGCCGACAAGGTATCGCGCCCATGAAAAAAACCGCCGAACGACTGAAGCTCTCCTGGAGGGAGATCGGGCTCCTCGTTGAAGGGCTGTCGTTTGCTTCGCGGCCCATGGGAACTGCCATCAAGGACATCACCGAAGAGTTCTCGCTGGGACCACGCGGCGCGTGGATAACCGTGTTGATTGCTGCGGAAGAGGTGCTCTTTCCGTTGGATCTCGCTCAGGTGTTTCGAATCGGCCGTAGCCTCATCACGGCAGAGCTGACCCGTCTCACCGACGCGGGTCTCATTAGTTACCGGCAGAACACAGAAGACGGCCGGCGAGCTGAATTGAAACTGACATCGTTGGGCGACGCGGTGCAGCGTCGGGTTAAAGTGGAGCTCTCTAAGCTGGTGCTTGAGCGCCTATCCGCCTACCGGCGTGAGGACATTCTCCTTTTTACACGGATGCTGCGGGATTTTAGGCTGGCGGCGCCCGAGCCCCGCGCTCCCCAAGCCGGTAGACCTAAGCGACGGATAAGGCGCGCTGCGCCAAAGGGCGGCTGAAAATGAAGCGAAAGACTCAAAACGCCCTGCTTCTGATCTCATTGCTCAACTCCGCGATCGGGCTTGCAGCGACGGCAAGCGCGCACCTCGTCATCGACTGCCCCTTGCGCGATGAGCGCTACTCGATCGATAGCCCGCTGATCGATGTGCTGTTGAAGCCGGAGGCCAAAGCTGCGGTCGACCGCGAAGCGCCGAGTCTGCTGCAGCATTTCCCGCCGATGTTCACCAGCACCACCGCGCCCGCATTCAGTTCCATAATGACCTTACGCCTGGCGGCAGCGTTCACGGGGATGTCAGACGATGCACTCGTGCCCGTCGACAAGGCGCTCGCGTCACTGCCTGTCACGAACTCGGACCGCGAGGCCCGTTGCGCGCGCTACGACATCGACCATCCACAGATTGCGATCCCGAAAGGTTCGCCGCGCCTCCTGCTGTTCCAAAAAATTACCGGTTTTCGGGACACTCCGTCGGTCGAGGCGGCCACTCAGGCGATGCAAGGGATGGCGGAGCGCAATGGTTGGGCGCTGGTCATCACTGACAAGGGCGGCGCCATCGAACCTGCAATCTTAAAGAAGTTCGACGCCGTCATTTGGAACAATGTGAGCGGAGACGTCCTGACGTTGACGCAACGCCAGGTACTTAAGACCTACATTGAACGCGGCGGCGGCTTCGTTGGTTTCCACGGCTCGGGGGGCGATCCGGCTTACTTCTGGGACTGGTACGTCTACACACTGATCGGCGCGCGTTTTGCCGGCCACCCTATGGCGCCGCAATTTCAGGATGCCCGAGTCATCGTCGAGGACAACAGCCCCATTGGCCGTGACCTGGCCCCGGGCTGGGACATGAACGACGAGTGGTACTCGTTCAAGACCAACCCGCGCGCTGGCGGCGCCCACGTGATCGCCACGTTGAACGAGGGAAGCTACTCCCCCAAGGGAATGGGTGGGCAAGACCTGCGCATGGGCGATCATCCCATCGCGTGGGCCAAATGCATCGGCGACGGTCGATCCTTCTACACAGCCATCGGTCACCGGCCGGAAAGCTACTCGGAGCCGCACGTTGTAAAGCTCCTGGAGCAGGCCATCACCTGGGCCGCCGGCACCGGAGAAACACGTTGCCGCGCCGGCGCCTTGATAGATCGAGGCCCTGAATGAGGCCTTCAGGTCAAACGCAACCGCGCCGATCCCGGCTGTAACCCTTCGCAGCGCGCCTCGACGATAACCAACCCAGATTGCCCATGGGACTTCATGATGGCCAGAGCCCGCCCATCATGGGTCTCCGCGTCCGTCAACTGAAAACTACCTTTCGCCAATGCGCCTCCATTGCCAAGCCCAATGAGTGTTGCCGGCCCGATGGCGGTGAGTTGAATTCTTCTGACCGAATCAGGCACAACGCGGCCTTGCGCATCGATCACTTCGACCCGTATGTACGACAGGCTGTTCTGACGCCCATTGCCGGCCGGCCGTTCAGGCGTGAGCCTGACCGCGACCGGTTCGCCGACGGTGTTAAATTCGCGCCGCCCGATTTCCTTGCCATCCCGGTAGGCAATGGCTTGCAGTGCACCCGGCGCATATGGCACACGGAACTCCAGCGGCAGCTTGTCGGTGCCGGAAAGCGTGTGCGAGTGCACCACCTGACCGTTGAGACGCAGCTCCACCCGGTCCGCTCGCGCGTAAATCCGTATCGCGAGGGGCTGGCCTTCGGCACCCGGCCAAGTCCAGCTTTGGCATTCGTCCGACCAGCCCCACAATCCGGGGATTTCAAACAGGTCCTGGGCCAGCGGCCGCTGAACGGCCATTTCGAGGGAGCTACGCCCCCATGCGACGTCTCGGGCACGAGACTGGGGTTTCGGCTGGCCGATCAAATCAATATCGCCGCAGTTGGACACGGTCCACGGCCAGCCGGGAAACATCATCTCCGCTTTGTGCTTGGTCCGCAGCACGTTGCCGATGCCGGCCTCGCCGAGATAGTCCATGGCGGACCAGACAAAGTCGCCGGCAACGTAGGGATGGGTATCAACGAAGGACCAAATGTCGAAGAGCTGCTTCGGAAAGCTTTCCGATCCGAACATCATCCGCTTCGGGAAGCGGACATGATCGGCCTCATAGCGATCGAGCTTGTAGTTATAGCCGACCACGTCGAGGAACATGGCGGCCGATTCGTCGGGAATCCCAGCGAAGCCCTTGCGCGCTGTCGCCTCGTCGGCGATCAGCGGACGCCCGGCGAAAGAGTTGACGGCGGCGGTCACCGGGCGCGTCGGGTCGAGGCGGCGCACCTCGTTGGACAGGTTCCATTGGATCTCCACGCCCTCGGGTGTCGAGCGGCCCGGGATCTCGTTGCCAATGCTCCACATGATCACCGAGGGGTGATTGCGCGCGCTCAACACCATCGCGGTAAGATCGGTCTTCCAGTGCTCGTCGAAATGCGTGGAGTAGTCCTGCGGGTTTTTCGGCCAGCGCCACATGTCGAAGGCTTCTTGGATCAAGAGCACCCCGTGCCGATCACAGGCATGGGCAAACGCGCGCGAGGCGGGGTTGTGCGAACTGCGAATCGCATTGAAGCCGCGCGCCTTCAACAGCAGGACACGCCGCTCCTCCGCGTCCTCGAATGCCGCCGCGCCCAGGAGGCCGTTGTCATGGTGAACGCAGCCGCCCCGCAGCTTTAAGGGGGTGCCATTGATCTGCATCCCCTGCTCCGCGTCGAAACTGACGATGCGCACACCGAACGGTGTCGATATCTTGTCGATCGGGTGCCTGCCGCGCCGCAACTCGGTCTCCAGCGTGTAGAGCACCGGTGTATCGGGAGACCACAGCTGTGGCGAAGCCAGCGTGATCGACTGCCTGACAATGTCCGCGGCTGCAGACGAAGTCTCGGCGACGATCGCGCCCGCGGCATTTCTGATTCGAGTGACGAGCGCCAGATCGGACGATGCCTGGGCCACGCGAGTCTCGACGGCGATCTCCGCGTCGTTGTCGGTGATGCGGCGGGTTACGACGCACACGCCCCAGCGCGCGACCTGCGCGGCTTCAGGCAGCACATCGAGCGTGACGCTGCGATAGATGCCGGAGCCGGAATACCAGCGGCTGCTCTTACCGAGATTGCGCACACGCACGGCCAGGACGTTGTCGCCGGCAGCGCGCAGATACGGCGTCAAATCGTAGCCGAAGGGCGTGTAGCCGTGCACGCGGTTTCCCAGGTGTCGGCCGTTGAGCCAGACATCGCTTTCCATATAGACGCCTTCGAACAACACGTCAACGCGCGCGTCCGCCGGCAGCCCTTTCACCCGAAATTGCCTGCGGTACCAGCCTTCGCCGCCGATCGTGAACCCGGTCGCGGTGCCGCCTGGGCTCTTCTTATCGAAAGGTCCAACCCGTTCGGTTCCTTCCTGCATCGGCAGGTCTTCGATGCTCCAGTCGTGAGGCAAATCCAGGGTTCGCCAGGAACTGTCATCGAACTCCGGCGCCTCGAAGCCTTCGCCGGAACCTTTGAAAAACTTCCAGCCGAGATCGAACGGCTGGTCGCGACCCAACTGCACCGCTCCATGCTCCAGAGGCCTGGGTCCGCCGACGGCGCCGCCCGGGATCAGCGGCAAGCTGAACGATGCCGCAGAGGCCTGGATGAATTCTCGCCGGTTAAGCCAGATTTCTGAATTACTGGACATTGCGCGGCCACTCCGATTTCGGCAATTGCTTCAGCGCCGCGTCGATATCGGCAAGCGATTGGGAACGGTCGCCGGGGATAAAGGACGTCATGTCGAGGAGAGTCATATTGAATCGGTGGGGTTTGAACTGCTCCGACTGGTACATGGCCACCGCCCATGCCGCATGCTTGGTGACGATCTCGTGCGTGGCGGGCGCCTCCATCAGTTCTCCAATCGACAGAGTGGCCACGCCGAACTCAAAGGGCGCGGGTGTCGGTTGGTGAAAAGCCGTTGCCGGTTCGTACCGCGGGGCGATCAAGTTTCTGCTCATGTCCCTCTCCTCGTCCTTCGCATACCAAAAAGATCAGCTCGATGCGCTAGTGATTGTGTCGCGGAACGCCCATGGTCTGGGCAATGTGCTGGTACTTGGTCGCATTCTCGAGCACCGCACCGCTGTCGAGTTGACCCACCAGCGCACGCTGAATCTCTTGCCACGGTGTCTGGCTTGGCTTCATCTGTGGGCCGCCTGCCGCCTGCAATGCACGACGTCTTGCCGCCAGTTCTTCATCGCTCACCAACATGTTCACTTCCCTGCGACGCAAATCGACTCGCACGCGATCCCCGGTCTTGATCAGCGCCAGCCCGCCGCCGGCGGCAGCCTCGGGCGACGCGTTCAAAATCGAAGGTGATCCCGACGTACCGGATTGCCGCCCGTCGCCGATGCAGGGCAAATGATGGATGCCGACCTTCAGCAGCGTCGCGGGCGGCCGCATGTTGACCACCTCGGCCGCACCGGGATATCCCAGCGAGCCCGCGCCGCGCATGATGAGCAGCGTGTCTGGTGTAATTCCCAGGCTCATATCGTCAATTCGAGCGTGATACTCCTCCGGCCCGTCGAACACCACCACCGGACCTTCAAAGGCTTCGGGATCGTCGGGGTTGGAGAGGTACCTCGCCCGAAATGCCGACGAGATTACGCTGGTTTTCATGATCGCCGAGTCGAAGAGGTTGCCGCGGAGAACCAAGAAGCCGGCGTTCTTGACCAAGGGCTGCGTGAACGGGCGTATCACCTTCGGGTCCTCGATTTGCGCCGCTTTGCAATTCTCACCGATCGTTTTACCGTTCACAGTCAGCGCGGTTTCATTGATCAACCCATGGCGGATCAACTCGGCCACCACCGCGGGCACGCCGCCGGCTCGATAGTAGTCCTCGCCCAGGTATTCTCCCGCCGGCTGCAGGTTCACCAGCAGCGGGATTTCGTATCCGAACTGTTGCCAATCATCGAGATTCAGTTCCACGCCGATGTGCCGCGCGAGCGCGATGAGGTGGATGGGTGCATTCGTCGAGCCGCCGATGGCCGAGCTCACTCGGATGGCGTTGACAAATGCGGCACGGGTGAGGATGTCGGACGGCTTGCGATCCGCAGCCACCATTTCGACGATCTGCTTGCCGGTGAGATATGCGCACTCCTGGCGATCGCGGTACGGCGCCGGGATGGCGGCCGAATTCGGTAGCGACATGCCAAGCGCTTCGGTCAAGGAGTTCATGGTCGTGGCAGTACCCATGGTGTTGCAGTATCCGGTCGAGGGCGCAGAAGTAGCCACCAGCTTGATGAAGCCCTGATAGTCGATTTCACCCGCTGCCAGCAGCTCGCGTGCGCGCCACACGATGGTCCCCGACCCTGTGCGTTCTCCCTTGTACCAGCCGTTGAGCATCGGCCCGACCGACAACGCGATCGCCGGGATGTTGACGGTCGCCGCGGCCATCAAGCATGCCGGCGTGGTCTTATCGCAGCCGATCGTCAGCACGACGCCATCGAGAGGGTAGCCGTGCAGCACCTCGACAAGACCGAGATACGCAAGATTACGGTCGAGGCCCGCGGTCGGACGCCTGCCGGTTTCCTGAATCGGATGCACGGGAAACTCGATCGCAATACCACCCGCCTCACGTATTCCCTCGCGCACCCGCTCCGCGAGAACGATATGATGACGATTGCAGGGGGACAGGTCGCTTCCTGTTTGCGCAATTCCGATGATGGGCTTGCCGGACTGGAGTTCCTCGAGCGAAAGCCCAAAGTTCATGTAGCGCTCCAAATAGAGCGCGGTCATGTCGGCGTTGGCTGGATCATCGAACCATGCGCGGGAACGCAGGTTTCCCGGCAGAAACGGCCGCGACTTCGGTGCACTCATGGAATTTTTCGCTCCGACATCGGTACCCATTTGCAGATGCGCCGGCGATGGTGGATCATGGACAACAGAATGTTAACCAAGAAGACTTCCTCCAAAGTTGCCGCCCGGACCCCACGCAAGGCTCTGCGCATCCCCGGCGCGATAGCCCGTGATCTGGGCGTCGGCATCGTATCGGGCCGTTTTCCGACCGGCGACCTGCTCAACAATGAAATTGAGGCGAGCGAACGGCTGCAGGTATCGCGCTCGGCGTATCGCGAGGCCATCAGAATCTTGGATGCCAAAGGATTGGTGCACTCGCGGCCGAAGGTCGGCACTCGGGTCAGCCCGCCGGAGAGTTGGCACTTGCTGGACCCGGATGTGCTGTCGTGGATTTTTAAAGCCGACCCCGACGAGACGTTGCTCGCGAACCTGTTCGAACTGCGTAAGATCGTCGAGCCGGAAGCGGCCGCCCTCGCGGCGTCCCGCAGAACGCGGGAGCATCTGTACCGCATGAAGCGCGCGCTCGAGGGCATGGCACAGCACTCGCTTGCCACCGAAGACGGACAACTTGCCGATCGAGAGTTTCATTCAACGCTTCTGCGGGCCAGCAGCAACGCTTTCCTTGCCAGTTTGACGAGCGGGATCGCCGCCGCAATCACCTGGACCACCGTGTTCAAGCAACGCAAGAACCGGTTGTCTCGGGATCCAATGCCCGACCACCAGCGCGTATACGACGCCATCGAGGCGGGAGACCCGGTGGCGGCACACAAGGCAATGCGCGTGCTGGTTGACGAGGCCTTCGTCGAGACGAAAAGCGCTCGCAGCGGAAAGAAACGAGCGCGATAGGCCCATTCTCTAGGTGCGCGCATCGCTGAGCTCCTCATTCGGCAATACCTCGCTCACCCGACACCCCAGCGCCGCGTAGAAGAGCACGTAGATGTAGCAGGCGGCCGGCAGCAGGTAGGACAATTGCAACCCGATGTGGTCGGCAATCACGCCTTGCAAGGCCGCCAGCGCGCCGCCCGCGATAGCCATGATCAGGAGCCCCGAGCCCTCTTCGGTGAGCGGTCCCAAACCGCGGATGCCGAGTGTGAAGATTGTCGGGAACATCACCGAATGGCAAAGGCCCACCGCTATGAGACACCACATTGCGACCTTACCGCTGCCTAAGATCGCGATGAGCGTGAGTACAAGCGCACCGACACTGACGAGCGTCAACATGGATTCGGCGCTGAGCCGCCGCATGGCAAACGCGCCCGCGAATCGCCCCACCATCGCTCCGCCCCAGAATAAGGACAGATATTGAGCTGCGTCGGCGTGGCTCATCGCGCCGATGTTTGGCAGCGAGATGAAACTGACGAGCGTGGACCCGATGCCAATTTCCGCGATGAGGTAGATGAAAATGGCGGGCACGCCGAGCACCAGGTTACGGTGACGCCAGAGGCTATGAAGTTTGCGCTCCTCGCGCGCTGCGCGCCGGCTCTCCGGCGCAAGGTCGGGCAGGCGTACCCGCCACACGAGTACGGCGAGTGCAATCAATACCAACGAAACCAGGACATAGGGCAGCTGTACAGCTTGCGCATCGACAAGGCGTTGCTCCGGAGTCAACAGGACGTTACCCGGCACCGTTCCGCCTGAACTGCGCGCGAGAATCAGCATCCCCCCGAAAATGGGCGCCACGGTGGTGCCCGCTGAATTGAGAGCCTGCACGAGATTGAGTCGGCTGGACGCCGTCGCAGCGGGACCGATGAGGGCAACGTAAGGGTTCGCGGCCACCTGCAGCAGCGTAATGGCGCTCGCCAGCAAGAACAGCGCCCCCAGGAATAGCCCGTATGAGGCAAGCCCGGCAGCCGGCACAAAACATAACGCGCTGCCTGCCATGCCCGCCAAACCGGCAACGATCGATCGCTTGTACCCGATACGCTCCAGAAGCTTGGCGGCAGGCAGCGACATCAGCAGATAGGCGAGATAAAATACGAACTGAATCAGCAGCGATTGCCCGTAATTGAGCTGGAACACCGCTTTCAGGTGCGGCACGAGAATGTCATTCAACACCGTGGCGAAGCCCCACATGAAGAACACGGCCGCGAGAACCGTCAGGGCAAATACATAGTTTACTCGACGGTCTTCTACGTTCATTGATGCTGCCGCAATTCTCACTCGGATTCTCTCGAGGCGATTGCCATCGGTTCAAGGCGTCTGCTGCAAAGGCTTCCGGTTCGACGGACCTTGACAACGAATCCTCGTTGAGACATTCTAATCTAATACTCAGACAAATACATTTGCGCGATTGACAACCGCCCCGCCGCGGCACGACGCGGCGGAGGCTCGCGCCGCGGCACAACTCGCCCGCTTCGTGGCGCGAATCCTGAACTTGCGGCGTCGTGTGGAGTGCTGACGACGCCTCTGAGCGGCACGGCGACGCGAGCACACCTTACGCTCGAATCCAAAACCTGGGCCGGGTGCGAGTGGTGGTGAACTAGGAGATCGAATGAGTCCACGACGCCTCCCTGTATGCATCGTCGCAATCGCCGCGCTCCATACATTGCTTCTCGCGGCACCCTTCGCACACGCCGACGACTCTACGATTGCCAACGATCCGTTGACCACCGGGTTTCGTGAGCCTCCGAGCAGCGCTCGTCCCCGCGTATGGTGGCACTGGATGAACGGCAATATCACCCAGGAGGGGATTCGCAAGGATATGGAATGGATGAAGCGCGTCGGCATCGGGGGCATGCAGAATTTTGATGCGAACCTCATGACCCCTCTGATAGTCGATAAGAGGCTGGTGTACATGACACCTGAGTGGAAGGATGCCTTCCGGTATACCGCCCAAACTGCCGATCGCCTGGACCTCGAGCTGGCTATCGCGTCGTCGCCGGGTTGGAGCGAGACCGGGGGTCCCTGGGTGCAGCCGAAAGACGGCCTCAAGAAACTGGTTTGGAGCGCCACCCTGATTGACGGCGGCAAGCGCTTCACCGCCAAGCTCGCAGCCCCGTCGGATGTGACCGGACCCTTCCAGACCTTGCCGCTCGGCGATCCGATGCCAGCGCTTTCCGACGGCCATCACCGTGCGCCGCCAGTCTACTATGCCGATGCCGTCGTAATCGCCTATCCCGTTCCTGACGCAGTCGACCCTCCGCCGCCAAAAGTGAGATTGAGCACCGGCGAGCCACTGGATGGCGGCAAACTACGCGATGGTGATCTCGAGACTGTCGTCGAGGTGCCCCGCGGCACCGCCGAACAGCCGGGCGGCCTCGAGATCACCTACCCGACCCCACAAACCATCCGTTCTGCGAATTTGTATATCCCCGGCAAGACGGCATTTTCCGAGATTGGCGTGCTGCCTCGTTTGGATGCAAGCATGGACGGACGTACGTGGCGCAAGGTCGCCGACATACCAGTCGGTGAGGTGCCGACCACCGTCAGCTTTGCGCCGGTGACCGCGCGAACATTTCGACTTGCCCTCACACCCAGTACGGCACATGGATTCAGCATGGGCGAGCCCGCGCCGGGTGCAGCGGGCGGCGAGATGTTCGCTGCGTTGAGCGCCGAGTCAAAGAGGCCTCTCAGTATCGCTGAGCTCAGTTTGTCATCGGAGGCCAAGGTCGATCGCTTCGAAGCGAAAGCCGGTTTTACCATCGAGCGCAATTATTACCATCTGAGTCCGGAAGCCACACCAGACACCGATGGGATCCGGCCCGCAACCGTGGTCGATCTCACAAGCCGCATGAAACCGGATGGTACGCTGGACTGGACTGCCCCCCGAGGCAAGTGGCGCGTCCTGCGCTTGGGTTACTCGTTGCTCGGCACCACCAACCACCCCGCGTCGGCGGAGGCTACCGGACTCGAAGTCGACAAGTTCGATGCCTCTGCTGTCCGTAACTATCTCGAGACCTATCTCGGTATGTACAGCGATGCGGCAGGACCCGACCTCATCGGCAAGCACGGGGTGCGTGCGCTTCTCACGGACAGCATCGAGGTGGGCGCGGCTAACTGGACGCCCCGGATCATCGAGCAATTCAAGCGGCTGCGCGGCTATGATCCCACGCAGTACCTGCCGGCCCTGACCGGGACCATCGTGGGTTCACGCGGTGCGAGCGATGCCTTCCTCTATGATTATCGCCGCACCCTGGCCGACCTGATGGCGAGCGAGCACTACGGCACCATCGCCACCGTGGCGCACGAGCACAGCCTTAAAGTCTATGGCGAAGCGCTCGAGGACAACCGCCCTTCGCTCGGGGACGACATGACGATGCGCTCCCATGCGGACATTCCAATGTCCGCAATGTGGACCTATCCACGCCGGGACGGTCCGAAACCCACTTACCTCGCGGATATCAAGGGTGCAGCCTCAGTGGCCCACCTCTACGGCCAAAATCTGGTCGCTGCGGAGTCCCTGACGTCGATGCTGACACCGTGGGGCCATGCACCCAGCGATTTGAGACGTATCATCGACCTGGAGTTCGTGACCGGCGTCAACCGGCCGGTGATTCACACTTCGGTGCACCAGCCGGTCGACGATAAAGTACCGGGACTCTCGCTGTTCATATTCGGTCAGTACTTCAACCGCCATGAAACCTGGGCGGAAATGGCACGCCCTTGGGTGGATTACCTGTCCCGTAACAGCTACTTGCTCCAGCAAGGGCGTAACTTCGCGGACGTCGCCTACTTTTATGGCGAGGAAGCGCCGCTCACCGGACTTTACGGCGAGAACCGGGTTGCCGATGCGCCAACGCAATACGCATATGATTTTGTCAGTGCCGACGCGCTCATGACTATGTTAAAAGTAGAGAATCGTGATCTCGTCGCCAACAGTGGCGCCCGCTACCGTCTCCTCTACCTGGGCGGTTCCAGCGATCGCATGACGCTGCCGGTGCTGCGACAAATCGCAGAATTTGTGCAGGCCGGTGCGACCATCGTTGGTCAGGCTCCGCAATCCTCGCCGAGTCTCAGTGACGACAAGGCGAGTTTCGACGCACTCGTCCATCGCCTGTGGAGCGGGCAACCTGTAACGACCGTCGGCCAGGGAACGGTGATCGCAAGCAGCGATGTGGAAGGTGCGCTGTCTTTTCTCGGCGCGCGTCCTGACTTCAGCTATGTGAAGCCGCAGGCGGATTCTGACATCCTGTTCCTCCACCGTCGCCTCGCGGATGGCGATATCTACTTCCTCAGCAATCGACAAAACCGCTCCGAACACGTCGACGCGCATTTTCGCGTCGTTGGCAAAATGCCGGCGATCTGGCGCGCGGACAGCGGCAACTCAGAGGCTGTATCGTTTCACATTGAAGACAACGCGACCATTGTGCCGCTTGACCTCGAACCGGAGGAGTCGTTCTACGTTGTATTTCGCACACCAGCCACCTCTGGTGGGGCCACGATCGAAAAACCCGTGCTGTCTCGAGTGGGGACACTGGAAGGCTCGTGGAGCGTCTCCCTGCAGCCTAAAATCGGCGACGCCGCGACGATTCAGATGGCTACCCTCGGCTCGTTGAGCGAGCAGGCCGACCCTGCCGTCAAGTATTTCTCCGGTGTGGCGAGCTATACGAAGAGCTTCGAGCTACCCAAGGGTGCACGTTCTGGCGCACCCTTGATTCTCGACCTCGGTAGGATCGGCGATCTGGCCGAGGTGCACGTGAATGGCAAGCTGGTCGGCAGCCTTTGGCACGCACCGTATCGGCTCGACATCGGCGGCGTAACCAAGCGCGGCCGCAATGAAATCGACATTCGCGTTGCCAACCTATGGGTCAATCGTCTCATCGGCGATGCCCAGCCAGGAGCCAAGAAAGTGACATTTACCGCCAGCCCCACCTATCGAGCCGATGCTCCGCTGCGGCCATCGGGCCTCATAGGGCCGGTAACGCTGTGGAAAATGGAACACCGAGGGCACAAATGACCCCGGCCCATCCACCTCGAATGCCTGGCGGCCCGAGGCTGAGTTAGGCGTTGCGACGAACGTAGGCGATGGTGGCCTGCATGAGGGCGACTACCTTGTAGGAGGATTCGCTCCCAGTGAACGCTCGGAATGTGAGGATTTCATGCTAACTCTTTATCACTGCCCGGAGACGCGTTCAATGCGCTCTCTCTGGTTGATATACGAACTGCGGATACCGTTTCAGCTGGTCGAAATGCCCTTCGATCTGCGCCACACGAGATCTCCACAATACCTCGCGATACATCCATTGGGGCGGGTTCCTTGTCTCACAGACGGAGAATTCAAGCTTTTCGAATCTGGCGCGATCGCCGAATACTTGTGCGAGCGCTTTCCTGCGCCGGGACTGGGTCGATTGAGCGGCGATAGCGAGCGTTACGAATGGCTTCAATGGATTTACTACAGCGAGACGATTGCAATACACGCCGCTGCCGTCGTCCAGCAGCACTTGTTCATCAAGGCGGCGGATAGATCGGCGGCCGTCTTGAAGCTGGAAGGACTCCGCCTGGCAAAATCTCTCGAGGTGGTCGAAGAGCGCCTTAGAGATCGCGAGTATCTGTTGCAAACCGCCTTCAGCGCAGCGGATATCGCCGTGGGCTACAGCATTCATTTGAGTTTGCGTTTTACGGCCATGGCAAACTTTCCGACGATTGATGCCTACTATAAGCGCCTAAGCGCACGGGAAGCATTTCGGAAATCGCTGCCCGGTGGCTGGCAACGGCCCCTGATGTGGCTGCCGGAAGGGCTCAGTTGACGCTATGTAAGCGACAAAGATGAAGCACGCGTCGCCTGCACTTTCACGGCGAAATCACACCGGTTTCGCCCACCCTTGCTGAAGTGGCACCCAATGGAAAAAAGCGCTGTCCCTGACCAAAAACTTCCAGCGGCCGTTCTCGCGCCGAAAGCGGTCTTGATAGTATCCCGAGGCGATGAAGCTGCGACAGGGCGTCATACGCCGCGCTGAGGCTGGCGAAGAGCGTGTCGCCGCCATACGGCGGGCATTCCTCGGAATAGAGGACGAACCCAAAGGGCGGATTTTCCTCGCCGGCTCGGTCGGTATGCCAGCGTTTGGGGACAACGGCGAACTGCATAATGGGGCAAATCGCTCCGCAAAGGCCGCCAGTTTTGCCTTATCCAGGTGTTGATCGCGAAAGAAAATGATAGTATGCAAGGCATCTTGCTGCTGTCGACAACATGACGAGCATCCGAGACAAGGCCCGTCTCTACATCTCGGAACTCCAGCAATTCATCGACGCACATTCAAAGATATTGATGTCGCTGGTGGTCGCACAGACCTACACGCCGGGAAGGACGGAGAGCGTGGCCGAAATCGACAGCCTCGATGCCTACTTCAAGCGGGGTGCGGCGATGATGGCCCGAAGATTGGACAAGAAACCCAGGGTCGATCCAAAACTGATGGTGCGGGTGTCTTTTGCGGCGGTGCTCGCCTGCGTGATGTTCAAGGACTGGCTATTTCCGCGAGGCTTGGCCGGGGAAGGCGAGATCAGTGCCGCAATCCGGGACTTTGTGATGGACGGTATCAACGCCAATTCGCATCTGGGCAACCATACGGGAGAGACCTCATGACTGGGTCGGGCAAG
>WNFQ01005337.1_pt1 | contig 19863 bp, 30 predicted proteins | sample 5400171 | NCBI WGS metagenome assembly WNFQ01 (sample SAMN13153356, study PRJNA577476) | soil metagenome | isolation source: 20 cm soil under Madrone tree | place: USA:California | collected 2016-06-14 | reverse complement strand
TGGCCTAGTCACTTCATTTGATCTCAACTTGCTTACCTTTGCGATGGCAGGGCTTGTCGGGGGCTGCCTCGACTGGCCCGGCAAGGCGTTTGTGTGATCGAGGCAGGCTTGGCAGTTCGGCCTTGCGTGTTGCCATTGGGCCAGTCGGTGGCGGAGCCCCTATACGATTGATTGAGTGAGTTGGGGAGGGAGGACTAGAAAGGTCAGATTGAGGAGGATGACGCTTGGAGGGTAAGTCCGAGGACCGGTAGAGAGGCCTTTTCCGACATCGTCAAGCCTGGTTCCCACTCTCGGCAACACCCAATGATGCGACTTTGTCGTCTCTGACGGCGAGCACACCTATACTACTTAGACAACCCAGCACAAAACTGCTGACACTGCGCGTCCCTTCCATTCCACGCCCCTTCCACCTCCCATTCCACCCGCACATCTCAATCTCGCCTTTCCTTCAACAACATGGCCGCCTGGGTCGACGTGTCGGCCTACATGACCGCCTCTGGGTCGATTGTTCTGTGGACCGTTTCCTGTATGCCCTCATTGCCCGCCTCCCCGACGCTTTCTCGCTCTGCATCACGCTTTCATATCTTCCTCTCCAGAACGGCGCTCCCCCTCCAACGCCTCACCCTGCTGTTCTCACATCTTCTTTTCACTGAAAGTAGCTATTTTCCGGACCGTCCCTGGGACACTCTCAACGCTTTCTCCCTCATCGTGCCCTCATATCTTCTTCCTCTCCAGAACGATGCCATCCCCTCCCGACTCCATGCCACCTCCATCACCGTCCACCTCACATCCACCACCACCTTCTCCGCCTTCACGTCCATCACACCCATCCCCACTTTCAGCAAGACTACTTGCACAGCGTAAACGTCGCAAGACAGAATGCGCTGCTCTCTATCATAACACACCACCATTTCCAGAACGACGGCGGGATGTTCTGCTGACACAACCTAACACAACTACAACGCATGTATTCATTACTGGAGGAGGGGAATGCAACAGTGGACGCGTTCCCTTAAAATATTTTTTGGCTTGTCATCCTGTCCGACAGTATGTATGTATCACTGAGATACATGTCACCAGCGTCATCCCTGTCTGCATTATCACGTTGCGAATGGCGTGCACGGAGGATGCGCAGATGGATAAGAGAAATGCGACAGTGGCGTATACTAGGCTGACTGGTGTGATGAAGACATGAAGAGCAATCAATCAGGGAGAGAAAACCGGTACTGTACTAAGTTATGCACACCGCAAGACAACTTGCAATTGAACAGTCTTAGTACAGTCGGGGAATAGCCTAGGATTCCCAGCGCCGTTCGGCACATACGCACTTTTGTAGGTGTATTGGTGAGCACGCTGTTCGACGAGCTCGCCCACATAATGTACAACTTCACGTTTACTGCTGCCCTCAACACAGGGACGACGACATCGAGAAACTCCACCCCCTGCAATGTTGTGATGTAAGATTACATTACTGTAAACGTTCGACTATCGAGCTGTGCCCGTGCTACGCACCGGCCACCGCTAGTTTCCACATGTCCCATAAAATATCATCATCGTTCTACCTAACTATCTAAAGTAAGTCGAGCAAAGCTCGTAAACACGTACCCGCGACATGTGATTCACGGGGACTCTGGAAACCGCATGAGCAACCAGTGTTTATTGGTGTTCCATCGTTCACTCGTCCCGTGATGGCTAACGTTGCATCCCAAATCATCCTCCACCCAACGGCCAGCTCGACTCTTAAGATTCTAGGCACCACCGTGGGCCGCGACAAGGTTTGGAATATATGTTTCCCACGCGTCTCCACCCACATATCCGACTTGGGAAACCATAGGTCTACAGGGCGACACAGTACTTTGCACGCTTTTTCGCGTGGTATCTCATTTCAGGAGGGCGTAAAGCTGATGCTGTGCGCTGGAATGCCTTGAAAAGCCACTTAGCGCTCGCTCGTAAGCGTACGTAGCCTCTTCGCAATCTTCAACGTTCGGCAATGACTTACACCTTGTTCAGTTATGCGCCTCGGGAAGCCATTGGAGTACCTGCAGGCCGCCCTTCGTGCGGCACAATCCACAGGTGACATCAAGGAGCAACTTGCGACCATTGCCCGTCAGCTCGGGTACTTCGGTTACTTAACCTCTGACGCCGTTGTATGGGTATGTGCAAGACACTCACGCACGATCAGCATGATGAATGTGTTTCCTTCAGGCCAACGCTATCAAGTTCATCGCTCTGAAGCCCGAAACATCCCAGAAGGTCCAAAAAATCTCAAACCGTTTCTGGCTAGCCGGCATTTTGTTCAGCCTCACGCATGGTATTCTCAAGGTGCATTTCCGATGACGCGTTTTACATATGATATGCCCTCGTGATATACAATTCATTTTTGTGGGCAGGCAGGCCGCTTGACCAAAGAGACGCGCAAAATCAAGGGTCCGGACGAGAAAAATATTGGTGAAGAGAACGCACGTAAATCTCAACTCCGGGCCTTACAAACGTAACTCCTCTTTCGCCTACTTGTGTATTGCATTCACACGAAATTTTGCAGCATGCGAGCAGCCACTCGTCAACAGTTCACCATTGACATTCTCGATGTGTGGCTCCCCGCCGCCAACCTTGGTCTCGTGAATCTCCACGATGGCATTCTTGGCATATTCGGGTACTTACCGCTTCTCCTGCTCTCTTCCCCCTGGACTTTGACGCATGTTTCACAGTGTTATCAGTTCCGTCCTTGCCCTTCAAACTCAGTGGCTTGCAGTAAATGCGAAGTAATTGGGGTCACCTGTTCTGTCAACGTAGATTCTCCCTGTCTTCTACTCTCACTGTGGGCATTTTACAATATAAACCAATTCAGTCGGCTAAATACTGCAATCTGATTGGTCAGTTGAGAGCAACTGAATTGGATTATATTGTAAAATGCCCGCAGTGTCTGTATTAGTTAATGAGAAGAGAATCCGAACTTGTGGAGTGGCTTCACATCAGCATGAGACAAACCGAAATTGACCTGACTACTCTTGTGATAAACACCTGCGAAACATGGGCCCTATTGCCAACATGGGCGTAATCAAGATAATTATCAGTCGCGGCGACTCAGACAGATACGCACTGCCCGGGAAGACCTCTAGTGGCGTAGTCGATTCTAGGTCCAACTGGACTTTATATTGACAGACGTTCATAAGCATCTCACAGGATCATGATATCATCCCTGGACCGGAATGGTCTACGCATGTTCATTTGTGGTCTTCTAGACATGATTTCGAGGTGACTGGCAGGGCCTGCTAGTGGGCATTGGGTGTGACAGGGAAGTTAAAAGAGTAGTCTTGTTCATACTGGCAGAGTCAGACAAGAAAGGGGGAACACGCTAACACTGGATCAAGTTGGGACTTTTGTCCCATTCACGAAAGTATAGCTTTGTAACATGGGGGACAATGTTATCATGATCGGCCTTGTATGCGCGTGAGGAACACGTTATCATCATCCGAGCAGCCCTCACTGAATAATGCAGGACTGGATTGCGTGTAAGAATAGATACGGATACTACTTCCTTTGAATTCTATGGTATGGGATTGGCCATCATGATCGCCAGGGAGAAACTATGATGGTGGTGGTTCTTGTTGTTCGTTGCGTATTCGGAGGTATTCATCACGCACAAGCTGCATGCTCTCTGGTCGTGTGCTTGGAGCATATGAGTTGATTAATTGTATGAAAAATATATAACACTCACAACTGGTAGACACAGTCTTGAACGGCTTTGAACTTCTCCCTGCAGGCCCAAGCAACAGAAACTGTACGTCCAGCGGCACACTCGGCGAATGCTACAAGGATGGTGACGCCGACGAATAAGACGTGTCACTGAGAACATACCTTTTACTAACGGGTCGCATTCCTTGAGGGCATGAGCTTTTGTCGTTTTGAACAGTGTTTCCTCCTCTCGTCGAGAAAGCGTGCTCATCCTGGTGGGAAGAAGTAACGGCCCGCGATTCCGGGGTTGATAGACGCGGTATGCCGACTCGGTGCCGCTGCGGAGAATGCGGGACTTGGGTACTTCACTTCAGCACGGTCTACGCAGTGCACAATGTCATTCGTTCTCAGGAACCAACGTGTGGCACGCATCTCCGTGTCAAGGCATATACGCTCGCTAGCGACACCTGCCACGTCCGGACCATCTGCACCAAAGACGGCCTTCAAAGAGACACTAGAACAAGGACCATCGCTAGATGACTTCATTTCCGGCGATACCCCAGAGCGTGTCGTGCTAGGTAACATAAATACGTATGTGACATTACTGGCAAGCGGATAACGGACTGACTAGCATACTCGAGGTAGCCCTCGTTTGCCTTCCTACTTAAAGACATCCATACCGACCGGTGCATCGTTCAACAAGATAAAGAAGGACCTTAGAGGGCTAGGCCTACACACGGTGTGTGAGGAGGCGCGGTGTCCGAATATTGGAGACTGCTGGGGCGGAACGGACGGTGCAACCCCTGAAGAAAGCAAGCGGGGAGCGACTGCGACCATCATGGTATGATTCCTCAATTGTTTCTCAGCTCTATGTTACTGAATTGACAACTAGTTAATGGGTGATACGTGCACACGAGGTTGCCGTTTTTGTTCGGTTAAGACGTCCAAGAACCCACCACCTCTGGATCCACACGAACCGGAGAACACCGCTGAGGCCATCAGCCGGTGGGGTCTCGGTTACATAGTCCTCACAAGTGTCGACCGCGACGGTACGTATTAATGTTATTTTCTGTTCCCCATGCACAGGAAATTTATCGGACACGGCACACCGAAGATCTTGCGGACTCTGGAGCACATCATTTCGCGGAAACGATTCGAAAGATCAAACAGAAGTAAGTAGCAACTGTTTGTGCGCGTAGATGGTTCTATTCATGCAACAAGAGCTCCACAAATCCTGGTAGAAGCGTTGACAGGTGACATGGCCGGTAACCTTGATCACGTATCTGTGGTGGCAAAGTCTGGCTTAGACGTGTATGCCCACAATATCGAGACGGTTGAAGCCCTTACCCCTTTCGTGCGCGACCGTCGTGCGACGTTCCGGCAGAGCCTTAGTGTGCTAAAGCGTGCCAAACAAGAAGGGGTGCGCGTGACAAAGACCAGCATCATGCTTGGTGTCGGAGAAACCGAGGGTCAAGTTATGGATGCTCTCAGAGGTCCGCCTTTTCTCATTTAGCACGGTGCCACCTGGCTAATTTCGGCTGAACGGCCGACAGAGCTTCGTGAGGTCGACGTTGACGTCGTCACGTAGTAGCTACAAGGTCGGTATAGATTGTTCCCATACACAGCTCTTCCTAATTTTTCCTGCAGGCGGGTGAATACTTCATCGAGAATGTACTCCGGAATAAGGGGGCAGAGAAACGATCCCAAAAACTTTCAGCTCAACATACGATGACAGACTCGACCCTCCTTACATGATATACGTACTTGTCCCAAAACTAGAGTTTAGAATATATTCATCCATACTCTCCCTTCCCTAGTTGTAGAAACTACCTTAAAAGGACGAACACTGTATGTCCAGCAGCTGTTCAGAATCTCCTGTGGACACCTTGGGGTTTTCAATAGTGAGTAGGACAGTCTTCGCTCTCGTTTACTTCCAGTGGGAAATCGGCAGCACAAAGTAGCGGGGTATCGCATTGGAAAGAAGTTAAATCGACAACCGTGGCCACTCACATCAAAAAGAAATGCGTTCCTTCTGTTGGAAGTGGTGCACCCCCTTGCATGCCCTCGCTCTGGTCCAACCTCCAACACCTTCGACTACATGCTGAGAGCAGCCACGTACGCTTCCTGACAAAATGATTCGCCCACGGGAGGCCTGGTGTGGGGAGGGGGGTGTAGACGTCGAACGAATTTCCGTTATACTCAGGCAGGAGTAATTTAGGACAGGATGCCAAGCGGGCTAAGGGAGGGAAAGCCTTGACGTTACAGACAGTATTTGTGGAAAGGGTAACTCCATCGGCCTCTGCGAGTCGAGCGTGCAAAGAAAAAATAAATCAGGTGTGGTCCTCAGCTCCGCAAAAAATAAAATTATCGCGAGGTGAAATTTGGCTGAGTAGTAGGTAACTTGGAAAATGGAAAGGAAGAAGGGGGCCCCTAACCCAAATTTGAGCGGAGGCAAGTCATTGTTTGGTAGATGTGGTTGTCGCCGCCCCAGACCCCAGTTTCGGTGTCAGCTTTCCCGGCTATGACAGTGCTATGACCTCCCATTTTCCTCCTTAAGGCCACAATCCTTCCTTTGCACTTCCGAGTCGCATTTGGGTTGTTCAGACGACTATTCTGTCTTCACGGGCTCTGCCTTGAAAGACTCTGGGCAACTTGAAGGACGGAATCGAGTCCACCCGCCACACAGGACCTCAGCTCGTCCCTCGTTGTTAGGAAGACACCTAGAACTAGGTTGCTGTATAGCTGTAAGACTTCATACCCCCTGTTCAAGTTAGACAGTGCTAAGAAATGACGAAGTACGTGTTCCCAGGGCAAGCAATGACGCTTGATGCGAACGGCCAATAAGCCAAGGCAAAGGGACGCTAGTTTATCCAAAAACTGAACCGCCTTCAAGGAAAGAATCGTAGATTCCGCTGTGCTGTCACTCTATCTTGCAGAAATATTTTGCGTCTAAGAGGTTTCCTACGACCAAGCCAGGAAATGAACTGACCACGTGGAGCTTTCGTCGAACTAATTTGGTCCAGTAACAGCTGTCAGTACTTCGCCTTGGGAATGGTCTGTTTTTCGGGCGATACATTGCGGATGATGTGTGGCTCTGGTTCCATCATTGTCTCTCGTAGCCTTGATGCTGGATATGACATGATATTACGTCATTGCACGACCTACCTCAAAGTTAGGTAAATGGATTGACTTCTGGTGCTCCTTTGGACTGATGTTCACGGACGGCCAGTGGCGGGTCAATCGTGCAGGATTGTGTCGCACGAATGACATCTTGTGGGAAGATTTTACTGTCAACTTACTTGAAGCCTGAAACAGTCGATTGTTAATGCATGTGGGATCCTGGTGGTTCTCCACTGAAGGACGACAGATAGGACTTTGGCACTATTGCCAGTGATACCGTGACGGGACTTGATGGTGAACATCGCGCGTAGCTTTCGAATTGCAATAACTTATATACTTATGGCCTTGACACGGACTTTTTCGAGTTGGAGACGGACCAAGGGTGATACCCGCTTCCCAGAGATGGACCGAACAGCACGGGACGGGGCGCTGTTTCCAGGCTTACTCACGAGCGCTTCAGCAAAGAAGCTAGCTGATGAGCTATTGGATTTGCGGTGACATGGCTGGACTGAGGTTGAACGCCGCGACGGCAGAGCACCTCGCCCGGTGAACTGGTGAAACCTGTGCAGCCTCCGAGTCGCGGGAACGTATTCGCTTTCCTATTCGCTGCTTTCTTGGGCCGCCCCGACTATGCCGCCACTGGTATTTAATGCACCCCAACCAACCCGTCTTCAGCGCCCGCTTTAAAGCTTCCCTCCCTACCATTTACACTTAGGGCCGTTCAATATCTTTTCCACGACCTCATGGCCAAGTGGGAGGAGCGTCCGACCAACAGTGGGATTTTACCTTTTATTTTGGAGGCCAGGGATGAAGACTACGACACCTATCTCTTCTGGCCTTCGCTCAGCAACGGGATGGAATCCTCGGAAATGTCATTTGCGGCGGCTCATCATAAGGTAACTGTCTGCAACTGTGTGCCGTACAAATCTCACCGTTACACTCTCTAGCCTTTGTCCCCCTTGTTCGACCATGTCGATTACTATTCAGGCTGGGACACCATGCCTTCGGTACGTCCTGCCTACTTCCATTTTGTTGCGACTCGTGTAATCATCATGTTTTGTAGTCATCCCTTCCCTTGACACAGCCATCGGATTCCCGTTTTCCTTCACCTTGCGAAGACCAGACGCTTGACAACGGCTTGCTAAAAGTTCGGGCTAACGATTCACAAGAAAAAAAGTCGCCTCCAAGGTATAATAATATGTTCAGGATGAGATTTCTTTTCATGGTACGTGACCACTCGCTTGGCCAGATTCATCCTCACTTCTTCTGTGAGCAGCAAGCGGCACGGCATGTTGATCGTGCGGTGCAAAGCGTGGGGATCGCGCTTTACAGGAGCAAACCGAGAGGTCGTACCGCCGAAAGGGCGCATATTTTCAATCGCTGAAGTGTGTCACTGAGTATTATCAAAAGTAACTATGGGTAGTTTGTCGCCTCGTTTGACCTGATGTGGGACATTTTCGGCGTCGACTTGCTTCCCATTGCTTAACACGTATTGCTGCATGTTTACTCCAGCTCGCAGACATTTTAACTTTCTTGCACATAATGATACCTGGTTAATATTTCAACTACTGCAAACGCCGTAAAGAGACTTTTGAAGTCCGTTCGAGTGGAATCGGCGACCACCGGTTCTGATTTTAAACCTTGTTTTTCTGAACTTTGATCTGGGTGTCAACAAACACGAATTTGACCTTTTTGCCTGTTATCGTCTCCCTCACCTCACAATACAATGGTTCGTCACGTCCTCTACCACATGTGCTGGCGTTTGTTAATGGCATAAACAGGACTCATCAAAAGCCCCTGTAAAGCTTGCTCGTGTCATCAAGGTTCTCTTTTATCTGTGGAATCGGTCGCATTTTATCACTCTGACGCGCACCACGCAACTGGTTGCAGGTTCTTGGGCGCACTGGCTCTCGTGGAGGTGTCACCCAAGTTCGCGTAGAATTTCTGGATGATACCACGCGAACTATCATCCGCAACGTGAAAGGTCCAGTGCGGGAGCAGGATATTCTGGCCTTGCTAGAAAGTGAACGCGAGGCACGGTATGTGTTTAGCGTTATACTTGTCTCTACCCATCTAACCGTTGTACAATTCAGCCGCCTCCGGTAAAATTTCTTTCGCACTTCATGTCATGTACTGCTTCGTATCCTCATTCGACCCTTGACATACTGTACTATGACAATGAATGCATGACCACGGGAACTCGGTCACTTTACTATGCCTTCCTGGAAATTAATATCTGCTCGAACCCGACGGACATTTCGGGCATGACTATTTGTGCATCAGGCATTGGACATGGGTCGCCGGGTCGCAGTTTCGGCACAGCCCGATCGCATTTATAGAGTCTTATCCGGCAAATGGGTGTTGAACAATAACCATGTCCCGCAAAGCATATGTTACGCTGTTGACGAAGGATTCGTACTTTCCAGGTGCATTAACACTAGAACGATCCTTGAAGTCTGTTCAATCTCGATATCCTTTGGTCGTTTTGGTTACTCCAACGGTGCCACAACGCACCAAAGACGCTCTCTCCAGACGTAAGATTCAAGTCCGGGAAATTCAACCCTTAAAACCAGAGGGTGGACCTGCTATCGCTGGGCATGATGAGCGATTTGCGGATACTTGGACGAAATTAAGGTACGTTGGATTGCATGAGAATCGTTTCAATCATCATAATCATCCATCCCCGAAGGGCATTCGAACTAGTCGAATATGATGTTCGTCCTCTCTGGTCTCTCTGTCTGAGAGTGATAACTGAGCGTTCTAATTATAGCGAGTTGTGATGATGGACTCCGACATGATCGTTATGCGCAACATGGATGAATTGATGGAGCTTGATTTAGCCCCTGACTGGATATCGGCCGTACACGCGTGCGCATGCAACCCTAGAAAATTGGCTCATTATCCAAAAGATTGGTAGGTACTCCAATACATTTTATCGCTCGTCTTGGCCAACACAAGGCAGGATCCCAGCCAATTGCGCATATACACCCCTTGTTCACCCAAGTGGACATTCCCAGCCGGTATCGATAGAACCATCGAGCCCTCGTCCTTACGCACTTCTGAACTCGGGACTTGTTGTTCTGACGCCTTCCGCGACGCTCGCACAGTCCATCGTAGATTTCCTTCATACCTCACCACTCGTCCCGACGTTTTCCTTTCCGGACCAAGATTTCCTCGCAGCATTTTTTCGAGGCAAGTGGAAACCGCTGCCTTGGGTTTATAACGCGTTGAAGACGCTGAGGGCAATCCACAAGAACCTGTGGCGTGATGAAGAAGTGCGGTGTCTTCACTATATCCTCCCGGACAAACCGTGGAAGACTCGAGTGCGAAAAGACGACATCGATGATGAGATGAAAGAGATGGACCTGTGGTGGTGGGAACGTTTTGATATACTAGTCGGCGAACTGGAAGATGATCCCGAGACGCGAGAGTTGCTCTTGGCGAACGTTGGCAACTCGTAGTCTGTAACTGGAACACCCGCTACCTTGTTATGATGAGGCTGTAACAACTCTCTTTTCGTATTGCAATAAAGAATGATTGTTGGATATCTTCAGGCTCGTATGTTACACTTATGCTCTCCATGCAACATGCACTTCATCCGTTCTATATCTGTCCTCTAATTGAGTTTCAGGCTTTTCGATGGATAGGAGAGAAAGGACCTTTGCGTGCATGTACTCTTCGCTAGGGGTGTTTGGAAGCCCATGCGATAGCTCAGAAGTCCGGCGTGGGCGATCATTATGCCATTGTCAATGCAAAAGCTACCCCGCGATAAGTCTCAGATCTGTACAGAGAGCGCGACGGAGGGCTCAAGGACCTACCGTTCGTCCGTGGCGAATACTTTCCCTCCTCGTTCTTCAGCCATAATCCCCATCATCTCCTGAAGTCTTAGATTGCCTGGGACAGTTTTTAGCTTCTGAGACAAGCACGGATTTGTGGTGGAGAGAACCCACAGCCGACACCACCAACGATCAGGACTTCCTTGCTGCCAATGTGTGCCATCGCACGCTCCGTTATCTCCACGAGCATGGCGAAAACGGTCTCTTGGAGAGAGAAACACAAGTCAGCAGGGGTGAAGTAATCTTCATCGGCCCTATCATGATCTTGGGGCAGGTCATTTGTGCGAAGCCGTTTGTCGTGCGCTAATGTCTCGGTAGCCGTCAAAATTCCGGAGAGACTTACATCCATGCCTTTTGTAGTGTATGGCAATGGCACAAGGCGCTTTCCTCTGTGCGGAGCGATGTTAGATTGCGAAAGGTCGCGATCGTATATCCATCCCATGATGCACACGTACTTTTTGGCTTCCTGTTCGATATTATATCCGGGGCTTGGATCATTGCTGAGATTTATCACCCGCGCAAAACGATCCAAGCAGTTTCCGACGGCGATATCTAGCGTTTCACCGAATATCCGATAACATTGACGTGAGTAGGCGATGACTTGTGTGTTACCACCGGAAACGTAGAGGACGACAGGATTGCGGGCACCGGTGATTTCTCTGCCCATTTCAATATCTGTTTTTCCATACAAATCAATTAGGAGATCATTGTCACGTCTTTCGTGTACTAACGGCCGACGCAGTGGTTTACGCCTACGAGCGGTTTGCCGTACAGAAGTGAGAGTGTGCGAGCAACCAGGGCAACTGATTGCAAGGGAGCTCCCATGCCAGGTCCTACAGGTTTACCCATCGTTCAGTCGAATCGACAGATTGTATTGAAACCGACGTAAACTGGCCTTTGGTATAGCAGATACAGTCCAGGTCGCGCATACCGATACCAGATTCCGCAATGGAATCCTGGATGACTTTAAGAGCCCATTGTCGATGATGTACAGCTGTATCGCGAGGAAGGAACCCTTCGCCAGGAGGTGTGACGTAGGTATGCCGGACGTTTGAGAGCACGGTTGATGATCCATCAATTTCGTGACGGATGATTCCTGCACCGAGCTTGTTCGCGGAGCCTTCCAGCCCGAGGGCGATATATGGCCTCTCTGCGATCACAGATACCTGAGCTGATCCCAAGCGAGTCTCGAAGCACCCGCACCTGGGTTTTTTAGTGGTGATCTACGTGCACGCGTTGGCATTGTAAGCTGAAAGCACTGTTCGATAGCCTCCTGACTCGATAACCGGGGTCTAGTTACATATGGCTCATGGCTATCACGAGACTTTATAATGGCCGCCGCGTTTCACACATAACGTAGGTGTCGTCTCTGGTAATTACGAGCAAAAGTGTGAAAGGCAAATAACGGGTAAATGAGGATATAAAGTCTATGTGGGCACAAGGGGATGATGTAGTAGTTAAGCCCAACGCTTTTTAAGACGCTCAAAGCATGAACGTCAATGGGTTTTCTAGGTACCCCTTGAACGCGGTCAACCACCGGGCACCGAGCGCACCATCAACGGAACGGTGATCACTACTCAAGGTAGCCTTCATAATGTTCGCTGTCTTGAAACCACGCTCGTCTTCTGCAGAGGGAACGAGGGTAGGTTGAGTCGAACCAACAGCAAGGATGCACGACTGCGGGGGATTGATGATTGCGGTGAAATGGGAGATATCAAACATGCCGAGGTTTGAAATCGTGAACGTGCCGCCCTATCCAATGATTATGGTCAGGTTAAAGACAAACTAGTGTAGATAAACGCGACCCACCTGGTACTCGTGAGGCGATAGCTTGCCATCGCGAGCCTTCTTTGCAAGGGCTTTCGCATCCGCGGAGATGCTCGCCAGACCCTTCGAACCGGCGTCTTTGACAATAGGCGTGATCAGTCCAGTTGGCGTGGCCACGGCAATTGATATGTCGGCCTTCTTATACCTATTCGCAGGATTTCAAAGGATATCTAAGCATCCACGTCGATGAACTCACTGCCGGATAATGTCCCCTAACCACGCAGAGTTGGCCTCTGGTACATCCTCCAGTGCCTTTGCCACTGCTTTGACAACAAAATCGTTGATGCTGAGTTTCGCTCCCTTTTCTGCCAAGGATTTGTTGAAGACTTCACGCAGTTTAAGCACTTTATCCATCTGGATGTCGATAGTCAAGTAGTAATGCGGTGACTGAACTTTCGACTCTGCAAGACGAGCAGCGATCGTGCGACGCATATTGCTCAGAGGAATGTCCACATAGTCTGCAGAAGGGTCCGCGGGTGCAGGTGCGCCAGCTGAAGCCAGTTCCGGTTTATACTTCTCGACGTCTTCACGAATGATACGGCCATCAGGACCGGTACCCTTGACCTTCGACAAGGGAATTCCATGCTCCAAAGCAATTTTTTTGGCGATCGGAGACGCGTAAATGCGGTCGCCTTTCGGGAGCTCGGGCTTCGACGTTGTGCTAGGCGGCAATGGCGGTTCTGCAGCCTTGGGAGCCTCGGGGGCCTTTTCCTCCTTAGGAGGAGAAATTTCCTTGGCAGCATTGGCGGCCAGCTCTGCAGCACCAGAAAGGTCGTCGCCTTCCTCTGCGAGAATAGCGATGGTGCTACCGACAGCAACATTCTTCGACCCGTCCTGGGACTATGACGTGGATGCATGAACTCCGACGTGTGAGCGCAACTACAGGAGTGCCACATACGACGATCTTTGCGAGAATGCCATCCTCTTGCGCCTCGACGTCAATGACCGCTTTGTCAGTTTCCTGTAAGGACGCGCCTGTAAGCGCTGGCTTGAGTGTAAGAGGGATGCGCATACAATCTCGAGGAGAACATCGCCGGAGGCGAAAGCTTCTCCTTCAGCCTTTTTCCACACTGAGATTCCGCCCTCCGTCATCGTTGGACTCATCGCAGGCATTGTCATCTTTGTGAGTGCATTCCGGCGAGCGGAGCTATGAAGCCCTGTTGTGGAGATGTAAGGATGACATGGCAAAGAGCAATACAGAACGTATGTGGATAAAAGTACCTCTGTAGAGGATGCGAGCGAGCGAAGACGAAGACATAAGAGAGGACGGGGGAAGATGAAAAGAGAGAGAGGACGACACGGAGTTGTGGGAGGCTAAGTTACGCTCCGAGCGGGCCAAACAACGCCCAACTGGTACTGATTACAGCATTGTCGGCCTCAACTCGCCCTACTCGCATGTCGTCCGATTCTTTACTCCCAGGTCAACCAGTTCCTCTTCCACGCGGACCCACACTCAAGCTGGGAGGCGGGGTATACACTAGAAATGGCGAGACAAGAGCGAGTCTTTTTGGCACTCCACTGCAACAGGGCTCCGTCGGTCTCTCTTCTCAGTGCTTGATTCTACTTGAATGATTTCGCCTTGGCTGCCAGACCTTGACAATACCTCGTGTAAAACCTCATCCACCTGTACCGAATTCGATTGTATTGGGTTCTATCACCCGACTATCCCCTCAACAGGCAGTGGTCTCTATCACCGTTGTGGACGGCGTACCACTCCCACCAGGGGAAGACTTTACGGGAGTTATTCGTGTGCAAGATATCCGTGCAACGGAGAAAGACAAAGTTAAGGTCGGAGATTGTTTCCGGGGTGGAGATGTTATCAAAGGCCAAGTGGTGGGAACACGCTGTGCTTTCCTCGACCGTTGCGTCGCTTACTCATGAACAGATTTCCCTTGGGGATGCGCGAAGCTACTACATTACGACGGCGCGCAATGACTTTGGTGTCATATTTGCTACGAGTGAGGCAGGTTCGTAAGGGCGTGGTGGTACATGGACGCGTTAATAACGATCTGATGCAGGCCAAACACGAGCCAAACAAGGCCGTGTCAGCGCCACGTTGGTGACCGCGTCGACTCGACTCTGTTCGCCTTGACCGCGTCGAGCACTATGACCGCTGTCCTCTCTCCCTCAGACCCATTGAGGAAGGACAGCAGAATGCCATCCCTCGACACAGACCTCATCAGGTAATCCCCAATCCGCCTTCACATCCCACACTAATCCCCTTCGCCGCAGTTACCCCTCATCCGTCACAGACTGGAAGGCCAAATACTATGAAGCCGCGGAGATGCTCACAGAGACCAAGAATGAGCTCGATGACTTTCACCAGTCGAGTAAAGAGCTCGAGGAGGAGCTGGAGCGGGAACTCCAGAGGACAGAGAAGGCCCAGCAGGAACTGAGAGTCAAGGTCGAACGCGCAGAGAGTGAACGCGATTCATGGAAGGTACGTCGCATCGATGACTTGCTATCTGTCGCTCCAACCTTTTCGCATCTAGTCCAAGTTCATGTCACTTCAAACCAACCATAACACAACGACAACTTCCCTCCAGCGTGAGCTTGACTCGCTCCGTCAAGAAAATCAGAAAATAAAGGTTCAACTTCGCGAACTCGAAATGGGCAACGATGATCTTGAGAGGAACGAACGTGCCGTCGCATCAAGTCTGTCTGATATCGAAGCGAAGTATGGTCGCGCCCTCGAAGAGAAGATATTACTCGAGCACGAGCTGCTCGACAAGGCCCACCTCGAAGAGGAGTGCCAGAGGTTAAAGGATGAACTCAGAGGTGTGTAACATAGGTTTTGCTTTTTCACAAATATCTTATCACTCCCCAGATTCTAATGCGGAAATATCGGTTCTAAGAGATCAGCTAACGGCTGTACAAGCCCGTGCATCAAGCCAGACAGTCGGCCCCTCTGTCCCTGCCCGGACGTCGTCAGCACGGTCATCGCATGTTCCCCGTGTGTCCAAGTCACTGGAAGATGACCTACTTCATACTCAGCCTCCTCCTGATCTCGAGCTGCCTGATTTCCCTCCCGAGACTGAGATTCCCATTTCGGTCCCGGATGCACCGAGGCCGTCCACTTCGTCCGCGGACTCCGAGTTTGGACAATCCGTTCTACTCCAACGCGCCGGATTCCCCTTACCTCGCCGCAAGATGAGCACACCTCAGACACCAGGAACCTTGAGCCGGTCCACTACACTACCGTCCTTGTCATCAGCTTCTCGTATTCCGCCCAGGACTGTTGTCAACCGTACTACTCCTCATGCTACTGGCTCTTCAACCGCTCCGACAACGGCTAACGGTGCTGTTTCCAACACCTCCAAGAGCCGCGGTGTTCAGATGGTGTCAGAAATGCGAGCCAAGGTCAAAAACCTAGAACAGAAGATCCACACTCGCGTTCCTCGACTTCGAATGGGCAGCATGAGTCGCCCTAGTCCTGTCACAGCAGTGCCATCGTCGAATTCCAAGTCGTCAAGCCTTTCCTCGGCAGGAAGCAATCAGTCAATCAAATCCCCAGATGACCGTCCACGGTCCTCTCTCCTCGGTCGCCGTACTGCTGAGGTTGATGAGACTAAACGAACACCTGCGGGAAGTTCCTCTGGTTGGGTCCTCATTATGGAGGATTCGCCCTCCCCCATTAAACCTAAACACAAAGAAAGGGAGCATAGAAGAGCATCCAGTCCGCCCTCTGCTGCCGGTCTCCCTGCCTTAGCTTCACTCGCAAACTCTATTCAGTCAGGCTCATTGGGTACGCCGGACGTGTCCCAGAATGCACCGTCTTCTGGATTGAGGAGGCCTCAGTCCCGGTTGTCGACTTCCACTGAGGGCCGTAGTAGCATTAGCACGACCGCCACCGTCAGTTCAATTCCCACTCCCGTTTCGCGCCCTGCGACACCCACCTTTATTCCTGTTCCAAGTTCTGGGCTATATGCGCACCCATCAACAGCGGGCGCGACGGGTTTGAAGCGGCCGAGTGGCCCCGGCTTCGGCGGTGCCTATCTCAAGCGATCGTCACTGGGTTCGACTACAGGGGATTCTCCTCCTAGCTCAAGCTTGTCCGACAGTGGAATTTCTCGTTTCGCAGCTTCGCATGCTGCCGCGAGTCCGACGTCTATTACCTCCACCCCACCACCATTCAGCGCCAAGCAGCTCCCGCAATTCCCCCACTCTAACGTCACAGTCCGTAGTCAGTCGAAGCTTCCAACACCAAATGCACCGCCGCTTTCACAGAGTCGGATCGGGAGACCCAGTTTCGGTGCAAGCGGGCGCCGGAGCACTGGTGCCGACAACTCTGACGTGGAAAGTCGATTCTTGGATGCCCGCGACAAGGGCCGGCCGCGCTCTGGCTCAGGACGCAGCTGATTATGGCGTACGCGATGAATATTGGTGTATTATTGGATATGGATATCTTATTCTCTTACTGCGTTCCGTGATTCCCTCCACCGTGTCCTTTATACTCTTTAATGTCTTTTCGCAGACACGGCCGGTATACTCGCAGCATTTTTACTTTTTACTTTCCATTACCATTATGACCGCTTCCATGATTAATGCCCTCGATTATGTTGCCTCCGAACCCTCTTGATACGATAGAATGAAACTTGATGCACCCACCTGTGACAGCTTAAGTGTGTGTGGAGATCCCGGGCCGGGCCTTACTTAGCTTACCACCACCGTGACCATCCATGTCAGACCCGTCGACCTCTGCGCCAAAGCGATCGTTAAACCGTCAAGCCGTCCTCGACGAGGATGAGTATACTGCCGCCCTTTCCCACATCATCGCTCGTGATTTCTTTCCATCCCTTGTCCATCTCGACGCAACCAATTTGTACCTCGATGCTCTCGAAACCCGCGATCCCCAACTCATAGGCGCTAGCGTCCGCAACCTCGAATCCACCAATGCCTCCGTCAGGTCTACACGCCCCTGGCAGACACCCTCAGAAACACCTTACGGCGTTGGACCTTCCGAGACACCTGTACACGACCACCACGAGCGTCCCGGCAAAAGGTTACGCTACGATACGGACATGAGCCTCGATGGCTTTCAGGCGCGCTACACATCCGAAGACAATGCAAGCTTTACTCAGATCCTCAATGACGAGAATGCGCGACGGCGCGAGAAGTATGGGTGGGCGTGGGATGCGCAGAAGCGCGTCGAGGCACAGAGGACGAAGGCGCTTGAGGTTAGGGAGAGGGCGTTGATTGAGATGCCGGAGAGTGCGGGGGTCAGAGAGAAGATGAGGATAGAGGCGCCTGTCCCGGCAGGGCTTATTACCGCCCAGGGTGAGGAGAGGGACTTAGGAACGCAGCAGAGTGCTGCAGGCGGCGGGGAAGACGAGTCTGGTGTCGGTAAGCAGGTCATAGTCGTGCCCCAGGATGAGGACGACGAGGTGGTGGATGTTATGGCGCCGAAGAAGGATACTAGACCTGCTGGCGTGGACGGATGGGCATTCCGAGCGAGGAACTCCTTGATGTTCTCCCCAGGGGCGGACATGTCTCCCTACGACCCCTCGTCGGCCAAGAGCACGCCCGCAAAGGGACCCCCGCAGGCTATCAAGCATGGAAACACTCGACTCACGGAACAAGACGAAAGCATGTCTTCTTCTCGAGCAATGTCTGAACCACCAAGCCCTACCCAAAGTCGCGTTGACAATGCAATTGCAGGAACACCATGTATGTTCACCTCATTGATTTACGCGGGCGTATGCAACTCATACGATTCTCTCAGACAGACCAAAATCACCCGGAGTCAACAATTTCTCCTATGTTCCATCGCTTCCATCCCCCACACCGTCCGAACTCGGACCAACAGCAGTCAAACAGTTAATGACATGGGGAACTCTCGCAGGAACACCTCGCATTCTATCGCAGCAATCTGACGATTTTGCAGAGGCATCAGCGCAGCTGCCTAGCACGCCCTTCCGTATATCTGCACCGACCAAACGCGAAATGCTATCCCGCAAGCTTTCGTCTTCTGCCGGGAAGAGCTTGCGCGCAAAAGCGAGCTTGCTAGGGTCTGGCTACGCGCGCAGAAAGGCCGACATGCCACCTCCATCATGGACTCCACGTCGTGCGGAGGCATCAGGCTCGCTGACACCCGCAGCGAAAATGTTGCTCGACCGGTCAACAATGGGCACCGCTGCATCGAGGAGGGCAGAGGCAATGGGAAAGGTGGCGGGCTGGGAGAATAACAAAGACAAGGACTTGAACCGTGTGCGATGGACGCCAACTCCTGGTCCTGTTACACGAAGATAAACCAATTGCATGTACCGTTGCGGACTGGAATAGCGAGTGTTCCGTTTCACTAGAAGTGTCGTTACATTTGTGGAGATAGTTAACACAAAAATCACGATGCTACAGCAACTTTTCGACGCTTCGGATCCGGAGATGGGTCGTCGTGCTCCCGTTCGGATTTTGCACTGTCTGGAGGTGCTGCCTTCACCTCGGGAGCGGATTTCGATTTCTTCTTCATTATGACACCTTTGAGAGATGCCTTTGTTGGCTTCTTTGCGGGTGCTGGTGCAGTTTTCGGTGCAGTAACTGACGCCGACTCGATCGCCGGTACGGGTGGCGGCGACTTCACAATCACTTTTGCTGCTACGGCTCTATATTGAGGATACACTCAAGGGTGCGTTAATAACGATATGATAGCTCATGGCAAGGCTACTTACTCCCGGAAGCTCTTCAGCTCTTCACCGTCTCGCTCTCTGCGCTCGCGTTCTTCCTGTTCTTGACGCTCCCTGACAGAGTCAAGAAACATGATCTCGTCTTCCTCGAGCGCACGGAACTGATTTGCTAATTTAGTTTTCTCTTCCCATTCCTCCTGTTTGGCTGCCTATGGTCGACATGGAGAATGGGGGGGAGGGGGGTTATGTGAGATGTGAGGACGTGAGCGGGGACGGAGACGGCGATGTGCCATTCCGCGAGACTTACGCGATTGGCGGCAAGTTTCTAATGGCCAAGATGAACATGGAGGTGTGAAGTATGATGGAGGAGATAGGAGCGGACCTCTGCCAGACTACGACCATCGTACGCGTCTTCTTGTGGTGGGGGCGGTGGTTCTTGACCGAGCCTAAGGAATGCGGGTGAGAAGGAAATGGACGAAGAAAGGCTGAGATACCTGGCATATGCGGCCTTCCACTGTTCTTCTCTGCGAGCTCTAGCAGCCTCTACGTCTGACTGTGAAATGAAGCGAGAGCCGACTACGCCAGTTGAGATTGAGGGAATGGCTTCATCGGCCATGATGGAGATGAGTTGTTGAAGCCACAAAGATCCAGTCCGGGCGCTTCCCGTTTCGGTCATGGCTGACGACCCTCCAACACTGGCCCGCTCGTCTGTCTCAAATCATAAATCTCAGGCAGTCACAGTCAAACGGGTAACCGCCACGCACAGAAGCAAGATCGTTACAAGA
>WNFQ01001290.1_pt1 | contig 19884 bp, 17 predicted proteins | sample 5400171 | NCBI WGS metagenome assembly WNFQ01 (sample SAMN13153356, study PRJNA577476) | soil metagenome | isolation source: 20 cm soil under Madrone tree | place: USA:California | collected 2016-06-14 | reverse complement strand
AAAGTTGACGACAAGGCCAAGGTGAAGATCGACGCGTACGGTGACCGGAAATTTCACGGCACCGTTTATCAGATTGCGAACACAGGAAAGACGACCGGCGCGGGGACGCAGGAGGAAGTAACCAACTTTGAGGTCAAAATTCGTATCGACGATCACGATGTGACATTGAAACCGGGGCTAAGTTGCACGGCCGATATCGAAACGAACATGGTGAAGGACGTTGTGGCCGTGCCGATGCAGGCTGTAACGGTTCGGACCGGTGACACCAACTTGAGTCCGGAGGAGATCGAAAAGAAAAAGAAGAAGACAGCGCAGCGAGACAAAGGCGATAACAGCGCAGATTACGTTAACGAGCGCCAGGAAAAGGCGACGCAGAAAGAGGAGCACGAAAAAATTGCCAAGGTTGTGTTTCTGAAAAAAGGCAGCAAAGCGCAAATGGTGAAGGTAACGACCGGGATCTCGGATGACACCTACATGGAGATCAAGAGCGGCGTGCAACCGGGTGATGAAATAGTCTCCGGCAGTTACAGCGCGATCAGCCGCAAATTAAAGGACGGCGCCAAACTTACTTACGACAAAGAAGCGACGAAATAGTCGAGCGGCGCACCGCGCGAGTGTTTGATGAACAAGGTCAACTCTGATGTGACTCGACCAAGGGGTCCCGTCGTCATCGATATCGAGAACATCACTAAGGACTACGTGATGGGCGAAGAAATTGTGCGCGCTTTGCGCGGGGTCTCGCTTCAAATCCACCACAACGAGTACGTCGCGATCATGGGACCAAGCGGCAGTGGCAAATCGACGCTCATGAACATGTTTGGTTGCCTCGACACACCCACTTCAGGACGTTACGAGTTTAACGGCAGGAACGTAGCGGCCATGGACGATGACGAACTCGCGGCGATTCGAAATCGAGAGATCGGCTTCGTTTTTCAAACATTTAACTTGCTCCCGCGCTCCACCAGTCTGCGCAATGTTGAGCTTCCGCTCATCTATGCGGGAATGGAGCCGGAAGCGCGCGAAGAACGGGCGACCCAGGCACTTGTCGATGTTGGCTTGGGCGACCGCATCCATCATAAACCGAACGAATTGTCCGGGGGCCAGCGCCAGCGCGTGGCCATCGCGCGCGCGTTGGTGAACAATCCTTCGATAATTCTCGCAGACGAACCCACTGGCAATCTCGATTCCAAAACCGGCGAAGAAATAATGGTGCTGCTCGAGGACCTGTATTCTCGCGGTAACACCATCATCCTCGTTACGCACGAGCGCGACATCGCGCGCCACGCACGACGGACAGTGCATTTGCGTGACGGTATTATCGAAAGCGACGAAGTTGGAGTCATGCCGGCGATGGAATCGATCGCGGCCAGTTAAGCTCGACAATGAAACGGTTTCTCTACGAGCTAAGCGAAAGCTGGAAGATCGCTGTGGCGCAAATGCGCTCGAACATGACGCGGTCCAGTCTTACCGCACTTGGTGTCATCATTGGCATCGTGGCCGTGACGTTGATGGGCACGGCTATTGGGGGAATTCAAGTCGGGTTCGACAAGAGCATGGCCATCTTCGGCGATGACGTTCTCTACGTCGGACAATGGCCGTGGAAAAATGTGGACGACTGGTGGAATTACCGAGACCGCAAAAAGATCAAGACCGAATACGCGGAGCAGCTTAACCGCATGATTGCAACGACGCCGAACTCTAATCTCACCATCGCGATTCCGACCTCCAGTGTTTATCGCAGCGTCAAATACCAGGACAGCGAAGTTAACAACGTTTTGGTTCGCGGCACGGTGTCGGATTATATCATCACCTCGACATTTGATTTCAAAGAAGGTCGCTTCTTCAACGACCTGGAATCTCGCGACGGCGCCAACGTCTGTGTGATTGGTTACGATGTGGCTGATGCACTTTTTCCGTTCGCCAGCCCGATTGACAAATCGGTCCTGATTAATGGTCAACCGTTCAAAGTGATCGGGGTTATTTCCCGGCAAGGCTCATTTCTCGGGCTCTTCAGTCTCGATTCAATCGTGGTAATGCCGCTGCCCGCATTTCAGAAATATTTCACCGCGAAAAGCGAAGCGGAAATTCTCGTCAAGGTGAAGGACAAGACGAAGCTAACCGACGCGAAAGACGAACTCGCGGGATTGATGCGGCGCGTGCGCGGATTGCCGCCGGAAAGGAAAGACGACTTCAGCATCAACGAACAACAGGCATTGAAGAGCACACTTGATCCGATCAAGAATTCAATCGCCATCGCAGGACTTTTCATTACTGGTCTTTCGCTTTTCGTTGGGGCGATCGGGATCATGAACATTACGTTCGTAAGCGTGAAAGAACGGACGAAAGAAATCGGCACGCGCAAAGCGCTCGGGGCGCGCAGAAGGACAATCCTTCTTCAATTTCTGATCGAGTCCACGGCGCTCTGTCTGCTGGGAGGATTTATCGGGCTCTCGTTTGCGTATTTGATGTGCTTTGGAATCGGCAAAGCCTTTCCGTCTTTTCCGATTCACTTCTCATTTGGCCTCGTTCTCGCGAGCATGATCGTTTCGGTAATGACCGGCTTGTTTTCGGGATTCGCGCCGGCGTGGACGGCGTCACGTCTCGATCCGGTAACGGCTCTGCGGTACGAATGAGTCTCTAGCGCAAGATCACCATGTTATTTCGGGAAATAATAACGATGGCTTTGAGTTCGTTAGGCGCGAACAAGCTCCGCGCCGCGCTCACCATGATCGGCATTACCATTGGCGTGTTCTCGATCATTTCCGTGATGACAGCGATCGGCGCGCTGCAGCATTCGATCGAGAGTGGAATAAGCTTTCTCGGATCAAACGTCTTTCAGTTCGCAAAATATCCGGTGAGTATCGACGCGGGTGGCGAAACGAAGAAAAAATATCAGAATCGACGCAACGTCACCTATCGACAGGCGCTGCGCTACTACGAGTTAATGCAGAGCGATGCGCAGGAGATTTGCCTCAAGTGCTTTGGTCGCGATCTAAAAGGGCAAGCGGTTTACAACGGAGTGAAAACGACGCCGAGCCTCGAGGTCGTCGGGACAAATCGAAGCTTTCTCACGGCGAATGCTTACACGCTCGGTTATGGCCGCAATCTAACCGACGAAGATGTCGATTTTTCACGCAACGTCATTGTCGTCGGAAAGACGATCGAAAAACGATTGTTCCCGCACGAGTCACCGATCGGCAAAGTCATCCGGATGAGTGGACATACCTATACTGTCATTGGCGTGCTCGCGGAAAAAGGCACCTCTTTTGGGCAAAGCCAGGACGACATTTGCATAATGCCGATCACAAGATTTTTTGAGAATTACGGCGAGGCCAATCGCACGGTGAATATCGCCACCCAGCCGTTCTCGACTGAGCTTTACAACCGGACACTGGATAAAGGGATTAGCGCGATGCGAATTGCGCGCGGCCTTAATGCGAATCAGGAAAACGATTTCGAAATCTACACCAACGACTCGCTCAAGAGCGCTTTCGCATCCGTCGCCGGCGTCGTGCGCATCGGCGCCTTCGTGATCAGTTTCATTGCGCTCGTGGCCGCCGGCATCGGGATTATGAACATCATGCTGGTAAGCGTAACCGAACGAACAAAAGAAATCGGCGTCCGCAAATCGATCGGGGCACGCAGTCGCGATATTCTACGGCAATTCCTCACCGAGGCCGTTTTCATCTCAGAGGCCGGCGGAATTCTGGGAATTATTCTTGGAGTAATCGGTGGCGATTTACTCGCGGTATGGCTGAAGGTGGACATTGTTTTCCCTTACGGCTGGGCGATCGCCGGGCTGATTGTGTGCTCGGCAATCGGTATCGGCTTTGGCCTTTACCCAGCCTATCGGGCAGCCGCCCTCGATCCGATCGAGGCACTCCGTTACGAATAATACGCTGGTAGGACGCCGCGCTACGCCGACCGGACGCCGCAGCGCGGCGTCCCTACCTAATCCCTAATCCAAGCCGAGCGCTTTGAATGTCGCATCGACGTGCTGGAAGTGAACATCCAGCGAGCAAAGTTGGTCGATCTCGGCCGCGGAAAGCCACCGCGTGATTTCTGGTTCGAGTTTCGCATTTTCAGCAAAAGTCCCCTCGCCTTTCCAGGTTCTCATGGCGGCGCGCTGCACCGCTTCGTACGCGGTCTTGCGTTCCGCGCCCGCGCATGTCAGGGCCAGCAAGATCGATTGGCTGAAATACAGACCCTTAGTGAGCGCCAGATTCTGTGCCATGCGTTCCGGATAAACCTGCAACTTTTCGACGATCTCTCGCAATTTCGTGAGCATGTAATCAAGAAGAATGCACGAATCGGGCAGGATGATCCTTTCGGCGCTCGAGTGGCTGATGTCGCGTTCGTGCCAGAGAGCGACATTTTCCAATGCCACGACTGCATTGCCGCGAATGACCCGCGCCAGGCCGCTCAAACGCTCGCTGGTAATTGGATTGCGCTTATGCGGCATCGCCGAACTGCCTTTTTGACCTTCGCTGAAAAATTCTTCTACTTCGAGAACTTCTGTCCGCTGGAGATGACGGAATTCGGTCGCCCATCGATCGATGCTTGAAGCAATAACGGCAAGCGTCGTAATGAATTCCGCGTGGCGATCTCGCTGAACGATTTGTGTGGAAAGCGTTGCCGGTTTTAAACCTAGTTTTTCACAAACTGCTCGCTCGATCTTTGGATCTACATGGGCGTGTGTACCCACTGCCCCGCTTATTTTGCCCACGCGAATTCGTTCGCGTGTTTGGGTCAAACGTTCTTCCGCGCGCCCGAACTCGTCGAACATGAGTGCAAGCTTCAAGCCAAAGGTGATCGGCTCCGCGTGCACGCCATGGCTGCGGCCAATCATAGGGGTCATCTTGAATCGCCGCGCCTGCTTCCCGATTGCCGCACGCAACGGTTCGACATCGTCCAGCAGAATTTTGCAGGACTCTGTCAGTTGTACGGCGAGCGTCGTGTCCAGGATATCGGACGAAGTTAATCCTTGATGAATCCAGCGCGCTGCTGGTCCGACCGATCCGGCAACGTTTTCGAGAAAAGCGATAACGTCGTGATTTGTTCGCTTTTCGATCTCGGCAATTTCTGGAATGGAGAAACGCGCTCGCTTGCGAATTTCCGCTGCGTCCTCCTTTGGAATCTGGCCCAGCTCTGCCATCGCCTCGCAAGCGAGGACTTCAATCTCCAGCCAAATCTGAAACTTCCGCTCGTCCGACCAGATCTCGCGCATCTCTGGTCGGGAATAACGATCGATCACTTCCGCAAGATAAAAGCGAGCAGCGAGCGCGAAAAGCGTTTTGTGAAAAAAACCGCTCCTAATAAATTAGCGGAGCGACTTCAAAATTTGACTGTCGATCTTATCCGGTCAACAAACGCGGGCCCGCATAAAACGCCCGTTGTTTTGCAAACGCACCTGGCCACTCGCAAAAAGGTCCGCTACTGTTGCAACCGTCTCTTTGGTGCTCCTCGTGCAAGAACTAACTGCCAGGACCAGATCGCCTAGCGAGAGTCTGGAGCGCGGTCTCAGGACTTGGTGATTTTTTTTCATGCTACGGCCGTTTTTGTGAAGAGCAATTTCAATGCCATCATTCCCTGTGAATATCTCATCCATGTTCAGATACGTAGTTATTCACTTCTTATGCACCTTTGAACTGACCATTCGGCGACACTTTTGTTCAATTTTCGGACATAAAATTCATTGAGAGGCCGAATCAGGGCGAGACCCCCTCCTCAAAAGCCAACGGAAATCCGCCGATCCGGACGACTACGTGCGGGAGTTGGGCTTCATCAATCGCACGGTCAACATATAAAGCGCGGCGAAGACGGTAACGACAAGTAAGATGCCACCTGATTGACCGCGGATGAAGTGAACCAGCGCCTCGGGGTTCGTCAATAGTTCCGGCTCTACCAAATAAGCTCGGTGACCCAGATAAGCCAGAATGCTACACGAAATCGCCGAGCCCAAAATGGTGACCAGGCTAAAAACAGGAAAATTCATCCGGACAATCCCAGCCGGGATGGAAATGAGATGGCGCACGACCGGCAATACGCGCGCAAAAAAAACTCCGCCGGCTTCGTAACGATTCAGCCAGTGCTCTGCGTGTTCGAGTTTGCCGGGAGTGAGCAGGATGAAGCGGCCAAATCGTAAAATCAGCGGCCGTCCGATCCAGCGCGAAATCCAATACATGAAGGCTGCGCCGAGATATGCGCCGAATGTCCCGGCTAGGATCACACCGGCGGGATTGAGCTTGCCTTGCGCGGCCAAGAACGCCGCGGGTGGGAGGACGACTTCGGCAGGAACCGGCAGCGGCGTGCTTCCCATCGCCATCAAAATGATAATGCCGACGTAACCGCCGCTCAGCACCCAGCTGAACCAGATTTCCAGAAGATGATGCATGGCAAAAGAATTTCGGATTTCGGATTTCGGATTTACGGTGCCGGACGCGCGAGTAGTTCAATCTGAAATTTGAAATCTGCAATCTGAAATTTCTATGTCTATCTACCGGCGCGTTCTTCGTTACTACCGACCTTTCCTAGGACAAACGATTCTCGGGCTGTTTCTCTCGGTTGTCGGAATCGGCCTGAACTTGCTCAAGCCGTGGCCGTTCAAAATCATTGTTGATAATTTTTTACGAACCGGCCCAGCGATCCGCAACGATTGGCGCACCTGGATTCCGCTGCTCTGCCTTGCGCTTGTCGTGATTCAGCTCCTCTGGGGAATTATAAATTGGATCACAAATTACCTTTTCGTGAAGATCGGGCTGCAAGCGCTCCTTAAATTGCGCACTGACCTTTACTCCTATCTTCAATCGCTCTCGCTCAAATATCACGACGCACGCCGTTCAACCGATTCCAGTTTTCGGGTCGCTTACGATTCGCAGTCTATCCAGACAATCTACAACAAAGGTTTCACGAACATCTTTGGTTCGGCAATCACACTCGCTGGAACATTCGTCATCATGGTGCAGCTGGATTGGCAATTGACATTGCTCTCGCTCGGAATCGTGCCGCTGATCGTCGGTGCGATCTATATTTTCGCGCATCGGATTCGCCGTGAATCGACATCCATCCAGGAACAGGAAAGCGCCGTTCTGACGCAAGCGCAGGAAGGATTAAGCTCAATCCGAATGGTGCACGCGTTCGGTCGGGAAGAGTTTGAGGTCCGCCAATTTCACCACCAAGCCCGACAAAGCTTACAGGCGAACCTACGGCTCACGTTGACGAATGTGAATAGCGCGCTGGTAATCAGCACTCTCATGGTCATCGGTACAGCCGCCATGTATTATCTCGGCACGCTACATGTTTTGGCTGGCACACTTACGCTCGGTTCGCTTCTCGTCTTCAGTGCGTATCTGCTAATGCTTTATCAGCCCCTGGAGTCGCTTACGTATACGACTTGGGCGATGGAAGGCGCGACAGCCGGTGCAAGGCGTTGCTTCGAAGTTCTTGATCGGCAAGATGACGTCGTCGATTCACCAAACGCGGTCTCAATTTCAGCAGCCAACGGTGCGATTGAATTCCGATCAGTAGGTTTCGGTTACGCGGAGGATCGACATGTACTTCGCGATGTCGACCTTCACATCGAACCGAATCAAATTGTGGGACTTGTGGGCAGTACTGGAGCTGGCAAGAGCACATTGCTGAGTTTGGTGCCACGGTTTTACGATCCGATAAAAGGTTCGATCACACTCGACGGCCGTGATCTTCGCAAGATTACAAAAAGAAGTTTGCGGACCCAGGTTGCGATCGTTTTACAAGACACGCTGCTCTTCTCAACAACGGTGCGCGAGAACATTGCCTATGGCCGCCCGGATGCGACTGAAGAAGAAATCGTCAATGCAGCGCGTCGCGCACAGGCCGACGATTTCATTCGGGAGCTACCGAATGGCTACACAAGTCTGGTCGGTGAGCGGGGCGGCCATTTGAGCGTAGGTCAACGGCAACGCATCGGCATTGCGCGTGCATTTTTGAAAAATGCACCAATTTTGTTGCTCGACGAACCAACGTCGGCCCTCGATCCCACCACCGAATCGGCAATTATGGAAACGATTAAAGAACTCATGCACGGCCGGACGACGTTGATCGCAACACATCGTCTGGCAACGATTCATGGTCTGGATCAAATCATCGTGCTCGAGCACGGACGGATCGTCGAGCAAGGTTGCGGCGGTGAATTGATCGCACGCGGTGGCGTATATGCAAAACTTTACAACTCGGGAAACTTTCCCTTATGAGCAACGTTCGAAAGGATCGGCACGTGGAAGACGATTGGTGGACGCACCCGATCCCCGAAAATGTGGAGTTTGGCGAAGGATTTTACTGCGAGAGCGCACAGATTTTCCGCAAGCTGGTCAGCAAAAAACCGCGCGCAGTTGTGATCGGTAAACACGTCTCGTGCTATGCCGGCTGCTCGTTTTCTATCGGAGAGAATGGTCAGTGTACGATCGGCGATTTCACTCTCCTGAATGGCGCGCTTATTATGGCCGAAGAGAAGATCGAGATCGGATCGCATTGCCTGATCTCGTGGAATGTCGGCATCGCCGATTCCGATTTTCATCCGCTCGAGCCTGCACAACGTCTTATCGACGCGCAGGCTCTCGCGCCATATTTCAAAAATCGTCCACCGCGTCCGAAGTTGAAAACAGCGCCAGTAAAAATCGCGGACAATGTCTGGATCGGGATGAACGCAACCATTTTAAAGGGGGTGAGCATCGGCGAGAATTCAGTTGTTGCCGCCGGATCGGTGGTGAGCAAAAGCGTACCGTCCAACACAGTAGTTGCTGGTAATCCGGCGATAGCGGTGAGGCAGTTAGGGTGATCGGTGAGCAGTGTCGGATGCGCCACAGTGCACCATACATCGACCATCATTCACACGCGCCGGTCCCATTCCTATGAAGAAAAGAAAAATCATCGTAATGGGCTTCATGGGATCCTGCCCCATTGCGGGCGTGATCTGGCAGCACATCCATTACATTGTGGGCCTGCAACGGCTCGGGCACGATGTCTACTACATTGAGGATTCAGCACGCTTGCCCTACAACCCTGAAACCTTCGAGGTAAATAATGAGTTCGATTACGCGGCCCGGCTCCTCAATCGACTATCAGGCGAATTCGGTTTCAAAAATCGCTGGGCGTTTTGTGCCCGCTATCTTCGAGGCCAGCCGACGGCCGGCTTATCGCTGAAAAAGATTCGGGAGCTTTATCGCGACGCTGACGCAATCCTGAACATCTGCGGCGCGCAAGAATTTAATGACGATCTGCTAACAAGTGATCGCATTCTCTATATTGAGAGCGATCCGGGAGTTGAGCAGATCAAGGTCGACAAGGGTGTAAAGTCGACCGTCGATTATCTGTGGAGGCACCACGCACTGTTCACGTTTGGTGAAAATGTCGGCACGAAAAATTTTCCTGTTCCGACACACGGGTTCGAGTGGTTGCCCACACGGCAGCCAATCGTGATTGATCTGTGGAAGACAAATCGTGCGCAGCCGCGGGCTGCCGTTTTTACATCGGTCGCGAATTGGTCTACGAGCGGTTTAAAAGACATTACCTGGCGCGGCGACAAATATCTTTGGAGCAAATCGCGTGAATTCATCCGGTTCGTTGCCGCTCCGAAAAAATCCGGCGAAACATTTGAACTCGCTACAAACATTGAAGATCGACGAACACGATGGAAATTTGAGCGAAATGACTGGCGTTTGATTTCGCCGCTTCAACTTAGCGTCGATTATTGGCTTTACCGCGATTATATTTGCCGTTCGAAAGGCGAGTTCACAGTCGCAAAGGATCAATACGTTCGACTAAACACCGGATGGTTCAGCGATCGGAGCGCCTGCTATCTCGCGGCCGGACGACCCGTCATAATTCAGGAAACAGGCTTCGCAAAAAACTATGGCGGCAAAGCGGGACTACTGTCGTTCCAATCGTTGGATGAAATTGTCGACGCAGTAAAAACAATCAATGCCGATTACGCAAAACATTCCCGTGCCGCCCGCGCTCTGGCACGTGACGTTTTTGAAGCTGAAAAAGTCCTTAAATCACTTCTGGATCGCGCTGGAATCTAGTTTTTTCTACGTTGACGGGCCGACCGATCAAAAAAGCAAAGAGTTCGAAACCCAGTCAATCTTCACCCTGCGCAAAATCGCAGATCTTGAACGGCAAGAGCAGTTATCATGTCAATGTCTGGCTGGGACGCGATTTGCGATGCAGGTTGCGATTTGAATTTTCGATTACTTCGTTTCAATTTTTAACTCTTCATTTATGAAGTGTACTCTGATTTTTGTTTGCATTAGCCTGCTAGCTGGATCGATATCGTACGCACAGCAAAGCACTCCAGCGCCCTCTCCGAATGCGCCTCAAGCTCCAGCGCCCGCGGGTGCCTCCAGGTCAAACGCGCCTGCGCAAGGAGTGGTTCCTGTCCCAGTACCGATTGCGCCGCCAAAACCAAACGGCCCTGTTCAAAAAAGCCTGGTGCGGATCACCGCTACATCGGTGGAGCCAGATTACAAAGCGCCGTGGAATTCTGGAGGGATCCAGCGTGGAGTCGGCGCCGGGTTTGTCATAAGTGGCAATCGAATTCTCACAAACGCGCACGTTGTCAGCAACAGCCGCTATTTGACGGTGGAACGTGAGGGCGATCCCAACAAATATCCGGCGACCGTGCAGTTCGTAGCGCACGATTGCGATTTGGCGTTGATCACTGTGTCAGCCCCGGATTTTTTTAAGAACATGTTACCGCTAAAATTCGGCGGAATTCCCGCGCTTGAATCGACTGTGTCGGCTTATGGTTATCCAATCGGCGGCGAACGAATGTCGGTCACGACGGGGATTGTGTCGCGGATTGACTTTCAACTCTACACCCATTCCTCAATCGATCAGCACCTCGCGGTCCAGATCAGTGCGCAGATTAATCCGGGCAACAGCGGCGGACCAGTGATGCAAAATGCAAAGGTGGTTGGCGTCGCGTTTCAAGGTTACAGCGGCGATGTTGCGCAAGGCGTGGCCTACATGATTCCCACTCCGGTCATCAACCGGTTCTTAAAAGACATTAGTGACACGCATTACGATAAATATCCCGATCTCGGGATCACTTATTCGAAACTGCAAAATCCAGCCCAGAGAAGATTTCTCGGATTAAAAGACGACGATCGTGGCGTGCTTGTAAGCACGGTGGTAACGGCCGGACCATCAGCCGGTATTGTCCAGCCTGGTGATGTACTACTTGCGATCGACGATCACCCAATCGCCAGCGATTCGAATGTCGAACTCGAAGGGGAGCGGGCGGAGTTTCAGGAAGTAGTAGAGCGAAAATTCAATGGCGATTCGGTGAAGCTGGATGTTTGGCGCGACAAGCAGCCGATCACGGTGACAATAAAATTATACACGCCCTGGCCGTATGTGATTCAGGCCCACCGCTACGATGTTCGTCCTCGTTATGTGCTTTACGGAGGCTTACTTTTTCAGCCACTAAACCTCGATCTTCTCGAAGCCTATCGACCAACTGATCTGCGTCTTCGGCATTTCTTCGAATACTTCGTTGTGGAGCAACTTTACCTGCAGCATCCCGACGTCATTGTGCTGACCAACATTTTGCCAGACCCGATCAACACTTATCTCGCGCCGTACCGCGGCGGGATTGTCGATGAAATCAATGGCAAGAAAGTTCGGACGCTGGACGAGCTGGCAAGCGCCTTGTCCGAAACACCAGAGCACTTTGTTATCCGCATGATCGGCGACGGTCCGCCTTTGGTGCTTGATCGCAACAAAGTGGAATCCGCACGCGAACGAATTAAAGCCCGTTACAATGTCTTGAAAGAGCAAAATCTCGAAGAGCAGCCCGTGATAAAAACGCCGGAACAGGCAAACAAGATCTAGCGATGCAAAAGCACTTATTCATCGTTTTGGGAATACTCCTTTTCGGAATCACCGGCGCGCCAGGAAAAAAGGAACCGGCTGTTCCAGCGGCGATGAACACGCAAAAGCAGCTCGCCCTCGTCCGCGTGAACGTGACCGGCCAGTCTTACGATTATTTTCGACCATGGCAAAAGAAAGCGCCGTTTTCGAAGCGTGCACTCGGCGCTGTTTTGTCGAAAGGCCATGTCCTGGTGACAGCAGACTTGGTTGCGAATCAAAATTACGTGGAGCTCGAGCGAGCCGAGTCTGGAGAAAAAACCGCGGCCAGAGTCGAGGTAATTGATTATGAGGCAAACCTGGCGCTGCTCGAGCCGACGGAGAGAGCATTCCTCGATGGAATCATTCCGCTCGAAATCGCACTCGACACAGCGGTCGGCGATCGCCTTGCAGCGTGGCAACTTGAGCCTACTGGTGCCTTACTCGCAACGGAAGGCTTGGTCACAACTGTGCAGATGACGCAATATCCCATCGACATTGGGCAGTTTCTCACCTACCGCATCAGTATCCCGATGCAGTACCGGGAGAACAGCTACACGGTACCGCTGGTGAAGAACAACAAGCTCGCCGGATTGCTGCTTCGCTACGATTCGCGCTCGCAGCTGCTCGATGCCATCCCAGCGCCCATTATAACGCATTTTTTGAAGGAAGCTGAGGGGAAAAATTACCGCGGCTTCCCATCCGTCGGGTTTTCATTTTTTCCAACGCGTGATCCGGAACTGCGTGAGTTCTCAGGAGAAACAGGGAAAAACGGCGGCGTTTACGTTACAAATGTCGAACCGCACACGCCGGCAATGAAAGCCGGATTACAAGTGGGTGACATTGTAAAAGCGGTCGCGAACAATGAGATCGATCAAAATGGTAACTATGTCGATCCACTCTATGGCAAAATCGAGTTCACAAATCTACTCACCGCTCACGCTTATTCCGGGGACATGGTGCCGTTCCTCATTCAGCGCGGCGGAAAACCAATGGAACTAAAGATCACGCTCGAACACCGAGATGCAAAAGATTACGTGAGCCCACCGTACAATCTCGATCAACCGCCCTCGTATTACGTACTCGGCGGCCTTATTTTCCAGGAGCTTTCTCGTCAATATCTGAAAGAATGGGGCCCGAACTGGCAAAGAGAAGCGCCCCAGCGATTCGTTTACCTCGACCGCTTTCAGTCGGAGCTCTTTCCGGAAGGAAATCGCCGCGTCGTCATTCTCAGCCAGGTGCTCCCGGCGAATAGCACGATCGGTTACGATGAGCTCTCTTATCTGACCGTGACAAAAGTGAACGGCAAAGAAATCAAGTCGTTAGGCGATCTGGCCGAAGCGGTGAAACAGCCAATCGATGGCTTCATCAAGATCGAGACCGAGGAAGATCCTAAACAGATCGAACTCGACGCAGCACAGGTATCTACGGAAGCTCCGGTTCTCCAGGAAAACTACGGGATCTCTTCGCTTCACCGTCTCGACTGATCGGAACAACGCCGGTAATAGATTGTGCCCGAACCAGCGCCGCAAATGAACTACCTATTCTTCCATTGGAGCGCCGGGTGAGCGCGGCTTGGCCAGAAACCGGTCCACTTCTTCATTGTAAGTTTCGAATGGATCGCCCATGACAAGAAAATCGCGGCTGTCACAGGCGATCGAATCCCAATTGATGACGTATGGGAGATCGCATTTTTGGAAAAAGGCAACTGCGCGAGCGCGACCTAATGCGCGCGTATTAAGCGGCGGATTGTGTGTCGCGCCCGACCGCCGGACGCTGTTATTCCACTCCGCGATTCGCTTGCCCGCGGTGACTCCGAAGAATAATCCCCGGCCTGGATCGATGTTGTGATACTCAAGATCGATGCTTTGCAGGGAGGAATCATCCCACTTCAATTTTTCGGATTCCATAAATGTTTCGAGCAACCACCTCTTGGTGATCCAATCGACGCCACCAATCAGTGATTGATGATTTTTCTCAAGCGCTTCTAGGACAAAGCTCCAGCTTTCTAGTAGCCAATCAGTCTCCGCGCTGCGGTTTCGGAGATATTTTTGTGCTTGCCTATGAAATTCCCATTGTACGTCGAGTGCGCCGATGCTTCTGCCATTTTCAAGGTCGACAATCCACCGTTGAGTGGGATCGCGCGAGATGTCGCGCGTGCTTTGCACGGCATCAGCCAGGACAAGGTTTGGCGGTAAATGGCCTTCCTCGAGCAGCGATAAAACACAAGCCGTTGTGCCGATCTTCAGAGCGGTGGCAAACGGACTCATGTTGGAGTCGCCGATCAGGAGATGAAGGCGCCGATATTTTCGATAATCGGCCAGCGGCTCATCCCGCGCATTGATGATAGCGCGATTGAATTGCACCCATTGATAGATGTCGTTGACGATGTGATCGGCACGCTGACTGAGCTGAAAATTGACCTGTACCTCTGGCTGAGGCGGCTCAAAATCGAATGCCAGCGGATTAGACTGGCCGACGCGTCCGGCGCCAGTGAAGATCTGCCTGGTTGCCAGGAAAGCGAGCAGCGTTCCCAGAATCGGCGGCGTAAATTGCGCTTCTCGTTTCATCAAATAATTCTCGTGGCAACCAAATGTGGCTCCGGTATGATGATCGACATTATTCTTGATAAACGACACGCGGCCCTCCGCTTTCAGAGCGGCGAGGGATGATTGGAGCAGGTCGTCGCCGGCTAACTCGTAGCTGACAAGATCGTACAAATGAAGACACTCCGGCGATGCGTATTCAATGTGTCCCATATCGAGATAAAGACGCCCCCCATTGAGAAGGAAACCTCCGTTACCCGGCGGCTCTTCATAATCCCTGTAGTGTAGATCAATCGTGCCGGCCTCGGCTTTTCGAAAAAGATAGTTCTTTACCTTGGCCGGCCAGAGCTCTGAATTGACATGGGACTCTTCTTTGCTCAGAAGACAACCGTATTCGGTTTCTATTCCAACAATCCGATCCATCGCCTAACGAGCATCCGTCAGTGCAACGATTCGGACAAGTTGTTATTGTAACCGGGTGGGTGGCAGATGAATCGACTTAAGCTTGAAAAAAAATAAAAAGAGTCGCAAAATGGCGCTCCCATGAGAAATTTGGCCCTCCGCAGTCCATCGGCTAAAGTGGGCAATCTGGTTCATTTCGGTCGGATGCTGGATAAGATTCGGAGTCATGCCAAAGGTGAATTGCCTCCGGATTATCAGGCGAACCTCGGCAAAGGTTTCGATGGGAACTGCGCCCAATTGTTGCGGGTGAATTACGATCAGCTGGTCGAACGCGTGAAGCAGGGCGGTACGGACAACGAAATCTTGCAGTGGTGTTTCAGCACCGGACGGCAACCGTCCGAAGATGAGATTCATATTTGGAATGAATTCATGCGTAAGCGGGGCTGGAACGACGAAGTCTCGGAAACGCTTAAACGGCGCAAAAAGGAAGCCGGCATGGCTGCCAGATCGGAAATCGAGACAATGTTCACATTTATCGATGCCGATGAAGGGCGCTCGCTCAACGCCAACCATCGGTAGGGTCGCGGTATCGGGTAAACTTCCGTCAGGTTCTACAGCTGACGTTGCTGTCGTCGGCTATGAGCAGGCCATCCACGCTACATGTACCGCGTTTATTCGGAAAGCGTGTCGATCCGTTCCGCGAGCGCGAAGTCGAGCTCGGTCAGGCCACCCTTGCTGTGGGTAGAAAGAATCAGCCGCACTTTGTTGTAGCGAATGTCGATGTCTGGATGATGCTCCTCGTCTTCCGCCACTTCGGCGACCGCGTTCACAAAATCGATCGCATCGGCAAAATCATCGAATTCAAAAGTGCGTTCGATGTGTTTCTTTTCCAGCTCCCATTCCGGGATCTTTTTTAGACGGGCTTTCAGCTCGTCCGCTTTCATCAGATCAGCCATAACTGGGGAACGAGTAACATTCCAAAACCGTTTTGCAATGGCGAATCAAACATGTTTTCGCGGTCCAAGTTTCCATTATGCTTCGTCGTAGTTCGCACGTTGCAAAGGTTGCACCACTTTACAGATCGACAATTTTTCGCAAATTTTTCGCGGAATCGAAAACTTCTACGGCGCAGTCGCGAGCGTGCTTTGACCAATGCGGCCAGTTGCCGAGCACCTCTTTCATGGCTTCGGCCGCCTCGCCTATTCCATTAACAAATTCAAATCCACTCTCCTTGGGCAGATGTCTAGCCGCGCCAGTATCCTCCGTGATGACCGGACGTCCCAGCGCAAGAAACGCCGCCGCGCGATCGCTCAACCATCCAGTCCGCCATCGAACGTCGACGCCTTTAATGGCGGTGAATTCGCCCAGCGCGCGGGCGATGTACTGGCGGTAAGAACCAGGAGTGCGTGCAACGCGGTGTGGATCGACAATGTGCCAGCCGCGCTTGCTAAGCCGCGCTCTCTCCGGATCGTCCGCATTGATGTTCATTGCCAGCTCAAAGCACGCTTCTGGAATTCGCTTCGGCAGATCAAGGTAAGGTTCGAAGGCAAATTTCTTGGAAAGATCGGGAAATGTGCCGTTAACTTCAACGGCCCCAGTCCAATACCATTGACCAATCGTCGTGAACTTGAGCGCTGTCGGACGCGGACGGCGCCGAAGAAGCCGAGTATCCGCTAGGGGATAAAATGTCTTCCACGAAAGGGGCAACTTTGGCAGTTGGCAGTCGCGTCCGTGAACGTTAAGACCGATTGTCCAGAATTCATCGTGGTACGACTGGCCCATCTCCAGCTTTGTCATCCAATAAAAAATTTCACTCGGATCGAGGTCGCAGAAAATGCGGCGTTCGAATTGCAGAAGAAATGGCGGATGAATCGAATAACTCAGATTGAGCAGCGCGTTTGATCCGGCTAATCGATCGAGTAGAGCGCGCTTTGACATTCCGATGCAGCGCATCCCGCTAAGATCATGCGCGTCGGATGCGGGCTTTTGATAAAGCAAACAATACCGACCACCAAGTCCGTGTTCGCGTAATCTTCGTTGGAAATTATCGATCTTGGCCTGGTCGGCGCGCGGATCGCTTGTCGCCGGCAACAGCTCCAGCCAGATCGCGTCCAGTTTCAATCGGCGCAATCCGAGCATCCATTGCAGCGGCACGGAGAAATTTCCACCGCCTTCGCGGTACTTCGCGGCAAACCCGCAGCCAAGAAAAACCGTCACCCGGAGAGAATCGCAGCTCTCTTCTCCCGCTCAAGCCTGATAAATGCTCTGTAGAGTCTTCCGCATTTGTGTTGAAGCCGAAACCTACGGGCTTTGACATTGGGCAGAAAAGGGTCGATTGAAGGGTAGTCACCGACAATTACAGCGCGACGAGAAGGCTTTTCCACTCTGGTTGGCGATGAATAACCAAAGCCACGAACAAAGGAAAAATGCCTCAGTACAAAGTCTGCCTGGCCTTTGCGGAATTAGCAGACGTCGCACTGGACGATTTTGCGGTCGCGATCATAACCGGCCTGACTGATAACCCCAGGTATCCCACGCCGCCCGTGACGGTGCCCCAGCTCGCCACCCTCGCGCGCGACGCGCTTGTCCTCGCTCTGCGCAAAAACGCCGCTTACGTCGAGGTCACCTGCAACAACGATCTTCCGACCCTTCTCAGCTCATGGTTCGAAGCTGCATCGCACAGCGCGACGTAAAGGTGCCAAGACTCACCGCCGGTTTGTAACGGCAAGCGATTTATCTCAGCTGCTTATCTCAACAGAGACTGTAGTGTCGCCCGCAATCACCACAACAAACTGGCCAAAAGGAATCAGAATTCCCAACTTTTTTGTATGCGAAATTTTACTCTCGATATCAAATAGACCAGTTGATTTGTAGATCGCATTCGCTGATTTGACGCCCTATCCTTCCTCCGCAAATTAGCCTGCTCTGAGCGCCCGTAGCTCAACTGGATAGAGCATCTGACTACGGAGCGGCACTGCTACGATGGCCGAATCATAGGTGCTGCGCCGTTTGCTACGGAACGGTTGCACCGTGCGCGAGGCCTCCCGACCGGCGCTACCTAGCGAAAGCGATTTGTTTACCGAACTAGCTGTCCTCGCAGGCTGAAAACATCCAGCGGCGCCTCAGCGGGTCTAACTTCCCGCATTCCTTATTACGTTTCTTCTTTTGGTTTGATCGAGAGTGCGACGGACAGATTTGGAACGCTTCCGGCGCTTTTGCAAAGCCTGGGCGGCAAACCTGGTGGTTCCGGGCAAGCGTAGCGGCCCGGGGAGCCGATTCGATTGCCACATTCGTTAGGAGGCGAACCGGGATTGAGGCGGGCGAACAATCTTCGTTGCTGACGCGCATCGCGGGGACGGTCAACGCTTTATTGTGCGGGCGGATGAGAAGCTAACGGCATTTGTTGAACCGGAATCGGCGGTTCGGGGTCACGGTTTTTTCGTAACAGTCCGGAAGCGCCAGTTGCGTTAAAACAACCGTTCACTGTGATCGAAGTTCCAGTTGTCACGCCGAGTCGCCTCCACCGATTAAGCCGCTCGAAGCGACCAAAAATCGTCACGCGAGCAGACTCGCTGCTCTGCTCGCGTGCTCAAGCTCTAACGTTGTCGATCTTAGAATATCTTTCCGTGCGGCAGGTGTGCTTTGCCTTGCGGCTGATGACCGGTGCAAAATCCGCCGTTCGGGATCGGCTGGATCGCGCCGAGCAACTGCGGCTGCTGCCGCGCATTGAGCGCTTGCTCGAGATCGTAAGCCATCGCGATCAACTGCGCTTCGCGGAAGGCCGTGCTGTACATCAACATCCCCGCGGGTCTGCCAGACGATCTTATGCCCACCGGCATCGAGAAGTTGGGATAACCTGCGACCGCCGGTCCTGTTGAGTTCGTCAGATGCGGCGCAACAATTGCATCGAGATGATCGCGCGCGATTGCGTCATCAATTCCTGCACGAGCAGTACCGGTCGCGTGATTTCGCGCCGCGATATAATTGGGATCGTTGGGATAACCGACGAACTGCTCCGCCGATAGGAACACGTCCTGGTCGTAATAAACGAGCTCTTGCGGACAATGCGCATTGTTGAACGCGATGAGATCCGCCAGAGTTCGCATGTTCGTCTTGCTCAACGTTTGTAGATAATCGGCGATCTGCGCCCGGAATTCGTAGAGCAACGCGGTGAATTCGTCGCTCGTGTAAGCGAATACGTCGCCAGTGTCGGTATCGACAATCGTTGCGCCGAGACTCGCCATCACGTCGAGAGCGTGATTGGCGAACGCCACCGTCTCTTCATCGCCCGGAATGCCGCTGCCGAAGTAGCTGTAAACGAAAAACCGCGTGTCGCGGCCAATGCGTTTTCCCTTCAAGGCACCGCGACGCAGAAATTGCGTATAATCGCTTTGCGGCGATTGCATGATGCCGAGCAGAATGGCGACGTCGGTCACGGATCGCGCCATCGGGCCGGCGGTGTCCTGCTGATGACTGATCGGAACAATTCCGTCCTGCGAAATCAAACCGAGCGTCGGCTTCAAACCAAAAATGTTTTCGACCGCCGATGGGCCCGTGATTGATCCGTCGGTTTCAGTTCCAACGGCCGCCGCGCACAAGTTCGCTGCCGCGCCTGCGCCGGAGCCGGAGCTCGAGCCCCACGACGTGTAACTCAAATCGTAGGCGTTGTTCGTACTTCCGCCGCGCGCAGCTTCTGAATGATCGGCGCGTCCACTGGAACCTCGTTGCCATAAATCGCAAGCGATCCTGCAGTCGTCTGCATGTTGTCCTTCGTGGCGATGTTGTCTTTCACAAGAAGCGGAATGCCATGCAGCGGCCCACGCACATTTCCTGCACGGCGCTCGTTATCAAGAGCAGCGGCAATCGCAACTGCATTCGGATCCACTTCAATCACCGCATGTAACGTAGGATTCAGCGACTTGATTCGCTCGATGTAACCCATCGTCAGGCCCACGCTCGTCAGGGCGCCAGAGGCCATCGCGTCTTGCAGCTGAGGAATCGTCGCTTCAATGAAGTCGAAACCCGCCGCCGATGCAGTTGATTTTAATAG
>WNFQ01003543.1_pt1 | contig 19940 bp, 18 predicted proteins | sample 5400171 | NCBI WGS metagenome assembly WNFQ01 (sample SAMN13153356, study PRJNA577476) | soil metagenome | isolation source: 20 cm soil under Madrone tree | place: USA:California | collected 2016-06-14 | reverse complement strand
GCGTCCTGCGCCAGCTCCTCCGCCCGGCCCACGTCGCGCACCAGGCGTGCAAGACCTGCGATCAGCCGCCCGGACTCGATCCTCCAGAGCGCGTCGATGGTGCGATGGACATCCGTGGCCGTCATGGCCACGGATGACACCATCGTCGCGTGCGCGGCGCAAGCCAAGTTCCGTCACGCGCTTTTGCGGGCCGCGGCGGTCACGGCGTCCAGGGGTTTCTCGCAGTTGACCATCCAGGGGGTCCCGAAGCGGTCGGTGACCATGCCGAAGCGCTGCGCCCAGAAGGTCTCCTGGACGGGCATGGTGACCTTGCCGCCGTCCGCGAGCGTCGCGAAGATGCGCTCCGCCTCGGCGGGCTGCTCGACCGCCGCCATCACGTTGAAGCCCTCGGGTGTGTGGTAGTGCTCTGCCGGCGCGTCGCAGCCGAGCAGGTACTGGCCTCCGAGATCGATCCGTGCGTGGATGATCTTGTCGCGCGACTGCGCGCAGGTCTGCTCCGCGGCAGGGGACTCGCCGTAGGTCATCGAGAACACGATCTTGCCGCCGAAGGTCCTGGCGTAGAAGTCGAACGCCTCACCTCGCGCTGCTGCGCTTCCTGCGCCCGCAGTTCCGGCGTCAGGTTCGCGCCGAAGTCCTCGGCCTCGAACACCCGGCGGATCTCGATCTCTTCGTTGCCCTTCTGGAACGGGGAGCGCCGGATCCACTCGACCGCCTCCGCGATGGACTTCACCTGCCACAGCCAGAAGCCCGCGATCAGCTCCTTGGTCTCGGTGAACGGGCCATCCGTCACGGTGCTCTTGCCGCCGCCGAACCTGACCCGCACGCCCTTGGCGCTCGAGTGCAGCCCTTCGCCCGCGAGCATCACGCCGGCCTTCACCAGCTCTTCGTTGAACTTGCCCATCTCGGTGAGAATCTCCTGGCTGGGCAGTACGCCGGATTCGGACTCCTTGTTCGCCTTCACGATCACCATGACTCGCATGACTGACTCCTCCGTCGGTTAAATTGGGCCTTGTCTCGTCTATGTGTTTGTACGACGAGCGAGACCGGTGAGAATCGACACGACCGCCAGGATTTTTTGCACCCACTCTAAGTCACTGAAGGCCCTCGGGATTGTCACCACCCGCCCCCGCCCCTGCTCACGCGGAGCTCTGGCCGCTGCGCTTCATCAGTGTCGAGGCGGTCAGCGGTGTCGCGCTGCTGGCCGCCGCCGCCATCGCCCTCGCGTGGGCGAATTCTCCCTGGGCGGGCGCTTATGAGGGGCTCTGGCATTTGAGGCTCGGCCTCGGCGTCGCGGAATACCTTCCGGCGCACGACCTCCACTTCTGGGTGAACGACGGCTTGATGAGCGTCTTCTTCCTGGTCGTGGGACTTGAGATCCGCCGCGAAATGCACGATGGCGCACTGTCGGACCCGCGGGCTGCCACCCTTCCCGTCATTGCCGCGATCGGCGGCGTGGCCATTCCGGCGCTGCTCTACGTACTCATCAACTCCGACCCGGCAGCGCGTCGCGGCTGGGCGGTACCCACGGCGACCGATATCGCCTTCGCGGTCGGCGTCCTGTCCCTCATCGGCAAGGACGTACCGCCGGCACTGCGGCTGTTGCTGCTGACGCTCGCCATCATCGATGACATCGCGGCCATTGTGATCATCGCGTTCTTCTACTCGAGCGGTATCGCGGTCGGGGGGCTCTTGATCGTTGCTGCGGGCGTGCTCGGGGTGCTCGTGCTGCAGTGGTTGGGCGTGCAACCGGCGCTCGCCTATGTGCTGCCGGGCTCGGTGGTGTGGTTCGGAATGCTGCGTGCCGGCGTGCATCCGGCGCTCGCCGGCGTGCTGCTCGGCCTTCTGACACCGGCCACCTGCGCCTTCGGACGCGTGCCGCGCGATCCCGGTGCGCGGCGCGCGGGCGCGCCGCCGGTAGAGCGTGTGCAGGCGACGCTGCACCCCTGGGTGGCCTTCGGCATCATGCCGTTGTTCGCGCTGGCCAATGCGGGCGTGAGCCTGCGGGGTCTGGAGCTGCGCGCCGCGGCGCCGCTGGCGGTGGGTGCAGGGATCGTGTCAGGGCTCGTGCTCGGCAAGCCGATCGGAATCGTGTTGGCTTCGTTCGCCGCGGTGCGCCTGAAGCTGTGCGTTCTGCCCGCGGGGGTACGCTGGCGTCACGTGCTGCTGGTGGGCCTGCTCGGGGGCATCGGATTCACGATGTCGATCTTCATCGCGAACCTCGCCTTCGAGGATCTGCCGGTGCTCGCCGCGGCCAAGTTCGCCGTGCTGGTGGCGTCGGTGCTCGCCGCGACGCTTGGCCTGCTGCTCGGCCGGGCGGCGCGTCCGCGACCTCCTGTTTAGATGAGATGCAGGGCTGCCGCGAGCAGCAGCAGCAACCCGATCACCGCGAGCGTCGCGTGTCCCACTACGAAGTTGGCGGGGAGGTTCTTCCTGCGCGCGTGGTAGGCGAAAACCAGGGTGAATCCGCCCAGGGCCGCCACCAGGAAGAAGCCGAGCGCCCAGCGGGCCGGGCCGGCGGCTCCATGACAGACCGCGACGATCAGCAGCACGAGACCCGTCGCCGCGAGCGCTCCGTGCGTGATGGCACTGGCGATGGGCGGCAATCGACCCTGGAACACGGCCAGCGCCATGGTGAGACCGACGGTGGCGGCAACGGCGAAGACCAGGACGGTGATCCACATCGCTCTTCCCCCTTCATACAAAATGAGTTGTGTGCTCCTTATAACGCCCCCCGGCCCGCCTGTCAGGCGCGGGTAGAGTCGGCGGCGTTCGACCATGCGGTCATCGACGAGCACGAGGCGCGCAACCTGATCCAGGCGGCAAACGCGCTCATCCAGAGCGTGCCGTAGTCAGATCACGAGGTGGGGCGGCACGCGCGCGCCCGTCGCCCGCTCGTAGGCTCGCGCGACTTGCAGCAGCAGGCCGTCCTGGTTGCGGGGGCCGACGAACGTGATCCCAACCGGCAGGCCGCTCACCAGACCGGCGGGCACCGTGAGGCTCGGGTAGCCTGCGATGGCCGCAGCCGAGGCGATGGGCGGCCAGCCACCGCCGCTGCGATCACCCCATAGCTCGTCGATCCGCTCCGCCGGCCCGTTGCTCGGCGCAAGCAGGACCTCGACGCCCTGCTGGCCAAGCAGAGCCGCGACCCCGTCAGTGTCGGCGGTACGCTGGAGGGTCGCGAGCGCCTTCTGGTAAGCCGGGTCAGTCAGCGGCCCGCGCGCCTCTGCCATCTCGAAGAGTTCCTGCCCGAATACCGTGAGCTCCGCTTCCGCGTGCGCGCGGTTGAAGGCAATCAGGTCGGCGAGTGTCCTGCAGTCGACCTGCAAAGGATCAAGCGTCGCGAGATAGGCGTTGATCGCGGGCTTGAACTCATAGAGCAACGCCTCGAGCTCGGGCGCGTCCATCTCGTCAAAGCCCGCCGGCGGCTTCAGGTCGACGATCACGGCGCCCTCGTGCTCGAGCGCCGCGCGCGCATCGGCGAACAGGCGGGCGGTGTCCGGATGCGCCTCCTTGGGTACGGGCATCGCGCCGATTCTGACGCCGTGCAGCCGAAATGCCTCGAGGTCGGTGCCGTGCACGCCGAAGCCAAGAGGGCGCTCGCAGATCACCGCTGCGAGCACGGCGGTATCCGCCACCGTGCGGCACATGGGGCCAGCCGTGTCCTGGCGCGGCGAGATCGGCACAACGCCTTTGCCGCTGACGGCGCCCACCGTGGGTTTGAGGCCTACGAGGCCGTTGAGAGACGACGGCGACAGGATGGAGCCGTTGGTCTCGGAGCCGATGGCGGCAGCGCAGAAGCTTGCAGCTGCGGCGACCCCGGAGCCGGCGCTCGAGCCGGACGGGTTGCGATCGCGGGCGTAGGCATTTCGGGTCTGGCCACCCACCGCGCTCCAGCCGCTCGAGGAGCGTGTCGAACGGAAATTGGCCCATTCGCTCAGGTTCGCCTTGCCGAGCACGATTGCGCCGGCGGCGCGCAGCCGCCCGACGAGCGGCGCATCGGTCGCGCGCAGCGACCGCGCCAGCGCCAGGGATCCCGCGGTCGTGGCGATCGGGTCGGAAGTCTCGATGTTGTCTTTGACAATAACGGGAACTCCATGCAGTGGCCCGCGCAGCTTTCTCGCCTTGCGTTCCGCGTCGAGAGCGCGCGCGGCCGCCGGGGCATCCGCATTGAGCGCGAGAACCGACCGGTACTCGGGACCGTGGTGGTCGAAGCGGGCAATACGCGCCACATACGCTGCGGTCAGACCCTCGGACGTGATGGCACCGGACGCGAGGGTCTGTTGCAACGCAGCAATGGACTGCTCGGTGGGATCAAAGGCGCGCTCGGAGCTTGCTGCGAGCTCCTCGAGCGCCGCGGCCAGAGACACGGCCCCCGCCGCCTGGATGAAGCCTCTGCGATCCATGAGTCCCTCCACTGTTGTGTTGGCGCGACAGCCGTTGCGCTGCTCTGGGGCAGACGACGTTCCCGCGAATTTACGGGCCATTAGGGTTTCGCTGATACTAGAGTACAAGCGTAGTGCACCAGAAATACAACGCCGCGAGCGGGAATTCAGGGGAGATCTCTTATGGCCGCCAGAACAGCGCCCCGCCGTCTGTCGGGGGACTTAGTCGCCGCGGGCTCATTGGTCGCCTGGGCGATCTGCGCGCAAGCACAGGAAAAACCCAGGGAACCGACGAAATCCGATGACAAGCTCCAGGAAGTCATCATCACCGGTTCGCGCATCGCACGCCCCGACCTCGACCGCCTCGAGCCGACCACCGTGGTGACCGGGGAACTGTTCGATGAGCGCGGTTACACCGATGTCGGCCAGGCGTTGCAGGAGCTGCCAGCCTTCGGCATCCAGCCCTCGAGCGCCGTGAACCAGCAATCCGGATTCGGCGTCGCACAGAGCTTCGTCGATCTGTACTCACTCGGGTCGCAGCGCACGCTGACACTCATCAACGGCCGCCGCTTCGTCTCCTCCAGCACCGCGAGCCTCTTCAACGGTGCCACCTCCCCCGGGCAGCAGGTCGACCTGAACGTGGTGCCGACGAAGCTGATCGATCGCATCGAGACGATCTCCGTGGGCGGTGCGCCGATCTACGGCGCGGACGCCATCGCGGGCACGGTGAACATCATCCTCAAGAAGAACTACCAGGGTCTGGACCTTGACGCGCAGACCGGCGTGTCAAACGCCAAGGACGGCTGGAACTACCGCTTCCGCGCGCTCGGTGGAATGAATTTCGCCGACGGCCGGGGCAACATCACCGGCGTCGCGGAGGTGAACAAGAGCGACGGTCTGATCGGCACCGCGCGGCCGAATGTCGCCAATGACCTGGGGTTCGATGCACCGCTCACTCCCGGCCCGTTCACGACTGTGCTCACGCCCAATGGCTCGGTCCCGAGCGTCAGTACCTCGGGCATTCCGCTGGTGGACGATGTCTTCTTCGCACCCGCGTTCGGACTCACGCCCCAGATGTTCGGCGTGAATAACGGCGCGGGCCAGCCGCTGGCGTGGGCTCCCGGTTCGAGCGCCCTCAAGCCGTACAACCTTGGCACGCAGACCGGCAATCCCATTTTCTGGGAGGGCGGTGACGGCATCCGCCTATCGCAGTTCACCAATCTGCTGTCGCCGCAGAAGCGCGTCAACCTCGACACCCTCGGCAACTTCAAGTTCACCGATCACTTCGCCGCCTTCGCGGAGGGCTGGTTCTCCGAGGAGCACGCCACGAACCTGATCGCCCAGCCTGCCTACAACACCAATCTGTTCGGCGGCGCGGGCACAGTGACGGGCAACTTCGTGATGTCCGTCAACAACCCGTTCCTGTCCGCCGCCGACCAGACCACGATCCAGAACGCGCTCAACGCCTACGGGGCGGCTGTCCCGGCGGGCAGCCGCTCAGATCCGAACTGGAACAACAGTCACTTCTATGTGAGCCGCGCCAGCACCGATCTGCAAAGCGGAGCGGCGGTGGTCGACCAGGTCGTTACGCGCGGCGTGCTCGGCATCAACGGCGATTTCGCCCTTGGCACGCGCTCTTACAACTGGGAAATCGCGACCAACTACGGTTATTCGCGCGACACGAACCACACGCCGCTATACGTCTTCCAGAACGTGCAGAACGCGCTCAATGCGACGCGCGACGCCTCGGGAAATATCGTCTGCGCCGGCAACCCGGTCAGCTCGCCGATCGCGACCGGCTCGTCCACCTGCGCGCCGCTGAACATTTTCGGGCTGGGGTCCCCGAGCGCCGCGGCGCGTGCATACATCACGCACGACGCGCTGGCGAGATCGATCGATACTCAGCGGGACGCGACCGCCAACATGAATGGCGACGTGGTCAAACTGCCCGCCGGCGAGTGGAAGGCGGCGATCGGTTACGAGAACCGCCGCGAGACGGCCGACTTCCGGCCGGACACCTACTACACCACTAGCGCCGGTCAATCGGTGGCCTCCGCGGTCGCGGGCGAATACCGCACCAACGAGTTCTACGCCGAAACGCTGATTCCGATCTTCGAGCCGCTGCAGGCGATCCCGGGGCTGCATCAGGTCGAGCTGGAAGGCGCGGTTCGGCGCGTCAATAACTCGATCGCCGGCAATTCGACGACCTGGACCAAGGGCCTGCGCTGGTCACCGATCCAGGACGTGCAGTTCCGCGGCAACAGGACGCACTCGATCCGCGCGCCGGCGGTCACCGAGCTGTTCCTGCCCGCCTCCACCGCGTTCGAGTTCGCCAACGACCCGTGCGACAAGAACTTTATCGGTCAGGGCACGGCGCCAGCCACCCGCGCGAAGAACTGCGCGGCCGCGGGAATCAACACCAGCACCTTCGTGTCCAACGTCGTCAACGCCACCGCTCAGGGCCTCACCTCGGGTAACATCGACCTGACGAGCGAGACCGCAGAGTCGAGGACCTACGGAGTCGTGCTGCGCCCGCGGTTTATTCCGCGCCTGAATCTGTCGGTCGACTTTGTCGAGATCAACCTCTCGAACGCGATCGAGCAGCTCAACCTGGTCGAGATCCTGGATGCCTGTTACGACTCCGCGAACTACCCGAACGACCCGTCCTGTTCGCAGTTCACGCGTAACGCGGCGCATCAGATCACGGGCTTCCAGGATGGCTTCGTGAACGCGGGACTGCTGGACTTCTCGGGCGTCACGTTCGGTGCGGACTGGAGCGTGAGTATGCCGGGTCGGTGGGGCGGGCTCCAGCTGCGCGCGAACTGGCTGGATACCCACAAGCTCCTGCAGAAGATCGGCTCCGCCAGCGCGAACAGCCTGGTCGGCGAGCTGGGGACGACCTTCGCCGCCCCGCACGGCAAGGGCGTGATCGATGTGAACTATCGCAACGGGGGGTTCGAGTGGTACTGGCAGGGGCTGTACACCGGTCCCTTCAATTTCGACAATAAGGACACGGCCAACTCGAAGAACATCCCGGGCGTGAGCCACTGGTGGCTCGTCAATACCACGATCGGCTACGAGTTCACCAAGTCGTTCGAGACGCGATTGATCATCAACAACGTCGCGAACAAGGAACCGCCGTTCCCGGCACTGGCCGGCATCGGAGGTAACTTCGCGAGCCCGACCTCGTTGTACTGGTCCGGGATCATCGGGCGCACCTACCTGCTGTCGGCCGCGTATCACTTTTAGCGTGCCGGCGGTCAGCGCGGCCGGGTATCCACGACGGCCGCATTAGCGCGGTCAACATATCGCCCGCTGCTGTCGCGCGGCAGCGGCGTCTGTGCGCGCGGACTCGAGAGCGCGGGCGTGCTGACACCTCGTGAGGCGCTGCGCGCCCGGTAACGCACCCAATCGCCGTCTTCGCACGTTCTGCGAGCGCGACTGCGCCTGACGCCGTCCGCACACTGCGACAACGCAATTCGCGCCAAATCAACAGGTTCACCGCCTCAGGCCTCGCGTGCGTCTGCCGCGCACGACAGAAGCTGACATGTCTGGGTGTGGTGTCGCACGAACTCTCACACAACCTTGCAGTGCGAATTCAACAGCTTGCCACGGTAACTCGTACGCGCTTGCGTGCATGGCACGGGCCTTGCTCGAGCTTGCCCGCGGCACGGATCATGTTCCCGGGCCGGATCAGGGGGGAGTTATGAAGTCTCGAAACTCGAGGGTTTCGCTTGCTGTCGTCGCGACGATCCTGGGTTGGATGGCGACGGTTGCAGTGGTCAACGCCGCTACCGATCCCGGCGTTCGCCCGGGAACCGCCGCCGGCGATTCGATCCCGGGACTCAGCGCCGACCAGGCAATGCTGTTCCAGATCGGGCAGGACGCATTCAACGAACTGGAGGGGGTTGGGGATGGTCTGGGTCCCCGCTACAACCTCGACAGCTGCGGCGGCTGCCACAGCTTCCCCGCCACCGGAGGAACCTCGCCGGCGGTGAACCCGCAGGTCACCGTGGCAACCGCCTCCGGCGCGCGTAACGTCGTTCCCGCCTTCATCACAGCGAATGGACCCATCCGTGAGGCGCGGTTCAAGTTCAGACCCGGCGGAGCCCGCGACGGCGGGGTCCATTCTCTGTTCGTCATCAGCGGGCGCTTGGATGACAGCGGCAGCGCTGGCAAGACGTGCTCGCCGCCAATCTGGCGCGCAACGCATTTTTCAAGGCGCTACTGGGCATCAGGGGCCACCTGAACACCAATGGCAACGACGGCAGGGCCACGCGCTTCGGATGGAAGGCGCAGAACGTGTCGCTGCTGTTGTTCGCCGGCGAGGCTTACAACGTCGAGATGGGTCTGACGAGCGAGCTGTTCCCGACCGAGCGCGACGAGAATGCCAACTGTCAGACGGATCAGGTGCCGAACAACATCACGGGCGGGGGGATAGCCATCACGGACCCGAGCCAGCTGCTGAGCGACATAGAGAAGTTCTCCCTCTTCATGCGGTTCCTCGCCCCCCCGGCCCCGTCTGCCACAGTGCCGGGGGGAGCGGCGTCGATCACCCACGGACGGCAGGTTTTCAGCGACATCGGGTGTGCCCTATGTCACACGCCGACGTTGCAGACGAGCGTGACCAAGGTCGCGGCGCTGAGCAACCAGCCGGTCGCGCTGTTCTCCGACCTGGCTGTGCACGGGATGGGACCCAAGCTCGCCGACAACATCCTGCAAGGAAACGCCGGGCCCGACGAATTCCGCACCGCGCCGCTTTGGGGTCTGGGTCAGCGGATCTTTCTGCTGCACGACGGGCGCACGACCGATCTTGGGCAGGCTATCCGGGCGCACGCCAGTAGCGGCACGCTGCAGTTCGCCCCATCGGAGGCGAACAGGGTCATCGAGAACTTCGAGCATCTGGGCGATGCCGCGCAGCAGGATCTGCTGAACTTTCTGCGCTCTCTTTGAGGGCAGCTGCAAGCTCTCCAGCCCTGCCGGATCCTGCTCGGGACGCCCTGATCGCCTGGGTGTTTGTCCCGGCGATCGCCTACGACGCAATTGGCGATATCACTCCCTGCCAGGTCTACGTACCGATGACCCGCTTCCTCGTGGATAATCGCGTGGCGCGCTGCGGCGGCTCTACGTCGGATGCGTGCCAATCAAGCCGGCACGCGAATGCCACGCAGGGCCGTGAGTAAAGCCTCGAGTTGAGCGTCGCTGACATTCAGGTGGAACACAAAACGGATGGCCTGGCGGCTGATGCTCAGAGCGCGAACCTGCTGATGCTGCAGCTGTTGCAGAAAGAGCTCGGCAGGAAGCTGCTCGTGAAGGGTGAAAATCACGATATTCGTTTCGACGGGTAAGACGCTCGCAACGTAGGGGAGCGAGCGCAGCTCGGTCTCCAGAGCTTTTGCCTTGCGGTGATCATCCTGCAGGCGCGTCACGTTGTGCGCGAGGGCGAACAGCCCTGCGGCCGCCAGATATCCCGCCTGCCGCATGCCGCCCCCCAGCAGCTTGCGCTGTCGGTGCGCCCTGGCGATGAGCGCCCGCGATCCCAGCAGCAGCGAACCGGCTGGAGCGCCGAGTCCCTTGGAAAGGCAGATCGAGATGGTTTCGAACAGACTCCCATAGTCGCGTGGTGTCTCGTTGCGAGCCACCAATGCGTTGAAGAGCCGCGCGCCGTCCAGATGCATGGCGATGTCGTGCTCCTTGCAGACCACCCGGATGCGCTCGATCTCCCTCAGGTCCCAACAGCACCCGCCGCCTTTGTTGACGGTGTTCTCGATGGCCACGAGACGCGTCCACGGAAGGTGGGAATCGTCGCGCCGATTGATGTTCTCGCGGACCTGCGCGGCGGTGAATCGCCCGTTCTGGCCTCTCAGCAGACGCACGGATGAGCCGGAGTTCGCCGCAATGCCGCCGCCCTCGTACAGGTAGATGTGCGCAAGCTCGTCGCAGATCACCTCATCCCCGGGTTGGGTGTGGACCTTGATGCCAATCTGATTGGACATCGTGCCGGTCGGACAGAACAACGCGGCCTCTTTGCCAAACAGATCCGCGGCCTTCCTCTGCAGCTCGTTGACGGTCTCGTCCTCACCGAATACGTCATCACCTACCTGCGCCTGCAGCATTGCTTCGAGCATCGCCGGAGTCGGTCGGGTTACGGTATCGCTGCGTACGTCGATCATCTGTGGCATGAGGGCTCTCCGCACGGAATAGGCATAGGATACCTCTTATGCGCTCGCAGGGGCCCGGCAGACAGTGAGCCCGACTGTCATCGGTCTGACGCTGTTTGCAGCAGTGCTGCATGCGACGTGGAACGCCGCACTACGAAGCGGCGTCGACCGGTTGTGGTTCATCACCGTCATGAGCTTTGCGACCACGGTCGCGGCTGTTCCTTTCGTACTCCTCCTGCCGCTGCCCTTGCCGAAGAGCTGGATGTATGTGGGCATCTCGGCAGTCTTGCAGGTCGTTTACAGCATCTTTCTGGCTCGTGCCTATCGATACGGAGAATTGGGACAGGTCTACCCAATCGTCAGAGGTAGTGTGCCGCTGATGGTGAGCATTGGCGGCTTCGTTCTCGCAGGTCAGCGATTGAGCAGCTCCGCGTTGCTGGGCGTGACGCTGATTTGCCTTGGGATCATCAGCCTCGCCTCTGGCGCAGCGCGAGCGGGGGCAAGATCGGTCGTTCTCGCACTCGCAACCGCGTTGCTGGTGGCGAGCTACGTCACCGCCGACGGCATCGGTGTGCGCGTTGCGGGGAGCGCCCAATCCTATGCGGCCTGGATCTTCCTGATCTACGGCGCTCTCATGCCCCTTGCGTTCGTGCTCCTGAGGCGAGGAATCACGGTCAACTTGCGGTCGCCCGAGACCCGCAAGGCATTGGCAGGCGGCATGGTCTCATTCCTGAGCTATGGAGCAATCACCGCCGCGCTCGCCCTGGGAAAGGTAGGTCCGATTTCAGCGCTGCGCGAGACCAGCATCGTCTTCTCCGCGCTGCTCGGCCGCATCGTGCTTGGAGAAGCTCTCACCCCGCGCCGTATTCTGGCGTGCATGGTCGTCGCACTCGGCGCTGTGTGCATCGGCTACGCATCATGAGCCGCGGCGCACGCGGCGGGCACAAACTCAGCAAAGCCGGCAGCGCCCGCGGCTTCAACCGCGAGTTCCCGGAACACCGGCGGCATCTCGGGCCAGTATGAAGGAGCGCAGGTTCCAGGAGCGTCGCGCAGTCTCGCGCTAATTCCTGGCGAGGATTTCAAAGCGATCGGGCTCGGTCAGCGCTCATGTGATCCTGGGGCGGTGCGCACACCACTGCATGATCTGCTCAAGACCGATTCGCATGGCGCGCGGATCGGCGGCCGGCTGCCAACCCTCGCTGCGTCCGAGCGACGGACCGACTGCCAACGCGCCAGCGGCAGCGCAGGCGGGGAAATAATGGCTATGCGTGACCATCACGGGCACGCCGGCGCGCTGCGCGGCCTCGATGCCGGCCGGAGCATCCTCGATCGCCACGGCCTGGTGCGGGTGCAGTCGCAGCGCTGCAAGTGCGAGCCGATAAACCTGCGGATCGGGCTTCTTGCGCGGGGCTTGGTTGGCACAGACGACCGTGGCGAAGTGACGCGACCAGCGGCTGCCGAGATGCCGTGCGAGCAAGGCCTCGACATTGCCGCGGCTGGTGGTCGTGACGATTCCCATCGGCAGGTGAGCGCGGGAACACTCCGACAGCAGTTCCGCGACACCGGCGCGCAAGGGCAAGTCGCCACGACGTACGATCCCTTCGTAGATCCGGTTTTTCAGGCGATGCACGGTTTCGGCGAGCGCCTCGCGCTGCCGCGCATCGCCGGGAGCCTCCTCTCTGCGGCTCATGTCGTACAGCAGCCGCTCACGGCCTCCTGACACCGCGAGCAGCCCGCCGTAGTGCTGCTCGCTCCATCGCCAGGGCACGCCCAGTGCCTCAAACGCGCGATTGAAAGCGACCAGGTGCCCGTCGCGCTCGGTTTCGGCCAACGTGCCATCGACGTCCCAGAGCAAGGCCTTGATCACGAGAGCTTAGGCCGATGGACGGTCTGCCACAGTCAGAAGTGCAGGCAGACCGCCCACGCTCTCTACGAACGCGTCGCACGCTAGCGCACGTGGGTCAGCTCCCTCGTTGTAACCATAGGGTACGCACACCACGGCCAGCCCGGCGGCGCGCGCCGCGAGCACATCGGTCAATGAGTCACCCACCATCAGCGCCTGAGCTGGCCGAACTCCAAGTTCCTCGCAAGCGCTCAGCAGGGGTTGCGGATGTGGCTTGCGATGCATGCCACTATCCCCACCCACCACCACGTCAATCCATTGACTCAAGCCGAATCGAGTCAGCAGGCCAACGGCCGCCTTTTTCGGTTTGTTGGTCACCACCGCAAGGCTCAGGCCCAGCGCGTGCAGCTCCGCAAGCCCCGCGGCCACCCCCGGGTACACGCGCGTCTGGATTTCATCGAGTTCATGAATCCGCTCGTAATGGAAGTGGAATCGCTCGAGCAGCAGCCCGGCGTCGGCCGATTCTCCGGCAGCTGCAAGCCGCGCCACGGCGCGCTCTATCAGATCGGGCACACCTCGCCCGATGAGCACGCGGACCTGAGCCTCAGGGAGGCTCGTGAGCCTCTGCTCGGCGAGTGCGCGATTCAATGCGAGGCTGATGTCCGCGGCGGTATCAAGAAGGGTGCCGTCCAGGTCGAACAGCACCGCCTGCAGGGAGCGCGCAGACAGCTGATCCGCCCCGCCCACCCTCACGACGGCCGCTTGCCCTGCACCAGTGCTCGCGCGCGCGCGCAAACCGCCTGCGGCGTGAGACCCAGTTCCGCCGCCGCGTGCGCCGCCGGGGCGGACTCGCCGAATCGATCGATGCCGAGCACGTCACCGTCAAAGCCGGTATAGGCCCGCCAGAAGTTGCTCACGCCCGCCTCGATCGCCAGAACCGGCAGCGCCCGCGGCAGCACCGTCGCGCGATAGCCGGCACTCTGCCGATCGAACTCGCCGCAGTTGGGCATCGAAACCACGCGCGCGGCGATGCCCGCCGTCCCCAGCATCTCGCGCGCGCTCATGGCGAGGGCGACTTCCGAACCGGTCGCGAGCAGTGTGATGGCGGCCGGACCGTCGCTGTCGGCCAGGAGGTAGCCCCCCCGGCGGATGTCATTGAGCTGCTGTGCACTGCGTACGAAGTGCGGCAGGTTCTGGCGCGACAGCAGCAGGCACGTCGGGCCATAGAGTCGTTCGATCGCGGCCTGCCACGCCACCTGGGTCTCGACGGCATCGCACGGACGCCAGACCGAGCAGTTGGGGATCAGGCGCAGGCTGCTGGCCTGCTCCACCGGCTGGTGCGTCGGACCGTCTTCGCCGAGCATGATGCTGTCGTGCGTGAACACGTAGATCACCCGCTGGCGCATGAGCGCCGCCATGCGTACAGCATTGCGGCTGTAATCCGAGAACGTGAGAAAGGTGCCCCCGTAGGGTATGTAGCCGCCATGCAGCGCCATGCCGTTCATCACTGCGCCCATGCCGAACTCGCGCACCCCGTAGTTGATGTGGTTGCCCCAGCTACCCCGGCGCACGGGCACGCTGCTGCGGCCCGCCGTCAGATTCGAGCCGGTCAGATCGGCCGAGCCGCCGAGAAGCTCCGGCAGCAGCGGCTGCAACGCCTCGATCGCATTCTGCGAGGCCTTGCGCGAGGCGATGCGTGTCGCCTGGGCTACCGTCGCGGCCAGCAGCCGCTGACTGGCGTCGCACCAGTTCGCCGGCAGTGCGCGCCGGCGCACGCGCCGCTCGAATTCGGCCGCGAGCTGTGGATGAGCCTCGGCATAGGCGGCAAAGCGGCGCTGCCACTCGGCCTGGCGCGCCGCACCCGTTGCGCCAGCGTTCCAGGCGGCGCGGATCTCCCCGGGAATCTCGAACGGCTCGGCTGTCCAGCCCAGGGCCGCGCGGGCGGCTGCGACCTCGGCCGCGCCCAGCGCGGCACCGTGTATCTCATGTGTGCCCGCCTTGTTGGGGCTGCCGTGACCGATCACGGTCCTGCAGCACACGAGCGTCGGTGCGCCACAGTCCGCGCGCGCCTGCACGAGCGCTGCCTCGATGGCCGCGGTGTCGTGGCCGGGGACCTCGCGTATGACACGCCAGCCGTAGGCCTCAAACCGCCGCGGAGTGTCGTCGGCGAACCAAGCTTCGACACGGCCGTCGATGCTGATGCCGTTGTCGTCGTAGATTGCCACCAGCTTCGACAACCTCAGCGTTCCGGCGAGCGAGCAGGCTTCGTGGCTGATGCCTTCCATCAGACAGCCGTCACCCACGAATACCCACGTTCGGTGGTCGACGATCGTGTGGCCCGGCCGATTGAATTCCGCCGCCAGCAACTGCTCGGCGAGCGCCATGCCGACGGCATTGGCCAGCCCCTGCCCCAGCGGGCCCGTGGTGGTTTCCACCCCGGGCGTGACTCCGACCTCAGGATGCCCGGGGGTTTTGCCGTGCAGCTGACGAAAGCGCTTCAGTTCTTCCAGCGGCAGTGCATAACCGCTGAGGTGCAGCAGCGCATACAGCAGCATCGATCCGTGACCATTGGACAGTACGAAGCGGTCGCGGTCGGGCCAGAGCGGATCGGCAGGATTGTGCTTCAGGTGCCCGCGCCACAGCACTTCAGCGATTTCCGCCATCCCCAACGGCATGCCGGGATGACCGCTGTTGGCGGCCTCCACGGCGTCGATGGCGAGAAAGCGCAACGCATTGCACAGTTCCCGCCGCTCAACGGCCTTCGGTCTGACTTGAGCATTCATGCGGCCAGGCTCCCTACTGTGCGCGTCGCTTGAGATCGATCAGGCGCAGGATCATGGGCGTGAAGATGAACTGCATCGCGAGCCCCATCTGGCCCCCCGGCACCACGATGTTGTTCGGCCGGCTCATCCACGAGTTGTGCAGCATGGAGACAAGATAGGGAAAGTCGATGCCCTTGGGGTTGGCGAAGCGGATCACCACCATGGACTCGTCGGCGGTGGGTATGTCCCTGGCGATGAACGGGTTGCTGGTATCCACCGTCGGCACACGCTGGAAGTTAACGTGGGTGCGGCTGAACTGCGGACAGATGTGGTTCACGTAGTCGGGCATGCGCCGCAGGATGGTGTCGACCACGGCCTCCTGGCTGTAGCCGCGATGATGGCGGTCGCGATGCAGCTTCTGGATCCACTCGAGATTGACGATCGGCACGACGCCGACCAGCAGATCGACGTGGCGCGCGATATCGACGCCAGCGTCGACGTAAGCGCCATGCAGGCCTTCGTAGAACAACAGGTCGCTGTCGGGCGTCATCGGCTGCCAGTCGGTGAAAGTGCCCGGGTCGGAGCCGAGTTCCTTGGCCTCGGCCGCGTCATGAGCATAGCGACGGAGCTTGCCGCGACCGGAGGCGCCGTACTCGGCGAAGGTATCCGCCAGCTCCCTGAGGAGATTTGCTTCCGGGCCGAAATGGCTGATTTGCGGACCGCTGCCGCGGTCGGCCGCCTGCACGCGCTCGCGCATCTCGACGCGGTTGTAGCGGTGAAAGGAATCGCCCTCGATGACCTGCGCCGTGATGCCTTCGCGCCGGAAGATGTGCGCGAAACTCTTCATGACGGTGGTGGTCCCAGCGCCGGAGGATCCGGTCACCGCGATTATGGGATGCTTGATGGACACGCACAGCTTCCTGGAACTGGCCTGACAGCGGACGCAGCGTTCAAAGCAGTGCCTCCGGCCGGAACAGCGAGCGTTCGTTAAAGAGCGGTGAGCTGAACGGCCGGTCTGCGCCGCTCTCGCATTCGGCGTGGTAGCGCTCGATCCGCTCGACCTCGTTGCGCGAGCCCAGGATCAGCGGCACGCGCTGATGCAGCGACTGCGGCTCTACCTCCAGCAGGCGCTGGCAACCGGTGGTCGCGCGACCCTCCGCCTGCTCCACCAGCAGACTGATCGGATTCGCTTCGTACAGGAGCCGCAGCCGTCCCGGCTTGCTCTTGTCCTTGCTGTCCTTCGGATACATGAACACCCCGCCGCGCATGAGGATGCGGTGCACCTCTGCGACCAGCGAGGCGATCCAGCGCATGTTGAAATCGCGAGCGCGAATGCCCGACTTGCCCGCCTGGCACTCGGTCACGTAACGGTGCACCGGCGGCTCCCAGAAGCGGGTGTTGCTGGTGTTGATGGCAAACTCGCTGGTATCGGCCGGAATCTGCAGGTTCGGATGTGTCAGGATGAAGTTGCCGATCTCCCGATCGAGCGTGAAACCATGCGTGCCCTTGCCCACGCTGATGACCAGCATGGTCGCGGGACCGTAGATGGCGTAGCCGGCGGCCACCTGCTGCTCACCCCGCTGCAGGTAGTCGGCGACGCCCGGGAGCTCGGTCTTTTCGTGTCTCAACACCGAGAAGATCGTGCCGACCGATACGTTCACATCGGTGTTTGAAGAGCCGTCGAGCGGATCGAACACCAGAAGATAACGACCGCGCGCATATTCGACCGGCACCGGGTAGGGATCCTCCAGTTCTTCGGAAACCATGCCGGCGAGCAGTCCGCCCCACTCGCAGCTGCGTACCATGACCTCGTGCGCCAGCACGTCGAGCTTCTGCTGCGTTTCACCCTGCACGTTCTTGCCGCCGTGCTCGCCGAGATATCCACCGAGTGCTCCCTTGGCGGTCATCGCTGAGATCGCCTTGACGGCGGCAGCAACATCCACCAGCAGCGCCCCGAGATCACTGGCACCGGGGATATCGGTGAGCTGCTGAATCAGGAACTTTGAGAGCGTGGTGCGCCCAAGATACATCGTCGCGTCTCCTTGATGGTCATGACTGGCTCTGGCTGGCGGCGGCCTGGAACACGCGGCTGGCGCGAATGTCGGAACAGGCGATGGTCGTCAGCTCTTCAGCCGTGAAGCGCCGATCCTGGTCGGCAAACAGTCGGCTCGCCTGGCGCAGTCGGGCACGGTCGAGCGCGTTGCGCACGCTGCGTGCGTTGGCGAAGTGCGGCTGGCGGATGCGAGCGGTCAGATACTCCTCGAACGCCGCGCGCGCGCCGGGAGCGAAACGGTAGTTCTGCCGCTCGAGGAGCTTATCGGCGATGCGCAGCAGCTCAGCGGGCGCATAGTCCGGGAAATCCAGATGGTGCGCGATGCGCGAACTCATCCCGGGATTGGAGCGGAAGAAGCTGTCCATGCGATCCTTGTAGCCCGCCAGGATCACGACCAGATCGTCGCGCTGGTTCTCCATGACCTGCAGCAGGATCTCGATGGCCTCCTGTCCGTAGTCGCGCTCGTTCTCGGGCCGGTAGAGGTAGTACGCCTCATCGATGAAGAGCACGCCGCCCATCGCCCGCTTCAGCACTTCCCTGGTCTTCGGTGCCGTGTGGCCGATGTACTGCCCCACCAGATCATCGCGCGTCACCGCAACCAGGTGGCCTTTGCGCACGTAACCCAGACGAAACAGGATCTCGGCCATGCGCAGCGCCACCGTGGTCTTACCGGTCCCGGGGTTGCCGGTGAAGCTCATGTGCAGGCTGGGCGCCTGCGCCTGCAGCCCCAGGTTCATGCGCAGCTTGTCGATCACGAGCAGCGCGGCGATGTCACGGATGCGCGCTTTGATCGGTGTAAGGCCCACCAGGTCGCGGTCGAGCTCGTCCATCACCGCGCCGGCCTGGCTGTGCGCCAGCACTTCGCTCACGGTGCGCGCTTCGGCTGACTGCGGCCCGTGGGCCGCCGTTGCGCCCGTCGCGGGCTCGGGGACCGGCGACGCGGTGCCGGCAGCGCTGCCGGGGATCGAGTACAGCGGTGAGCCCACGTCAGGCCACCTTGCTCGCCGGCGAAGGGCGGCGCAGTTCGTAGCGCATCGCATCGATCACCGCTCGATAGTCCGCGCAGCCGAATATCGCGCTGCCGGCGACGAAGGTGTCGGCACCGGCGGCGATGAAGCTCTCGATGAGCGAATCCACCGGCCGCACCATCAGATGCACGTCCAGCGCCGCCGCCACCATCGGCCCGATCGTCAGGTTCGGGACGAAGTGATTGTCCATGACGTCGAAGTGAATCCAGTCGGCGCCCGCGGCAATGAGGCGACTCACTTCCTCGCCCGGACGGGCGAAGTCGGCGGACAGGATCGATGGAGCGATCAGGTGCATGGAGCCAACCTCGACGCACTCATGACTTGCCGATCCCGCCGCGCTCGCCTTCGGGCCGGTCGCTGGCGTAGCCGTGCACGGTGTAGCGGATCGTGCGGCCGCCGGCCTCCTGACGTATGAGCCCGAAACCCGGCTCGCTTGCCGGGCGGTTGACGATGAAGCTCATGGCGATGCTCTCCACGCCACGCGTGGAGTCGAAGGCGATCAGGCGGATGTAGTGCTGCGGGAAGCTCTTGCGGCAGTTCTGCAGTTCCATCAGCACCCCGGCAGCGTCCCTGAGATCGAACATCGGCATGCCGAACATTTCCCAGTAGGTGTTGCGCGGGTGCGGATCGTCGGTGTACTCGATGCTCCAGGCGTAGCCGCGGCGCAAGCCGTATTCGATCTGCAGCGAGATCTCCGCGTCCGTAAGTTCCGGCAGGAAGCTGAACTGTCCCTGCGTGATCTTCCTTACCGGGTTGGTCATCATGCCGCGTGCTCTCCTTGAAAGGATTCAGTAGGCCACCGCGGCCGTGGGGGTGAAATCGGAAGCATCCGTCGGGGTGTAGTTGAAGCTGATATCCCCCCAGGTATCGAGCGCCTGCTGCAGCGGGCTGCAGCCACGGGCGGCCTGGCGCAGGATCTCCGGTCCCTCGACGCGGATGTCGTGGCCCTCGTTGCGCGCCTTGACCATCGCTTCCAGTGCCACCCGGTTGGCGACCGCGCCGGCCTGGATGCCCGCGGGGTGACCGATGGTTCCGCCACCGAACTGCAGCACCACGTCGTCCCCGAAAAGATCCAGCAGCTGGTGCATCTGTCCGGCGTGAATGCCACCCGAGGCGACCGGCATCACTTTGCGTATATCGCACCAGTCCTGATCGAAGAAGATGCCGCGCGGCAGATCCTGACGGGTGTAGCTGTCGCGGCACACGTTGTAGTAACCCTGCACGGTCAGCGGGTCGCCTTCGAGCTTGCCGACCGCGGTCCCCGCATGCAGGTGATCGACCCCCGCGAGTCGCAGCCACTTGGCAATGACGCGGAAACTGACGCCGTGGTTCTTCTGTCGTGTGTAGGTACCGTGACCGGCGCGGTGCATGTGCAGGATCATGTCGTTGCGCCGCGCCCAGTTGGACATGCTCTGGATCGCGGTCCAGCCGATTACCAGATCGATCATGACCACGACCGAGCCGAGCTGGCGGGCGAAGTCGGCGCGTTCGTACATGTCCTCCATGGTTGCAGCCGTTACGTTGAGATAGGAGCCTTTGACCTCGCCGGTGGCGGCGCTCGCCTTGTTGACGGCATCCATCACGTACAGGAAGCGGTCGCGCCAGTGCATGAAGGGCTGCGAGTTGATGTTCTCGTCGTCCTTCATGAAATCAAGACCGCCCTTGAGCCCCTCGTAAACGACGCGGCCGTAGTTGCGGCCCGAGAGTCCGA
>WNFQ01000975.1_pt1 | contig 19956 bp, 19 predicted proteins | sample 5400171 | NCBI WGS metagenome assembly WNFQ01 (sample SAMN13153356, study PRJNA577476) | soil metagenome | isolation source: 20 cm soil under Madrone tree | place: USA:California | collected 2016-06-14 | reverse complement strand
CTTCCGCGCAGGATCGACAATAGGTAGGGACGCCGCGCTGCGGTGTCCGCAAAGCGTTGACCTATCCAAGCGCGCTGATTGCAGCATCAACCTCTCGATTGTATAGAACGACTCCGCTAAAGCGGGTAACCAATGACTTTGAATCGTACTCATCTCGACCAACTCGAGAACCAGAGCATTTTCATTTTTCGCGAGGCGTATCACGCCTTTAAAAACATCGCCATGCCGTGGTCGATGGGGAAGGATTCCAATGTTCTCATCTGGCTCGCTCGCAAATCTTTTTTTGGAAAGATTCCATTCCCCGTTCTGCACATCGACACGACCTACGAGTTTCCCGAGATGCTCGAGTTTCGGGAATGGGCAACGAAGCATTATAACCTAAATCTCATCGTCAAAATTAATACTGAAGCGCGTAATCGCGGGGTTGGATATGAAACGCACGATCCAGTAACGGTGACGCATGAGTTGAAGACGGTGGCACTGCAGCAAGCGCTCACCGAATACAAGTGGGATGCGCTGATTACAGGGATTCGACGCGACGAGGATCCGACTCGCGCTAAGGAAAGGTATTTTTCGCCGCGTAACGCGCAGTTCGAGTGGGATTATAAAGATCAACCGCCAGAATTCTGGGGACAATTCGCGACCACTGCGGCGAAAGGCGAACACGTTCGCGTGCAACCGCTGCTCGACTGGACCGAGGTTGATGTCTGGCGTTACATCCAGCGCGAAAACATCCCGATTCCGAAGATGTATTTCGCGCGGAGCGGAAAACGGTTTCGTTCGCTCGGGTGCAGTCCCATCACGCACCCGATCCTAAGCACGGCGTCGACAATCGACGAAATTATCGCCGAACTGGAGGCTACGCGCACAAGCGAGCGCGCTGGCCGCGCCCAAGATTATCATGAGCGCAATGCGATGCAGAAGTTGCGAGCGAAAGGGTTTTTATGAAAACCGGAAAGCGGATACCGGATACGGGAAAGAATCGGTAATGACACGGGCAGAATTTCGCAGACGCACTTTTGAATTTGGGATCCGCTGTATCCGGTTGGCCGAATCCCTTCCTAGGACGACTGTCGCCCAAATAATTGCGAAGCAATTGGTCCGCGCCGCTACTTCCGTTGGGGCGAATTATCGTGCTGCAGTACGAAGCAGATCACGCGCAGACTTTGTGGCCAAGATGGGGATTGTTGAAGAAGAATGCGACGAAACGGGTTACTGGATCGAGGTCCTCGTGGAGCTTGGGTTGCTTCCTGAGAAGCGCACTTCTGCGCTTCAGGAAGAGGCAAATGAAATCCTCGCGGTCACAGTTTCTTCGATCAAGACGGCGCGCAAACGGCAACAAATTTAGAAAATCATCGTAACGTGACTCAACAAGACTATCCGGTATCCGGTATTCGCTCTCCGGTATCTTCGGCTGCAGAGCAGCTGAAGGTCGTTTTTGTCGGTCATGTTGACCATGGCAAGTCCACGCTGATCGGTCGGATTCTGCAAGACACGGACTCCCTGCCGGAGGGAAAAGTCGAGATGGTGAAGAAGGCGTGTGCGGCGGAAGGGATGGAATTTGAATTTGCCTTTTTGCTCGATGCGCTACTCGAGGAGCAAAAACAAAACGTTACAATCGACACGACACAGATTCCCTTTCGAACGCTGCGACGCCGTTACGCGATCATTGATGCCCCCGGCCACAAGGAATTTTTAAAGAACATGATCACTGGAGCGTCGAGCGCCGATGCTGCGATCCTAGTGATCGCCGCCAGCGAGGGAGTGCGCGAGCAAAGCCGGCGGCACGCTTATCTGCTCGGCTTGCTTGGCATCAAACAAGTAATCGTGGTTGTCAACAAAATGGATTTGGTGGATTTCTCGGAGACGCGATTTCATGAAATCGAAAGCGAATACCGGAAGTTTCTTGTCGATCTAAGACTTGAGGGACGTTGTTTCATTCCCGCTTCCGCGAAGAGCGGAGATAATGTCGCGCACCGCGGTGAAAAGCTAAATTGGTATCGAGGCCCGACTGTTCTCGAGGCGCTCGATGCTCTGGAAACGCATCGGGCCGATGTCGATCTTCCACTGCGCTTCTGCGTTCAGGATGTTTATCGGTTTGATGACCGGCGAATTGTTGCTGGCCGAATTGAGACTGGAAAGTTGAGGGCGGGGGATCAGCTGGTGTTTTCGCCGGCAAACAAATCGTCGGTGGTTGCGACAATCGAGCGTTGGAATGCGCCTGCGAACGGTCCCGCCGTAGCGGGTGATTCCATCGGAGTCACATTGAGCGAACAGATTTTCGTCGAGCGGGGCTATGTTGCCTCACACGAAAGCGAAACCCCCATTGAGACGAATCGCTTTCACGCGGATCTCTTTTGGATCGTGCGAGAGCCGCTACTTCTTGGCCATCCGTACGATCTGCGCCTGGCAACGCAAGACGTGAAATGCGAGATCGTGTCAATCGAAGAGGTGATGAATTCGTCGACACTCGAGACGAAGATCGATAAGCGCGAACGACTGGAACGGAATGAAGTGGGAAAGCTAACGATTCAAACCCGCGGTCCGCTCGTGATCGACAATCACGACCGGATCCCGAATCTCGGCCGATTTGTTCTGGTTGATGACGGACAGATTTGCGGAGGCGGTATTATTTTCGGCGGAGTCTACACCGACCGGCAAGTTACAAAGAGCAAAAACATTTTTTGGAGCGAAGGAAAAATTACTGCTCTCGCGCGCGCGGCGCGGAGCGGCCATCGCGGAGCGGTCATTTGGTTCACTGGTCTCTCCGGTGCAGGAAAATCGACGATCGCCCAGGCGCTTGAACGCGAGCTGTTCCATCGCGCCATGCACACATACGTGCTCGACGGCGACAACATCCGTCACGGTCTGAATTCCAATCTCGGGTTTTCGCCCGAAGACCGCGTGGAGAACATCCGGCGAGTAAGTGAAGTCGCCAAGCTAATGGCAGACGCCGGGGCGGTCGTAATCACGGCATTCATTTCGCCTTATCGAATGGATCGTCGCCGTGCACGCGAGATTGCGCTCGAGGGCAACGCGGAGTTTATCGAAGTCTTCGTCGATGCGCCGCTCGAAGTTTGCGAGACACGGGATCCAAAGAACCTTTACAAAAAAGCGCGGGCCGGCGAGATCCACGACTTCACCGGAATCGATGCGCCCTATGAAGCCCCGGAAGATGCAGAAATCGTCGTGCATACGGACCAGCAGACGGTCGACGAATCGGTAGCGACGATTCTGGAGCAACTGCTACCCCGCCTGAGAGCAGAGGAAGCAATTGAGTAGCACCAACCGCCAGCTACTTGAGGCTAGATGCGGAATGGATGTCGATCTTAAAATCCGTGACGGTGAATTGAGCGACGCGCCCGAGCTTACTGCGCTTATGTGCGAGCTCGGGTACGAGACGACCAGCGCGGAAATGGAATCGCGTTTGATATCGATTTTGAATGACCCTCGCTACAAAACGCTCGTTGCACTGAATAACGACAAAATCTGTGGCATGATCGGGACGGTTTCGGCGTCGAGTTATTTGCATAATGATTTGAGCGGGCGAATCATCGCGCTCGTCGTTTCGAAAGAATTGCGGCAGCGCGGTATTGGCGCGCGGTTAATCGCAACGGCAGAAAAGAATTTCATACAGCGAGGAATCACTCGGGTGACGCTGACCACTCGCTTCGACCGCGAGGAAGCGCACCAGTTTTACGAGAAGGTCGGTTATGCGCGAACCGGTTTCCGGTTTGCAAAAAATCTGGAAGCCTGCCCCTAGCCAGAATCGCTGCTCGGCAGTTGCCGACGGCGGTGTTCGTCAATCATAACGGACGCGAACGAGAAAAAGACCCTCAGCCGGGGCAACAAAACGCGCGTGGCCGACCTGAGCGGAAGCTAACCAATCCGTGACATCCTCAATGCGTGACTTGCCAAGCGCGCAACGCACGAGCGAGCCGACGATTAGTCGAACCATCTTATAGAGAAAGCCGTCGCCATCGAAATCGATCATTACACAAGAACCGCTGCGACGAACCGTCACAGAATAAATCGTGCGAACCGTACTCTTTTGCGGTTTGCCGCGATTGGCCGCAAACGCCGCAAAATCGTGTCTGCCGACGAATCGCTTGGCGACTTTCTTCAGAAGGTCGAAGTCGAGTGGACGTGGAACATGCCAGACTCGCCCGTATTCGAAGGGCGGCAGTACCGAACCAGACCAGATTCTGTAGCGATAGATTTTTCCTTTTGCGGAAAGACGCGCATGGAAATTGTGCGACACATAACGGCAGTGAAGGACGCGGATTGCCGGCGGCAGCAATGCATTGAGCGCTTCACTCCAACGCGCCGTCGATAAGCTGTCCTGCGCAAGATCGACGTGCGCGCATTGCGCAAGGGCGTGGACGCCAGCATCCGTTCGTCCGGCCCCGTGAACGCGCACACGCTCGCCGGCGACGCGTTCAAACGCGCGCTCGAGGTGGTCTTGAATCGCGTTGCGATGGGATTGGCTTTGCCAACCCGCGAACGGGGCCCCGTTATAAGCAACAATCAGTTTCAGCCGTCGCGACATCCTACTTCATCGCGACATTTCTTCGACATGCGCTGCGTGTTGTCGTCGGTCGAGATATCCTTGCAAAATCATTTGAGCCGCAACCTGATCGACGTAATGACGCGTGGCGCGCGTCTTTTTGCCGGCTTCGCGCAACGCCCGGTGCGCTGCGACCGTCGTTAGTCGTTCATCCCAAGCGACAACCGGGCAGGGAAGAATCGCTCGTAATTTCTCCTCAAACCGGACGGCTTCGCTTGCGGCAGCGCCGACCTTGCCATTCAACTGCCGCGGAATTCCCACAACCACGTGATCAACCTTCCTTTCGCGAACAATCTCCGCCACTCGCGCGATGGCTCGCTCGTTGGCGGCGATTGTTTCGAGCGGATGCGCCAGCAGCTGCAGCTCGTCAGAAATTGCCACGCCAATGCGCACGCGACCAAAGTCGATTGCTAGAATTGGATTCATCGTCCGGTTAGATCATTGCAGGTCGGGTGGAAGTTTACCGATCAAGTTTTTGATCTTTTCCGCTTGCTGACGATGACAAACCAAAACTGCATCACCGGTTCGCACAACAATGAGGTTATGAACCCCAAGCAGTGCAATCGTTGTCCCGTTCTGATCGAAAACGATGTTATTAGTGGAATCGACCGCCGTGATCGCGCAATTTGCGGCATTCCCCTGATCATCATTCTCGAAATAATTCGCGACCGCTCTCCAGCTGCCGATGTCATCCCAATCAAAGCTTGCTTCCACTACCAAAACGCGGTCCGCTTTTTCCATGATCGCGTAATCAAATGAGATACGTGGCAATTTAGTGAAGCGTTCGCGTAAAACCTTCTCGAAATTGTCCGGCCCGCGAAGTTGAGAAATGAAATCTGCCAGTTCTGGCGCGTGGCGATTGAATTCGCTGAGCACGGTGGAAACGGACCAAACGAACATCCCTGCGTTCCACCGAAAATTTCCTTTTCGCAGAAACGATTCAGCCAGATCGGGGTTCGGTTTCTCGCGAAAGCGAAGTACTCGATGAATGGAGCCACTGTCGGGGCGATTCCGTAAACGTACCGGCTCTCCATGTTCGATATAGCCGAAACCCGGACACGCCCAGGTCGGTTTGATCCCGATTGCGACAAGCTCGCCTGTCTCCTCCGCCGCCTCTGCGGCCAAGGCCAAGGTTTTCTGAAATGCTGCGCGATCGGCAATGACATGATCGGCTGGAAGCACCAGCATCGTGGCGGAGTGATCCCGGGCTGCGACCCAACCGGTGCCGAGCGCGACCGCTGCGGCCGTGTCGCGCTTGGCAGGCTCGGCGATGACATTTTGCTCTGGAAAGTGCGTGAGGAGTTTACGAACTGTCTCCTCTTGCTCCGCGTTCGTCAGGATTAGAATGCGTTCGCGGGCAACCAATCCGTCGAGCCGCGCCACGGTTTCCTCGAGGAGAGTTCTTTTGGAAACCAGGCGGAGCAACTGCTTCGGTCGGGCTCTACGACTCAGCGGCCAAAACCGCTCGCCGCTGCCGCCGGCGAGAATAAGCGCATAGATCGATTTGGCCATTGCCTGCAAAAATCAGGTTGTCCCGGTCTTCCGACCGCGAAGATTTTCCCGTTTCTTTTTCCAAAACGAGACGTATATGGTAGGCGATGTCTCTCCCGATATCCATTTCAAAAACGTCCGAACAGCTTCCGCTTGACCCATTGCTTGTCGTAACACGCACTGCCATAGGTCTCGGCTTGGGCATACTAATGGCGGACAAAATCAAACCTTCGATTCGTCAGGCCGCGGCGATCGCGCTTGTTTCAATCGGAGCGTTAGCTGCCGCGCCCTGGCTTGTCAGAATCGCCCTGGGGCAGATTAATCGACCGGAATCAGAGTGGGGGAGTCGTGCCCGTCTACGCTCCATTCGGGGAGATTCTGGTTATCGCTCCGATACGGACATCTACTAGCCTCATTGTAGAGGCGCTCGCCCGCGGCGAACGCCTGTTTATTAATTAGCGGCTGACACAGCCGCCGCTACAATGCTTGATTCAATCTGCTGCGCAGATTAAGCCTGCTTCGATAATATTTATGTCTCGTCCATCGACATCTTCCGGCAGCGAAGTGTTGCGCGCTCATTGTGCAGCAATTGCAAAAGAAGAGGCCGTTCTGCGTGAGGGTGGCGGCAAGGCCGGCCACGAACGTCAACGCAAGATGAACCGGCTGCCAGCGCGAGAACGCATCAGTCATTTGCTCGACAAAGATTCGCCGTTTTTTGAGGTCGGTCTTTGGGCGGCTTACAAAATGTACGAGCAATGGGGAAAGATTCCTGCAGCGGGCGCGGTTGCTGGAATCGGAAATGCTGGCGGGGTTCCCTGCATGATTGTCGCCAACGACGCGACAGTAAAAGCCGGCGCTTTCTTTCCGCAAACGGCTAAAAAACTGATTCGCGCTCAGCGCATCGCTTTTGAATGCTCGTTGCCGATCGTTTATCTTGTCGATTCTGCTGGCGTGTTCTTGCCGATGCAGGATGAAATTTTTCCCGACGAAGATGATTTCGGTCGTATCTTCCGCAATAACTCCGTGATTTCCGCTGCGGGCATTCCTCAATTTGCCGCAATCATGGGCAACTGCGTCGCGGGCGGGGCTTATCTACCGGTTTTGTGCGACAAAATTCTGATGACGAAAGGGAGCGGTTTATATCTCGCGGGCCCGTCACTGGTCAAAGCGGCCATCGGGCAGACAGTAGATGCGGAAGAGCTCGGCGGCGCCCTGATGCACGCCGAAATAAGCGGGACGGTAGATTTTTGGGAAAAGGACGACCTCTCGTGTCTCAAGCGGCTCCGCTCGCTCATAGCGTTGCTTCCGGAAGCAAACAAATCCAAACTATTCGAGGCTTCGAAAGAAACTGCCAAGCCAGCGAAAAGTCCGGATGCTGTTTACGAGTTAATCAGCTTCGATGGACAGAAGCAGTACGATGTGCGCGATCTGCTTGCATCGGTCGTTGATGCAAACTCGATCGACGAATACAAAGCCGGCTATGGCAAAACAATCGTGACGGCTTACGCGCGGATCGATCGACGCCCCGTGGGCATTGTTGCGAATCAACGCTTGCAAGTCCGAACAAAAAAAGAGGGCATCCAGATGGGTGGCGTCATTTACGCGGACAGCGCCGATAAGGCGGCACGATTCGTCATGGACTGCAATCAAACAAGCTTGCCAATCATATTTTTCCAAGACGTCACCGGTTTCATGGTCGGGCGCGACGCAGAAGAGAGTGGGATCATCCGCAGCGGCGCGAAGTTGGTGAATGCGGTCAGTAATTCTGTGGTCCCGAAGATCACAGTCGTCGTCGGTGGATCATTCGGTGCTGGCAATTATGCAATGTGCGGCAAAGCGTATGATCCGCGCTTCATTATCGCCTGGCCGACTGCTCGCTACGCAGTGATGGGCGCTGCCCAGGCGTCCGATACGGTGTTTGCAGTTCTTGCTCGCGCGCGAGAGCGCGACAAAACATCTTCACCGCAAGAACTCGAGGAACTGCGGAATACTGTCAAAAAAAATTACGAAGAACAAACCGACATTCGCTACGGCGCTGCGCGCGGCTGGGTCGATGCGATCATTCAACCGCACGAGACACGAGATGTGCTGACTCGTTTGCTACAATACGTGTCGCGTCCTATGCCTAAAGCGCACTTCCATACCGGCGTCGTCCAAGTATAGCTAACCCTCTCGCCATGCCCGTCGTTGTCATCGAAAGGCAAACGCCGCAAATCACGCTTGTGACCCTCAATCGCCCCGAGCGGCGCAACGCGCTTACGATTGAATTACTGACGGAGCTTGTGGCCGCAATCAAAGTTGCTTCCGACGGGACGCACGAACGCATCCTGATCTTGCGCGGCGCGGGGGCCGCGTTTTGCACCGGTTTAGATCTAAAGGCCGCGACTCCAGAGAACGCCCACGCGACTGCGGAGATGGTTGCGAAGGCGCTGGTGGCGCTCAGTCAAACACGGTTGGTGACGATTGCGGCTGTCCACGGCGCCGCTGTGGCCGGTGGGGCGGGCATCATGTCGGCATGTGATTTCGTTGTTGCCGCAGAAGGGACAAAGATCGGCTATCCCGAAGTGCGCCGTGGCCTGGTCGCCGGCCTGGTTATGACTTTTCTCCGCCGGCAAACAGGCGAGCGAAACATGAGTGAATTATTGCTCGGGTCCGAATTGATTGATGCCGAACGCGCAAAGGAGATCGGCCTCGTAAATCTCGTGGTCACTCAGAAGAATTTAATGAGCGAAGCGCAAAAGTTTGCTGATTCGGTCTTACAAGGTGCCCCAGGTGCACTGACGCAAACGAAACGATTAATTGAAGAACTTTGGTGGCGTTCGGTGAAAGAAGATGTCGATCTTGCTTTGAAGTATCATATGCACGCCCGCGAATCGAATGAAGCGCGCGAAGGCATCGCCGCTTTCAACGAAAAGCGTCTGCCGAATTGGGTTAAGTAAGGCGATCAGAACTAGGATTGACAGGGTGGCTCAGACTTCTCCGGTGTTATTTCGTTTTGTTTACCGAAGTGTTAAGGCGAGGTTCGATACGATTCGATCCTGTAAGTACCATCGAAGTGGACAGTCTTTCCGCTTTCAGCATCTTTGAAAGTGATGCCCACGGGCGGCGCAAAATGTTGTTGAATCGTATTGGCCTGTGCGTTCCATGATTTGATCGGCTGATTAGTTTTAAGATCAAGCTGAGTGATCTTTTTGAGTTCCGTTCCGGAAACAGTGTGATTCGATTGCGTTTGCGCGCATCCGCTAATCAGCAACGCGATGATCGAAAAGGTGAGAGCCAATTTTCGTTGCATAAAAAATCTCAGAACAAACTCACGCACTCTCGACCGCCGAACACGCCACCATTTGTTGGCGCCAAAAGAGCGTACGCACGTCATCGAAATGGAACAGAAAAGTGCCGCCGTCGCTCCAAGTTTTCCCCCAGCTGTTGGCACAAAGAAAAGCGCGATCACTTGCGCTTACCCCGTAACAAAGATAGCAATGCCCGCCAACGCGAGCACCCGATAGAGCTACGAATCCGTTATTGTCTACGCGATTCATGCCTTCAAACCAATCCGAACCGAGTACAACCGGTCCCCGCGTGAGGACATATTTCCAGAGCACGCGGGCGTCTTCTGCCCAGACATAATCGCCCTTGATCCAACCATCTTGCAGCATTGCCTTGGCGCCAGCGCGAACAGTCGTTCCAAAATAGACCGGCTCTTCGCCGGCGATATCGTCGAGCTGCTGCGCTTCGTGATAAATCCGATACGGATCTGGCCCCGGAGAGGTGAGTTGCGGTGCACTTGTGACGAACAGTGTCCAACCATGACCGACGCACGACTGCGTTTTCTGCTGATTCAGAATTGAACCGAGCGCATGGACCTGAGTTTGTGTCATTGGATCGCCGTCGATTTCGCCGACATGCGGTGACATGGGATGCTCGAAATCACCTGCGTCGACGGTGTAAACATGACCAAGGCCATGTTCCTCGCCTGACGCATCGGTGATGACGGCAGCCTTATTCGGTGAAACGGTGCCAGTGGGAACCGGCGCCGCAAAAGCTACAGCACCCGCGGTGCTAGCAGGCACGGATTTTTTCGCGTCTGTTTTTAGCGCTGGTTTACGGATTCCCGGCTTTTTTGCTTTTGGCATCTTTCGATTCTTTTTCCGGCATCGACGCGTTACGCCCCGATTTGAGGGAAGACACGTCGTAAATTTTTGCCCAGCAGCTTTTTACTCAATCTGCGGAGTCAGGGTCAATACATTTTAAAAATAGGTTCAAGAATTGAATTCATTTTGGCGTCTTTGCAGAAGATCTGTAAGATGCCACGGCAACCCGCCGATGTGGCGAAATGGCAGACGCAACGGACTTAAAATCCGTTGGGCTTTAAAAGGCCCGTGCCGGTTCGAGTCCGGCCATCGGCACAAAATCAATCACCCCTCCGCGCGATCCAATTATCGATGCAAGGCAAAACCGAACGGCCGCTTTTCATTCCAGTGATTCTTGGCACCGCGCGTCAGGGGCGCGAGAGTGAACACGCCGCGCACTTCGTTTTCGAGCAAACGAAGAAGCGCGCCAAAGTCGAAACTGAATTGATTGACGTGCGCAGTCTTCCGATGCGGCTCGATGACGCGGGCGAACAAATGAAAGACCCCGCATTTTCGGCGACGGTTGAGCGCTGTGACGGGCTGATCATTGTTACGCCGGAATACAATCACAGCTTTCCTGGACTCCTAAAACACGCGCTCGATATGAATTTGAAAGAATACATCCACAAAGCTGTGGGAATTTGTGGCGTTTCAGCGGGGGCGTTTGGCGGGGCACGCGTTATCGAACACCTTCTTCCGGTCATGCGGGAGCTCGGACTCGTTGCGATTTTCGAAGACGTCAATTTTGGCAAGGTCGGAACACTTTTTGATGAGCGCGGAAATTTGCTCAACGAAAGCTACGTTCGGCGCGTGGACAAATTTCTCGATGAACTGATTTGGATGTCGGGCGTGCTCCGTCACGGTCGCGAGAATATCGCGCCGGTTTGAGTCCGCCGCGAATTGTCGATGGAAAGATCGATCGCAACTCGAATAGCTCAGGTCGGCCTTCGCGAAAGCGACCTGGAAGAAACTTTCGCGAGATCGTCCAGACCGGGTGGACAGAACGTGAATAAAGTTTCAACCGCCGTGACGCTGCTTCATCGGCCGAGCGGAATCAGCATCAAGGTGCAGGACTCGCGCTCACAGGCCCAAAATCGCAGGCTGGCGCGTGAGCGGTTACTCGATGCGGTCGAACAAGCCCAACAAAAGCGGCGCGCGGCCAAAATTGCACAGCGCGAAAAAGCACGTCGTCGCCGCTCAGCGCGTCCTGCTGCGCTCAAAAGACGCATTCTTGAATCTAAGCGAAAACGAGGCGTACTAAAGAAACAGCGTAAGAAGATCGACATGCAGGGGACAAAAGGGGACATCCTATAGAACGCTCCTTATTTCCGCCATGAGATACAGCGGTTCCCATCTCAGAATTCTTCTCTTTTAATACATCTGTCGAAGCAATTTGTGACGAATCGTTTGTGAAGAAACAATTCACATTATGAAAAAATCGATCATTCTTACTTCTGTGCTTTCGATCCTTGCTATGATGCTGGTCTCCTGCGCGAGCGAACCCGAGACAACTACGACGACGACTCGTCAGACTACGGTAGCACCGCCCCCACAGACGACCACCACAACAACGCATCAGACCAGAAGCGGCTATTGAGCCGAGAACGAGCGCAAACAACACATTCGAAAAGGAACACGCTTCGCCGTGTTCCTTTGTTTTTCACTAAGGGCCGATCGGCTCTTTAAATACACGGCAACGGTGAGCAATGCGGCTACGACTTCTCAACTGGCAGCTCTGCAGTTTGTGCTTCCTCTTCCGCCTGGCTGACAACGGGCGCGATCGCTTGAAGTTTCTCTCCGTTCCGCAAATCCATCAGCTTCACGCCCATGGTGTTTCGCCCAACAACGCGGATCTCTTTCACGCGCGTCCGCACCATCTGGCCTTTCGTCGTGATGAGCATAAGCTCATCTTTATCCGTGACGGTCAACGCTCCGACGACCTTGCCGGTTTTCTCGCCGGTTTTCATAGTGATGATGCCCTTGCCGCCGCGTCCTTGTTTACGATAATCATCAAATGGCGTACGTTTGCCGATTCCATTCTCGCCGGCGACGAGCAGCATCGCGTTCAGATCGACAATAGCTATCGCGACGACATGATCCTTTTTGTCCGGGCGAATTCCCCATACGCCAACCGTATTGCGGCCTTGATCACGTAACTTCTCTTCGTGAAAGCGGAGACTCATACCTTCTTTGGTGATAAGCACGATCTCGTTGTTCCCGTTGGTTAGTTTGGCGTCGATCAAGCGATCGTCCTTCTCGATCTGAATGGCAATGATGCCGCCTTTGCGAACATTTCGATAATCCGAAAGATTGGACTTCTTGACGATACCGGACTGCGTTGCGAAAACGATGTGGAGGTTTTCGTCCCATGTCTGATCAACAACGTTCGGTCCGGTTCCGGATTTCTTGGATTGAACACGGATAGTCGCGGCAATTTTCTCGTCGGGGCGCAGCTCGAGAAGGTTCGCGATTGAGCGGCCCTTGGCCGCCCGGCCCATCTCTGGAATTTCGTAAACTTTTTCGACATAGACGCGTCCCGATTCCGTAAAGAACATCAGGTAATCGTGTGTGGTCGCGGTAAAAAGATGCTGGATGAAATCGCCTTCCTCCTCTGCGGTTGCACCCTCGCGGGTGGACATTCCGATAACGCCTTTTCCTCCGCGGCGTTGCGCGCGGAATGCACTGACCGCTGTGCGTTTGATAAATCCGCCGTGGGTAATACTGATAATGCACCCTTCGTTCGCGATGAGATCCTCCATGTTGATCTCACCTTCGTCAGCGATGAATTCAGTTAGGCGCGCCGAGCCGTGTTTGTCGCGAAGTTCGCGCAGCTCTTTCTTGATGATGGTGAAAACGCGCGACTCTTTCGCGAGGATGTCGCGCAGGTCTTTGATTGTGCTGATCAGCTCCTTGTATTCTTTGTCGATCTTGTCCCGCTCGAGTCCGGTTAGCTGATAGAGGCGGAGATCGAGGATTTGATTCGCCTGGTGTTCGCTGAAGGCGTAACGGCCTTCGACCAGCCGCGTTTCGTTGCGAATCAGAATGCCGATTTGTTCGACCTGTTTTCGGGTGAATTCGAAGGCGAGCAATTTCACTCGCGCTTCGTCGCGATTGGCTGAGCCGCGAATGATTCGAATGAATTCATCGAGATTAGCCAGCGCGATAAGATAACCTTCGAGGGTTTCGGAGCGCTCCTCCGCTTTGCGCAATTCATAGCGGGTCCGGCGCAGCACAACTTCGCGGCGATGATCGATGTAAGCCTGATTCGCCACCTTTAACGGGAGCAACCTGGGCCGCCCGTGATCGATCGCGAGCATGTTGACCGCGAACGAACTTTCCAGCGCGGTGTGCTTGTAAAGATTGTTGATGACAACCTTCGGATTGCCGTCACGCTTCAACTCAATGACGACGCGCGTGTTTTCGTCGGACTCATCACGGATCGCGCTGATATCGCCGAGCACTTTTTCGTTCACCAACTCCGCGATGCGCTCGACGAGTATGGCGCGGTTCACATTGTAAGGAATCTCGGTGATGACGATCTGTTCCTTGCCCCCTTTGATCTCCTCGACGCCGGCTTTGCCGCGCACTTTCATGCTGCCGCGACCCGTCTCGAGGTATTGTTTAACACCGCTCACGCCGCAGACCGCGCAGCCGGTTGGGAAATCGGGCCCTTTTACGTGTTTCATCAGGCCGTCGAGCGTGATGTCCGAGTCATCGATCTGCGCACAGATGCCATCGATAATCTCGACCAAATTGTGCGGCGGCATGTTCGTGGCCATGCCGACGGCGATCCCGGTTCCACCGTTGACGAGAAGATTTGGAAATGCCGATGGAAAAACCGTCGGCTCGGTCCGCGTCTCGTCGTAGTTCGGGACGAAGTCGACCGTGTCTTTCTCCATATCGGTCATGAGCGCGGCGCCGAGATGCGTCATGCGGGCCTCGGTGTATCGCATGGCCGCCGGCGGATCGCCTTCGACCGATCCAAAATTTCCCTGTCCATTGACCAGCGTTTCGCGCATTGCCCACGGCTGCGCCATGTGCACGAGGGTGGGGTAAATCACCGCTTCGCCGTGCGGATGATAATTACCACTCGTGTCGCCGCAAATCTTCGCGCATTTACGATGCTGCCTATTGGGAAAGAGCGAGAGATCGTGCATCGCGTAAAGAATTCTTCTTTGCGATGGCTTAAGTCCGTCGCGCGCATCGGGCAGCGCGCGCGAGATGATCACCGACATCGAATAATCGAGGAACGACCTCGACACTTCGTCGGCTACATTAATCGGCTCCACCGTTTCGTTTTGGTTATACATGAGCTAAGTTCGGACCAGCGATTGGGGCGCTGAACGCTCAGCCAGGAAGCGTTCTTCCCAGGTGCGAGAAATCTCATCGGCTTGCCTGACCGTCACAGGGGGACCAATGAAAGTGCGGCGTGGTAGCGAAATTTGCAAAAAATTCAAAACGCGCCGGATGTTTGCCTCGTAATCTTCACAAAGGTTTTCGTATTCGACACGAAGGGGATCGATCCCGATTCGTTGAAAAAACCGTCCCCAGAGCTTTTCTTGGTGTTCGCTATCTTTAAGACATTGTTCAATCAATTCCGCGTCGAACTGCGGTTCTCGTTGGACCGTTTTTCCTTCCTGCACTTTCCAAAGACCAGTCTGATGCGCGCGCGCTTTCGACAGTGCCTGCCGGAGCTTGTGACACCGAAAGACGTGCACAAACTTGAGATGCGGAAAAGCATTTCGTAAAAGCTCAAGATCAGTTGTTTCCGAGTCACCGAACGCGCCGGTTTCGCGTAACCGTCCGAGAAAATCATCCAAATACCAGCTCATCAATTTGAAGCCGAAAACTTCATTTGAGGTCGCCGTGGCTGCGCTGATGTCTCGAACGTAAGCTGCAAAACCCGCGCTCAAAGTCAGGTTGTGAGTAGCCGCAAAATCCGATTCGGATTTGCGCAGGAAAAACTGCTTCGGCCTGCCCGCCCGGCGGGTGGCATGCAAACCGTCGGTCAACAAATTGCTGCCTGAGCGCGGAATTGCGCAGACCACGTAACAACGACGCGGATGGCGCAGTTTGTGAAACAGACCTCCCATCGTGAATTTTAGACATCGAGGTTGCGCACGTTTAGTGCGTTATCCTCGATAAATTGGCGGCGCGGTTCAACTACGTCGCCCATCAGAATCGTGAACATCTTGTCTGCGTCGACGGCGTTATCATCGTTCAAATCCACCTTTAGGAGTTTGCGTTTCTCCGGGTTCATCGTGGTTTCGAACAACTCCTTCGCGTTCATTTCCCCAAGGCCTTTAAAGCGTTTGATTTGAACTCCACGACGGCCGATCTCTAAAATCTTCTGAAGAATCTCGGGAATCGAGAACAGGGGATGAGCAACAGCCTTCTCGCCGTCGCCCTCGATCAGCTCGAATATTGGCCGGTCGCTGGCCGCGTAATGGCCCATCTTCAAACCTTTGCGCGCCAGCTCTGCAATGAGCTTCTGGATCGCAGCGGACTCGTGCAACTCGATGAGCTTTCCGCGTCTGCGGCTGCCGTTCACGCGAGGCTGCGCTTCCCCAAGCGGCAGCAATTCCTGGCCAAGCTCCGCATCGAACAAATTTAGATCGAGATTATCCTGATGAAAGTGGCGGACCTCCTTCTCGTCGTGAAAATAATGGACGGCCTCCTCGTTTCCGTCTCGGACTTTGACGAGGTAGGTTGGGAGCTTGCCCGACCTCGAATTCCGTTCCGCGAGATAAGTTTCGAAATCGCCGCCGTGACGACGGACTGCTTCGCTTAGCTTGGCCAGTTTCTCGAGCGATTCGAGAATGTCCTTCAACTGAGCGGCTGTGACTTCTTTGTCATCCGCCAGATTTTTTAACCGCACATCCTCCGCGCCGAGCGAAATCAGGATTTTGTTTAACTGGACGTCATCATCGACGTATTCCTCGCGTTTTTTGCGTTTAATTTGATAGAGCGGCGGCTGCGCGATGTAGATCTTGCCGGCACGCACCAATTCAGTCATCTGCCGAAAGAAGAAAGTGAGCAACAAGGTGCGAATATGCGAACCATCCACGTCTGCATCCGTCATGATGATGATCCGGCCGTAACGTAGCTTGGTGATATCAAAGCGCCCTTCGTCCTTACCATTGCCATCCTCTTTCGGTTTACCGATGCCCGCTCCGATGGCAGTGATCATCGACCGAATCTCGTTGTTTTTGAGAAACTGGTCCTCGCGCGCTTTCTCGACATTGATGAGCTTGCCGCGGATCGGCAGAATCGCCTGATAACGCCGATCGCGCCCCTGCTTAGCGGAGCCGCCTGCCGAATCACCTTCGACAATATAAAGTTCGGTTAATTCGGGATCGCGCTCGGAACAATCCGCCAATTTCCCCGGCAATCCGCCACCCGTTAGAGCGCCTTTGCGAATCGTTTCCCGCGCTTTTCGAGCTGCTTCACGCGCGCGTGCCGCGGTGAGTACTTTGTCGAAGACGCGCCGCGCGATGGGCGGGTTTTTGTCGAAATAGGTCATTAGACCTTCGTAAACGACCGAGTTTACGATCCCGTCGATCTCCGTATTGACCAGCTTTACCTTGGTCTGCGATTCGAAGCGCGGGTTTGGCAGCTTGATGCTAAGCACGCAAATCAAACCTTCGCGCACATCGTCGCCGGAAATCGAAGGATCCTTCTCTTTAAGAAGATTACTAGATTTCGCGTATTGATTGACTGCCTTGGTGAGCGCCGTGCGGAAGCCGGTCAGATGAGTGCCGCCGTCCGGATTTGGGATTGAGTTCGCAAACGGCAAAATCTGGTCGTTATAGCTGTCATTATATTGCAGTACAACATCAACAAAAACTTCATCGCGCTGTCGCGAGATCGCGATTGGCTTGGGATGCAGAACCTGTTTGTTCTCGCCGAGCTGCTTTACGAATTCTTCAATCCCATGCTTATAGAGGAATGTTTCCTTTTTCGTCGCATCGCTGCGTTCGTCCGTCAGCGTGATCTCGAGACCAGGATTAAGAAACGCCAACTCGCGCAACCGCGTCGCGAGCCGCTCAAACTTAAATTCGGTCGTGATCGTGAAGATCGTCGGATCGGGCAAAAACGTGATGAGTGTTCCAGTTGTCTTTTTATTTTTGACTTCACCGATGACCGTGAGTTTGTCGGTTGTTTTGCCCTTGGCAAAGGCCATGTGATAAACACTGCCATCTCGGGAAACTTCCACTTTGAACCATTCGGAAAGCGCGTTCGTGCATTTTGCACCGACGCCGTGTAAACCTCCGGAATATTTGTAAGCGCCTTGTCCGAATTTTCCGCCTGCGTGCAAATTCGTCAGAACCAGCTCAACCGCCGGCATCTTCCATTTTGGATGAATGTCCACAGGAATACCCCGGCCATTGTCCCGCACCGATACAGACCCATCGACATGAACAACGACTTCAATTTTGGTGCAGAATCCAGCGAGGTGTTCGTCGATTGAGTTATCGAGCACTTCAAAAACCAAATGGTGCAGACCCCGCTCATCAGGGTCCCCGATAAACATGCCGGGCCGTTTGCGAACCGCCTCGAGACCCTCCAATTTGTCGATTTGCGCGGCGTCGTATTTTTGTGCCGCGCCGATTCCGGTCGCGCGATTTGGAGGCAATTTGTCGACCGGAATTTCGTCTTGAGCTTGCGGCATATGCAGGCCTCGAATGGCCCAACAAAGAGAATACCTAAAAATGCCTCAGAAACAACTAATAATCTCGTGGTTCACGCGACTAATTTTCCCCTACCGGTTGGAGGCAGGCCAAGGCCGAAACCCAGATGTTGTGGTTCTTGTCGACCACCAGAAGGCTTCGATTTTCATTATCTTGACCAGCTCGTTTTGGAATCGGAAAATAGCTAGCCGATGCGCCTTCAAACCCTCTTGGAAGCACGCTGGATCTTTGCGATTCTCGCGGCTTTCGCGATCGTTGGTTCGCTTCTGACAGTTTGGTTATTGCTGTTTTTTCTTCTGCTACTTTTTTGCACGCTCGCATTTTTTCGCGACCCAAATCGCACCGTCCCGTCAGACCCGAATCTCGTCGTGGCTGCGGCTGATGGAAGGATCACGGATATCGTTGAGCTGGATGAAAATGAAATTTTGAAAGCAAAGACGCGTCGTGTCGGGATCTTCTTGTCGATCTTTGACGTCCATACCAACCGCGCGCCGATCGATGGCCGCATCACTTACCAGCAACATCGAGAAGGGCTCTGTGTCGATGCGCGCCGCACTGACTGCTCCGAAAAGAACGAATCAATGACTTGGGCTTTTCAAAACCCGCGCGTCACAATCGTAGTCCGGCAACTAACCGGCGCGATTGCAAGACGCATCGTAGCATGGGCGAAAATCGACGACGAATTAAAAAGAGGTGAGCGCTTCGGAATGATTCGCTTCGGTTCGCGAACGGAAGTATATTTACCGCTCACCGCCACTGTGGTGGTGGGGGTGGGGGATCACGTGCTCGGCGGATCGACAATCATTGCCCAACTGTCCGATCAATGAGCGAACAGAATCATTCCAAGATTTATCTATTGCCGAATCTAATGACGGCAGGGAATTTGTTTTGCGGCTTTACCGCTACGCTCAAAATTCTTGAGGGCGCCTTACTTCAAAGTTCTAATTCGGACGCCGCGGGCGATCTTTTTCATACCGCCATCTGGTTCATTCTCGCCGCCTGTTTTTTTGATCTGCTCGACGGCCGGATCGCACGCCTCGGTGGACATGAGAGCATGTTTGGTCGCGAATTCGATTCCTTGGCCGACATTGTTTCATTCGGCGTTGCGCCTGCTCTGATGGTTTACCGCATCGTTCTCCAGGAATTTCCGCGCGCCTGCTGGATTATCGCGTTTATCTACCTCGCGTGCGGTGCGCTGCGTCTGGCGCGCTTCAACACTGCGTCTGCCGATGACGAAGCGGACGACACTGATAACAAGAAAAATTTCACCGGCTTCCCCATTCCCGCTGCTGCTGGTCTAATCGCATCCATCACCCTTTTTCTGCTCTGGCTGGCCGAGGGCGAACATCATCTTGGCAATTGGAAGTTCGTGCTGCCACCGCTCATGCTTTTTCTTTCCTTCATGATGTTCAGCCGTTTCCAGTATCCGAGTTTCAAGGCGCTTAATTGGAAGACCAAGAAATCGATCCCCCGGTTTCTTATTATCAGTCTCATCCTCATCTTGACCGTCATGAATTACGAATGGATGCCGGCAGTGCTGTTCCTTGCTTATTTACTCTACGGATTCCTCCGGCCCTGGCTGTCGCGCGAATGGCAACGCGAAATCGAAGAAGAGATTGGCGAAGAATCAGTCGAGACTGCTGAGTAGTTATCGGGTTAACTGGGTAATGACTCGCGCCCTACTGGTAGACCTCGACGGCTGGTCACTGGCTGCTGATTATTTGAGATGGCGGGCGATTGGCGGACCGAAAATTGCAATAGAGGGACGCCCTCTGTGACTTCCGATTATTCTTAGGACGAGACAGAGCTCGTCCCTCCAATGTGATTAGGCTTGATTCAAGCGCGCGAGAATTTCGGGATCGCGCACGTCTGCCCATCCCCCTGTGAGCTCGAGCGCTTTCACTTTTTTTCCCGATCGCGCGAGATCGCGAATCGCATCCGTCAATTCGTACTCGCCGCGCGGTGACGGTTTCAACTTTGCGGTGAATTCGAAAATGCTCGGTCGAAACGCATAAATGCCGGCGTTATACCACGGGCTGCTTTCTTCGCCCGGTTTTGATTTCTCGCGAAGATCGAC
>WNFQ01001240.1_pt1 | contig 19958 bp, 12 predicted proteins | sample 5400171 | NCBI WGS metagenome assembly WNFQ01 (sample SAMN13153356, study PRJNA577476) | soil metagenome | isolation source: 20 cm soil under Madrone tree | place: USA:California | collected 2016-06-14 | reverse complement strand
AGGCCGTGAACCGGACCCGGGTATTGGGAAGCGCCGAGCTGTTGGTCGACGTTCTGGCGCTTCTTGCAATGATGACACGCCACGTTGAGCAGCAGCGCTTCGTTCCGCTGCTTGAACGCGCATTGGCGCTTTTGCCTGAGATCGATTCGTCCCCCCGCGCCAAGGCATTGGCCACGCTGGCTTTCGCCAAGAGAACATCGACGGATAAATCGCGGATCCAGTATCTGGTGGATAAAGCTCTTGATATGGCCAGCCGCAGTTGTGACGCCACGTCGCGCTGCGCGTGCTACCAATTCGCGATTATGGCGCTGCGAGGCAGCCCGGAGAGCCTGCAGCGCCGTCTCTTGCTCTGCGAGGAATTCAACGCGGTGGCTCGGTCTACGAGCAGCGCCTACCTGTTGGCGGAAGCCTATCATTGGCAAGCTCTGAACCACTTCGAATCCGGATACGTCGATGAAATAGAAACTATTCTCGATCGCTATGACAGCCTCAGCGCTGCCGCTCGTCTCGGACTGCATCAATACCAGACGGGTGCCCATCGCGTGACATTGGCGCTGTTGCGCGGCGACTGGGTCGGTCTGGAACGCCGGATTGAAGAGTTGCTCGAGATCGGTAAGAAGACTCGTCGCGACGATGCGGACGGTGTCTATGGTGCGCAGATGTTTGCGCTGAATCGCGACCTTGGCCGATTGCACGCACTAGCACCACAGATAAAGGAAATTGCCGCCGGCGCAACCAGGCGCATATGGGAGCCCGGTCTGATGCTCATTTGCGCCGAGATAGGGATGCTCCCCGAGGCACGCGCTATTTTCAATCGGCTCGTCGCGCGGGATTGCTGCGCCATACGCCGGGACGATATGTACGTGACTTACCTGGTGTTTTGCGCGGAGACCTGCTGCGCATTGGCGGATGCCGGTCATGCCGAGTCGCTCTATCAACTACTACGCCCCTATGGACGACAAACCGCAAACCATCCTACCGCTGTGTGCTTCGGCGCCGCCGACCTTTATTTAGCCATGTTGGCTTGCACTGCGAACTGGCCGGATCTTGCCCGCGAGCACTTCGATCAGGCGTTGACACTCAATCGCGCAATGCGCGCGTGGCCTTCCCTTGCGCGGACGCTATTCCGGTACGGTGCCTTCCTGGCAACACGGCAGGCAGAGGCGGAGCGGCGCCTGGGCCTTCAGCAGCTGCGCGAGGCTGACCAGCTCGCGCGTCGACTGGGAATGACGCGCCTGGTTGCCGATATCGATGCCTTGTTGCACGCCAGGGACGGTAGTGTCACTTTTCCCGACGACCTCACGGCTCGTGAAGTCGAGGTTCTGCGTCTGCTTGCCATCGGGCGGACGAACAAGGATGTTTCGCTGGTGCTCGCGATCAGTCTCAATACTGTGGCGACCCATGTGCGAAACATTCTGAACAAGACGCAATGCGCCAATCGTACCGAAGCTGCAACCTACGCCATTCGGCACGGACTTCAATGCACGCAATCGGTTTCCGCCGGTAGCTAACCCAAGGAGTTGATCATGGCATTATTCATGATAGAAAGAAATTTCGCCGCGGCGTTGAACGTCTCTGCAGAAGATCTCAGGGCCGTTGTCGATATCAACACCGCGGTTGGTGTCAAATGGCTGCATTCGTTTCTGTCTGCGGACAAGCGAAAGACATATTGTCTCTATGAAGCGGAAAGCGGAGACGCCATCAGGGAAGCGGCCCGCCGCGCCGGTCTTCCTGCGGATATCGTCATTGAGCTTGCGGGCGAGTTGCGTCCGGAAGGGTTGTTGGCCGCATCTTGACCACGCATACCCCTTCTCAGGCTCCGGTTAGCGACGGACTTCCACGCGCCGGGCGACGGTGCGGCGAGCGCGAAATCGGCAAAAATCCGTCCGCTATTTCTCCGCGAGCGCCGCAGACGAATCGAAGGCTCTTATATGGTCGAACTCGGGCCGCGCGGATCGGGTGCCGTTGTCCGTGGACGCGAGCAGAGCGGCTTCGGCCGCCATGCCTGCGTTGAACAGTCCGTTGAAACGGTTGGGGCTCAGTCTGAGAGCTTCCTTGTATTCAGCCAGCGCTTGTTGGGGCCGGCCCAATTCCAACAAGATGTCCGCAAGCATTTCGCGCGCCGGAATATCGACTTCACCCTGACCGACCTTGTCCTGCAGATCGGCGCTCTTGCGCATCTGCATCAGCGCCTCGGCCGGGTTGCCCTCTGCGAAGGCGATCCACGCCAGCATCTCGCCCCGATTGATCCGCGCACCCGTAGAGTCGGCAAAGTAGGCATGCCGGCCCTTTCTCACCTGCTCCTCCAGCGAGTCGTACTCGGCCAGGCCGGCCCGCGCTTGCTGCGCTTGGCGCAGATGACCTGCGGCGATGGCACGAGCCCAGTAGGTCAGGGTCTGAGTCTCCGGAGGCGCACCGGCTACGGGTGCGAGAGTGGACACCGACTTCCAATCGCGCCTCTCCAGGTCGAAAAATACCGGCATCTCCGTGCGGTAGTAAGGAAACATGCCGGTCATGTAGTGATCAGCCATGTTAGGCATGGCCTCGAAGTGATCGAGGGCCGCCACCGCATCCGCCATGACCGCTCTGGCTGCGGCGTCGTTGCCGCTTTGCAGATAGGCATAGAGCAGGAAGTCGTCCGAGTGAAACTGATCCATGGCTCCGCTCTGGTGCCGTGCGTCGGCCGCTCGCGACGCCGCCACCGAGGCACGATTGGCGTCGATGTCGGCCTGCCACATGCCAAGCCGCGCAAAGATATGTCCCGGCATGTGCACGGCATGGGGAGCCGACGCGGCGATCTCTCCGTAGTGCTTGGCCGCAGGCAATCCATCCGGCGCGAGCGACGGCGTGTCGCAGGCGTGAATGACGTAGTGCACCACTCCCGGATGGTCGGGATATTTCATGAACAAGGGGGTGAGCACCGCCATCGCCTTGTGTTCCTGCGTCAGGCTGGTGTCATCCGGAGCTTCGGCCGCCAACAGCGACAGGGCGTAGAACGCGCCCGCATCGACGTCGCGAGGGTAGCGGCTGTACAACCCGGCCATTGCTGCGGCGTATTCGTCGATGCGAGCCTGATAATGGCGCTTGTCCGGCTCGAAGAAGCCGGCGAGCGCAGCGATATACTCTCGCTCGCGAGCGGTTTTCGCCGGGTGCGAACGCGCCGCTTGCATCTCCGCCCATCCGCGCGCCATCCCATGCTCGTCGGGGCGATCCCATATTTGATGAAACGAGCTCATCGCGATTCCCCAATGCGCCATGGCGCACTCGGGGTCGAGCTTCGCAATCCTTTCGAACTGCGGCTGCGCCTCGTCGTACCAGAAATCGTGCAGCAACGCGACGCCGCGGTTGAAGGGTGCGCGCACCGAGGGTGAACAAGAGACGGCGAAGGAGACTTTTCCCAACTGTTCACCGGCGCGTGTGTCGGCTTGCGCCGCGACGGGCAGGGAGATCAGCGCCACGAGAAGGAGTGTGAATATTTTCATTTAATTGGGGATTATGTAACTGAAAGGCCCTCTGGATAGGATCGACGCCACGAGCAAGAACACAGGCACATCATCCGCCATCCCCCCGTCATTTTACCTAGGATTCGTCTGACAATCTGAATCCGCTTTCAGGAGATAACCGCCGGGGTCGTTCAGGACTAGCCTGTATCCTTAAGTTCAATTGAGGCGGGCGGCGCTTGAAACATCGCCGCGGTTTCGCTCATGTGGAAAAGGCATCGAACTGGCGCATCCTCGGGCAGCACATCGGGGTCCGACCGACGGAGTCCATGGCACGCTGTCTCCATCGTGACCACCAACGCCAGTTGTCACACAGCTCGTGCGCTGCGGGCCATCCGCTTTCTTTCTCACGAGGCGCCGCGTCTGCCGCTGCCTGGATGCGGCGCGGGCAGTTCTTGTCCCTGTGCGTACAAGCACCACGATGATCGGCGCGGGCGGCCCCGCCGCACCGAGGAAATCACCGGTCTTCGGCGTCCCAATCCAGGATCGCACGAGCGCCGCCAACAACGGGGCCGCCGCAGCACGGATTAGGCTTAAAGTTTCACCATCACGTGCCGCGGCACGGTGTAGTCCTCGAGCGCGTAGACCGACAGATCCTTGCCGTATCCCGAACGCTTGAAGCCGCCATGCGGCATTTCACTGATTATCATGAAATGAGTGTTGATCCAGGTGCAGCCATATTGCAGTCTCGCCGCCACGCTCATGGCCTTGCCCACATTCTGTGTCCACACCGACGAGGCGAGGCCGTATTCGGAGTCATTGGCCCAGGCGACGGCATCATCCGCGTCGGTGAATCGAGTCACGGATACGACTGGACCGAATACCTCGCGCTGCACGATTTCATCCGATTGCCGGGTGCCGGCCACGAGCGTCGGCTCGAAGAAGAAGCCCCCGCCCGCGCGCGCCTTTCCGCCCGTGGTGATTTCCACATGCCGGGTTGCTGCGGCGCGCTCGACAAATCCCGCCACGCGGGTCCGTTGCTCGGCGGAAATGAGCGGTCCCATCTCCACGCCGGGCTCAGTTTGCAAACCGACTTTCAATGAGCGTACGGCGTCGCTGAGACCGGCAACCAGCTTGTCGTAGATCTTGGCGCCGGCGTAGACGCGGCACGCCGCAGTGCAGTCCTGGCCGGCATTATAGAAGCCGAAAGTCCGCACGCCGGCGACCACGGCGTCGAGATCGGCATCGTCGAACACGATGACCGGTGCCTTGCCGCCGAGTTCGAGATGGGTGCGCTTGAGATTGCCGGCCGCAGCGGCAAGAATTTTCTGACCGGTCGACACATCGCCGGTGAGGGACACCATGCGAACGCGCGGGTGCGACACCAAGGGTGCGCCCACGGTCTCGCCGCGGCCGCAGATGATGTTGACGACTCCCTTGGGAAAGAGCTCCGCGAGCGCGGCCGCGAGTTTCAGCGCCGTCAAGGGTGTTTGCTCGGACGGCTTCAAAATCACGGTGTTGCCGGCGGCGAGCGCGGGCCCGAGCTTCCATGCGGCCATCATCAGAGGATAATTCCAAGGCGCGATCGAGGCGACGACTCCGACGGGATCGCGCCGGATCATGCTCGTATAGCCCGGCAGGTATTCGCCGGCCAGGGCGCCGTGCTGGACCCGAGCCGCACCCGCGAAGAACCGGAACACATCGGCTATGGCCGGGATCTCGTCGTTGAGCGCCGCGGCCAGCGGCTTGCCCGTATTGTCCGATTCGAGCTTGGCGTAGGCGGCGCCCTCCGCTTCGATCCGGTCGGCGAGCCGCAACAGCAGCGCCGCGCGATCCTTAGGAACCGTCTGAGCCCACGCCGGCGCGGCCGCTTCGGCCGCGGCAACGGCAGCATTCATTTGGCTTGAAGTGGCTTCCGGAACCTCGGCGAGCATCAAGCCGGTCGCCGGATCCAATATCCGCTCGACCGGGCCCTCACCGGCAACCAGCATCCCGTCGATCAATAGCTTGGTCTGCATGTCAGCCCACCGCCGTGCGCTTTTTCTTGTCGACATCGTCGAAGGGCAGAGTATGCGCCGTCGCGGGACCTTTGACATTTTTGCCGCGAATCTGCAGCGGCGTCCCATGAACGGCGGCGGGGACATCGAGGCGTGCGATGGCCATGGACTTACCGGTCAACGTCGACACCATGGCGCAGGTGACGACGCCCACCTTCTTGTCGCCCGAATACACCGGATCGCCCATGTCCGCAGGCGCCTTGCCGTCCACCAGCAGACCGAAGATCTTGAAGCGCTCCTTTCCCTTCGAGCGAAAATGTGCGTCTGCGCCATTGAAGTCGTTTTTCCCGGGACTTACGGTGAAGTCGAGGCCCAGTTCCCAGAGACTGTCGCCGGGCGGATCCTTGTCGAAGGGATACATCTGGGACATGTCGTACGGATAGAACAGCAGATAGCTTTCGACGCGCAGGTAATCCAATGTGGTGAAACAGGTGGGGATGATGCCGAGCGGCTTGCCTTCGGCCAGAATGGTGTCCCAGATGAGGCCGGCGTCTTCGCCCTTGCAAAAGATCTCATAGCCGCGCTCGCCGGTGTAGCCGGTTCGCGAGATCGTCACGGGACGGCCGAACAACGTCGCCGGCATATGATGAAAATATTTGAGGTCGCGAACGCCGGGAACGTGCTTCGCGAGGAAATCGACGGCCACGGGGCCTTGCAGCGACAGATCGTGCAGATCATCGTCGACGATCATTGCGGCATTGCGGCCGACCACGTACTTGGCCAGGGTTTCATGACCCGCGCCGCTGCCGTGCACCACCATCCACGAGTTCGGCCCCAGGCGATACAGGATGCAGTCTTCGATGAAATGTCCGGCCTCGTTCAGCATGCAGGCGTAGGCGGATTTTCCCGGATAAATCTTGGTGACGTCGCGGGTGGTCGCATAGTTCAACACGGCGGAGGCATGCGGCCCGACGAGATACATCTTTTTCAGGCCCGACACGTCCATCAGACCCGCTTTGGTGCGGATGGCCACATGATCCTGGGCCACATCCTTCGAATAGGTCCACGCCGTACCCATGCCATTCCAGTCCTCGAGCTTCGATCCGAGTGCCCGATGCCGATCGGCCAAAACCGAGGTGCGCCAGCTAAGTGCCATAAAAGCCTCCAGAGTTATTCAATGTACGGTCGCCGCTGCGTGATGCAGTCGAGCGAGCGATCAGTTCGAGGCCGATCCCACTGTGCACTCAGCATATGCGGCAGTGCCTGAGAACACAGTGGTTCGGCAGCCCGTACCAACTCGCGCTATAGCGCTATACCTTGTAGACGATTTCGAACTGGCCTCCGGGCATGTGCGGCGTTCCCCAGACCGCGACTTCACGCTTGTACGGCAGTGGGTACTGCGGGTCAGCTTCCTCGATCTCCCGCGCAAGCCGGTGGCCGGTGAACGTGGAATCCGCCATCAGACGGGGCGCCTCCGCATCGCCAATCACATATACGGCCTTGATGTCATTTTTCGCCCATTCCGACTTCCGCGCCTTTAATTCGCGGTACAACTTGTCATCGGAGTGACGGCCCGTGACGAGAACGAGCGAGTCGAACTCGATCCATTCTTGCGAAGTATTCTCAGTGCGGGGTGAGACGCCTTTGCCGCGGTAGTTGGCCTTGTACCCATCGCCCCACTTGCTGATAATTTGCATACGCCCGGGTTCGACGAGGGTGCAGTAGTGCTCCACGTATTCCTTGAACTTCAGTTCGTGGTTGCGGCGCATGATGTTCGAGTACTCGAGCGTGAAATGCGTATACGCCGCGAGGTGAACGCCCGAGACGATGGTCACCTCGTGGCCGGCCATCGCCAGTCGCTCCGCCAAGCTCGTCGCCATGAAATACGTATCGTAGTTGAGCACGGTGACCCGCTTGCCGATGGGCTTCTTGCCCGCGAAAACCTGTTCCGGAGTCAGCTGATCGGCACGATTTATGGCATCGACACCCGGTATAGGATTGTGGGAAACACAGTTGGTGCCATCGGTGTTCCACGATGAACCTGTAGCGACGACGATCTTGTCCGCGCCGTAGCTGAGCGCGGCGTCCGCCGTCATGGGCTTTTGACTCAGTGCCACTTGGCTCTGCTTGTTTTTCTTTATCAGTTTGTTGATCTGGACCTCACGGTAGTCCCGGTGATACCCCCATTCGCCGAGGCCGGGCAGACCGGTGGCAATGCCGTTCAGGTGGCCGCCGATCTTTTCCGCGGTGTCGTACAAATGTGTCGTATAACCGCGTTCGAGAAGAACACGCGCGCATTCCGAGCCCGCGGGTCCCGCACCCACGATCAGAATGGAATCGTCCGAAGTCTTCTTTGCAAACTTCTCGGGGTGCCAGCCGCGGCGGTATTCTTCGCCGGCGGTCGCGTTCTGGGTGCAAATCATGGGCGGTCCGCCGATCTCCCAGCGGGAAATGCACACGTTGCAGCCGATGCACACCCGGATGTCGTCGTAGCGACCTTCCTCGATTTTCTTCGGAAGGAAGGGATCCGAGATGGACGGCCGCGCCGCACCAATGATGTCGGCATACCCTTTGGTCACGACTTCGAGCATCTTGTTGGGATCGGTGTAGCGGCCCACGCCGAGGACCGGCTTCTTGGCAACCTGCTTGATGAATCTTGTCCAGTGCAGGTGGTGACCGGACGGGTAGTAGCGCGAAGGGGTGGCATTCTCGCCCCATTCGGCGATGCCGCACAGATTCACGTCCCACAAGTCGACGATGTCGTCGGCATACTCGACGAACTTCATTCCGTCGTCTTCGACTTCGACGCCGTCTTTGCCCAACAGCGTATCGACCGCAAAGCGGACGACCACCGCCATGTCCTTGGGGACCGCCTTGCGTACTTTCTCGATCGTCTCGACCCAGAACCTCGCGCGATTCTCGAAGGACCCGCCGTACTTGTCGGTACGCTTGTTGTAATAGCGTGACAGAAACTGCAGCGGGATATAGGAGTCCGCTCCATACACGTACACGAGATCGAAGCCCGCGTCGCGCGCGCGCAGCGCCGCGTCCACATACATCTGCTGAACGCGGGCAATCTCGTCCAGATCCATTTCCTGGCAGTAGGTCAGGGTTTCGAATTCGGATGCGTACTGCGAAGCTCCGCGCGGCGTGCAGCGGGACTCCATATTGGGTGCGTGCGCGCTTCCGTACCAGAGTTCGGCACCCGCGTACGCTCCAAACTTGTGAATGTGCTCGGTCATCGCCCGAAGATTGCGGACGTCGCCGGCATCCCAAAGCCGGGCGGACAATCGATGGGTATCATCCGACTCGGGGTGAACGGAGCAGTACTCCGTATTGATGGCGGCCCAACCACCCTCCGCCTTCATGGAGCGGTGGGCTGCCTGGAAACCCGGTCGGTCAGATCCGGCTCCGATGCAGTGGGGGGTTTGGTAAAAGCGGTTCCGGAACGTAAGCGGACCGACTTTGATGGGCTCAAACAAAATGTCGTGCCGAGGATCTCGTGCCATGATTATTTTCACTCCACTTTGAAAAATTATATTGAAACCCTGGCGTGTGTGCCATGGGGCCTGTGCGCTAGTACACCGCTAGCTTGTGCGTGACGATCACCACACCGATGCCGGCCAGGACCACGACATACGGCCAGATTCCGGCGCGCTTGATCTCGGATGCGCCCGAGGTATGGCCCAGATCCTCGGCCATGTCCTCAGGGAAGTGGCCCTTGTCCTGAATGTAGTGTCGATAGATGAACACCGGAATGATCAGCGAGCAGAACGCCAGGCCGAAGCTCAGCGTGCCGACGCCGTAAACGTCTGCGCCGAATCCCATGAAGGCCAGATTCACGAACGACAGACAGGCTCCCACGGCAAGAACCCAGTTGGGCGCGCGCCAGGGTCGCTCCTGCGTCGGCCGGTCGAGCCGGTGAATCCAGCCGGCGTTCAAATTGAGGAAATTGAAAATCATGTAGCCCACGTTGGCGGCGCCGATCACGAATACCGAATCGGACATCAGCAACAGCACTAAATTGAAGCACAGGTCGGTCAGCATGGCCCTCGATGGCGCATGGTGCTTGTTCACCGTGGAGAGATACTTCGGCAGCCAACCGTCCACCGAGGCTTGGTACAGAGTGCGTGACGAACCCGCCATCGAGGTGATCAACGACAACACCAAGGCGAGGACGAGCATTACCACGACGATCGCGCCGATCAATCGGCCGGCGTGAACCATTTTGGCCATGACGGCCGCGACGCCCATACCGCTGTAGATGTCGGGAGCGAGCATGCCGCTGTAGACGGCGGGCGTCACATTGCCGGCGGCATCCGTCACCGCCGGCTGCAGCAGCGACCCGAGGCCCAAAAAACCCTGGAACGCGAACGGCACCAGCGTATACACCACCACACACAACAGGCCGGAATAGAAAATGGCCTTGAACGTATCGGTTTTTGGATTCTTCAATTCCGAGGTGTAGCACACCGCCGTTTCAAATCCGTACGTCGACCAAGCAGCGAGAAACATGCCGCCGGCCAGCACGGTGATGCCGCTCAGGTTCCACGTGCCGTTGATGACATGGCCCACGGTGTCGTGGGCCAAGGGTACCAACGGGAAAAAGTTGGCCTTGACGATGTCGCCCGTCAGGATCGGTACCACACCGATCAGAATCAGCGGAATCATCGCCGAGATGCCGAGAATCTTCGTGGTGTTGGCCGAGCGCAAAATGCCGCCGTCCTGGATGGCCTTGACAGAGAACAGGATCACGGCGCCGAGCAAAAACACGGCATTGATGCGCAAGCTCAAGCCGGTCCTGACGAACCCTAGATCGAGCAGCGTCAGTTGCCAGGTGTTGATCACTGAATCCGGCGCGAATAGGCCGTTCAGGATGTACCCGGCGGCGAGCGCCGAGCCCGTGGCCTGCACCGGCGACCAGGCGAACCAATTGCACCACACGGAGATGGGGGCAATGACTTTACTGTACCTGACCCACGCGATCGCGCCGTACACCGAGGTACCGCCGGACTTGTTGGGAAACAACCCGGCGATTTCCGCGTAGGTAAAGGACTGAATGAATCCCAGCGCGATCGATACCGTCCAGATTACCCACGACAGCTTGCCGACGGTCGCCGCTACCGCACCGATTGAAAATAACACCAGGGGCGGCACGCCGCTCGCCACCCAAAACGCGCCCGTCCAGTCGATGCCGCGTTCCAGCCCGGTAGTCTTGACGGTGGTATCGACGGTAGCCGCTTCAGCCGTTGAGCTCATGTATATCCCTCTTGAACATTCACAGACGGGGTCGCTCCGACCCCGTTAATATCTGCGCGAAGCGCATGAAAAAGTCGCGGCGACCCCGTCCGAGAGTGTTCTCGTCCATGCGCTGCGCGCAGGGTTCAACGGGGTCGGAGCGACCCCGTCCGATAGTATTCAAGAGCTTATATTCAAAACAAACGGCGGAGCTCATCGGCAACTTCAAAGATATCTCCCACGATGCCATATGTGGCGACGGTGAAAATCGATGCCTCGGCGTCACTGTTGACAGCGACGATGGTATTGACGTGTTTCATACCGGCAAGATGTTGAATGGCTCCGGACACGCCCATCGCAATGTAGAGCTTACAAGCGCTCGCCGTCTTGCCGGATTGCCCTACCTGACGGCTCTTGGGCAGCCAGCCGGCATCTGCAATCGGACGCGAACAGCCGAGCGTGGCGCCAACGGCATCCGCCAATTCCCGAAATTGCTCGACCTTGGCTTCCTCGCCGATGCCGCGGCCGATGCTCAAGATGAATTCGGCGGCCGTCATGTCGACATCGTCGGCCGAGCTCAACTCGACGAACTCTTTACCCTCTGCGCGACCGATTGTCACGGGCGCCTCGAAGGCCGTCACCTGCGGTGCGGCGCCGGGATCGGGCGGCTTGAACATGTTGCTGCGCAGTGCCAGAAGTACCGTGCTGCGGTTGGGAAAATCGAGCTCGACGCTGACCTTTTGACCATAGCCGCCGCGCGTTGCCACCAGGTCGCCGTCGACGCGCTCGATTTTGAAGACATCGGTGGCGAATCCGTAGCCTCGTACGGCCGCGAGGGCCGCCGCATAGCCGAACGAGTCGACGCTGTGCGCCACGAGCACGACATCGGGACTTCTCGCGTCGATCAGCGCGCCCACCGCAGCGACAAACGTGTCGGGATCGAACTCAGGCTGGGGCACTTTGACCGTCACGATCGTGTCCACGCCGGCAACACTCAAGGTAGGTACGAAGCGACCAGGCTCTTGGCCGAGCACCGCCACGGCGACTTGCTCGCCGTCGCGACGCAAGGATTGCGCTGCGCCGACGAGTTCCAGCGAGACCGGACGCAATTCGCCGCGCCGCTGTTCCGCGATCACCAATATGCCGCTCACGTTGCCTCCCCTTTGAACTCACGAATGATCGCTGCGAGCCGCAGAGCCTGTTCGGCCGGACCACCTTCGATCAGTTGCGCGCGACCTTTCTCGGGAATATACATGCGCCGCACACGCGACAAGGAACCGGCTTCGCCGACTGCGTCGCTGCCGAGCTGCAGATCGGTCAGGCCCAAGACTTCGATCGGCTTGGCCGCCGCCTGTTTGATGCTGCGCAAAGATGCGTAGCGCGGCGTGTTGATACCTGCCTGAATGGTCAGTACGGCAGGGACCTGAATTTCGACTTCGTGCAAGAGACCGCCCTCGAGTTCGCGACGAAACATCGCCGTCTTGGCTCCCGGCGTGTAGCGTAGATTCGCCACGACCGCAGCGTGCGGCCAGCCGAGCAGGCCGGCGGTTGCGATGCCGGTCGAGGCAAATGCCTGGTCCGACGATTGAACTCCTGCAAACAGCAGATCCGGCGCCTCACGCCTCGCGACTGCGGCCAAGATACGCGCGATGGCGATCGGATCTGAGCCCCGCACCGCCTCATCCCAGACGCGCAGCGCCCGATCGGCGCCCTTGGCCAGGCATTTGCGCAAGGATTCGTCGACCTCTTCGGGTCCTACCGACACAGCGATGACTTCGACGGGCACGCCGGACGCCTCCTTGATCTTGACCGCTTCTTCCAAAGAGAAGTCGTCCCACTCGTTCAAGTCGCGGATGAGAAAGTCAGGGTCGACATCGCGCCCGTCGTCGCGGATTGCGAAATCTTCATCGAGTGCCGCGACTTGCTTGACGGCCACCAGAATTTTCATGCCGGCACCTCTTCGGTGCGGCGCGAGGGCATGGCTTCGCGAATGAGTTCTATGAGTTCCTTGACCACGAATTTGCCCTCGTTGCCGGTGGTTTTGAGCGCGTCCTCGAACATGGTGAGATCCTTCGGGCAGCTGACCACGTAGACCTCGAGCCCCGGAATCGCCGCCGCTTCTTTCATCCGATTCTGTGCCGGTTTTTCGGAGCCGACCGGGTCGGGGACCCAGATCCTGCCGCCACCGGCGCCGCAGCAGAAAGAGTTCGCCTTGCAGCGCCCCATCTCGACGAGTTCGCAGCCGAGCAGAGCCAAAAGTTCTCGCGGCGCATCATAGCCCTTGTTGAACCGGCCCAAATGACAGGGGTCGTGAAAAGTCACGCGGTATTTGAGCGGATTGGTGACTCGCAAGCGTCCTTCCGCGAACAATCGCTTGGCCAATGTCGTGTAGTGCTCGATCTCGTACTTGCCGCCGAAGTCGGGATATTCATTGCGAATGGTATTGAAGGAATGAGGGTCGGTGGTTACGACGGATTTGAACGATGCACTCGAGAGCGCATTCACGTTCGCGGTCGCCAGCACTTCATAGAGCCCTTCCTCGCCCACTCGCCGAACATCGTTGCCGGCGTTCGACTCGCCGTCATAAAGAATGCCGAAATCGACGCCCGCTTCATGCAGCAGCGAGGCGAAAACCTGCGAGACCTTCTGATTGCGCGGATCGAAGGAAGCATAATCGCCGACGAACCACAGCACGTCCACCGGCTGCTTGCGTGCGTCCTTGACCGGGAAGGGCAGGGCCTTGCTCCAGGCGCCGCGCTTGCGCTTCGATTCGCCGAATGAATTGCCCGTTTTGTGAATCGTCTGCAGTGTCTTGGTCAGCAAGGGATCCATGGCCCCATCTTCGACCAGCTTGCGGCGCATTTGCACGATGATGGGCACGTGCTCCACGGCGACCGGACAAATCTCGACGCAGGCCATGCAGGTGCGGCATGACCACAGAGTCTCCATGGCCACTTGTCCGGGCGCCTTGCCGTGGATGTCGAGCTCGGCGGCCGCCGGCACGACGCCGGATTCGAGCGTCGCCTGCGCGAACTCGCGCAAGCTCAAGATCACGTCGCGCGGCGACAGCGGTGCGCCGACCGCGCGGGCGGGGCAGGCCTCATGGCAGCGGCCGCACTTGGTGCAGGCATCGAGATTCAGGAGTTGCTTCCAATTGAAATCGGTGATTTTCGCGGCGCCCACTTGTTCCTGAGAGTCGGGAACTCGGGGCAATCTTTGCGATGCCAGCGGATCGCGGACCATCAGCGAGGCCGCCGACGTGAAGATGTGTTTGACCTTGGTGAAGGGAATGAGGGCGATGAGGATGAGCGCAATCAGGCCGTGAAACCACCACAAGCCATGGCGGAGCAAGCCGCCGCCATGCTCTCCCAGCCCCAGGGCGCGCATGCCCTCCGCCAGCAGCGCGCCCACGGGAGACCACCAGCGGGTGCCCCAGACGTCCGCGCGGCCCTGCAGCCAAACCAGCCTTGCCGCTTCCAGAACATAGCCCGTCACGCCAATGATCAACAGGATCCACAGGAAAGCCCAATCTTCGCGGCGGTATTGCGGGCGATTGAAGTCCGGATCGCCCGGCACCCGGTCCGGTCTTGCATAGTCCAGTTTCGGCAGGCGCATCCAGCCGCGCCGATACATCATGAACACAAGACCCGCAATCAGAGCGACGCCCGCCACATCCAGTACCAACGAGAACACCAGGTAGAACCGGCCGTACCAGAAACGAATTCCAAACAGCGGTTCGAGAATGTCGTATTCCAGCGTGATCGTGGCCGTGCCGGCAAACAGCAACATGAACCCGTAGAAGATCAGGCGATGCGCGCCTCCCGCCGCCGGGTCACGGCGGTCGACGGTGCGATGACTGAGAACCGAGGAGAGCATAGCGCCGAACCTTGCCCACAGCCCCCCTTCAAGCCGTAGCGCCGCGCCGCGGCGATACTTGCGGATCTGCACATAGACGCCGTAGCAAAAGATCGCGATCGCCGCGTAACCCAGCAAGTAGAAGAGCCGCACCTCGGCTGCTCCGAACGCCTCGAAAAGTATCCGAGTGACGGCGTCAGTGCGGCTCATGATCAGGTCTTGTACTCGAGCTCGAACGTTCCGCCGGGCATATGCGCCGCGCCCCAGACGGCGACTTCGCGCTTGTACGGCAGCGGCTGTTGCGCCTTGGCTTCTTCGATTTCGCGGGCCAGCCGCTGGCCGGTAAAGGTCGCGTCGGCGATGAGACGCGGCGCTTCGGCGTCGCCGATCAAGTACACATCCTTGACGCCGTTCTTCTGCCACTCGCCGTGGCGTGCCTTGAGCTCGGTATACAGGCTGTCGTTCGAATGCCGGCCGGTGACCAGGACCAGCGAGTCGAATTCCACCCAGCGCTGGCTCTTGTTGACGTCGCGCGGCAAGTGACCTCGTCCGCGGTAGGTGCGCTTGGAGCCGTCACCGTAAATGTCGTACACCTCGAGACGCCCTTTTTCTATGCGCGAAGCGAAGGCGTTGTGAACTTCCTTGATGTGCAGCTCGTGCATGCGCCGCATCATGTTCGGATACTCGAGCGTGAAGTGCATGTAATTGGCCAGATGCACGCCCGTGACCAGGGTGACTTCGTGCCCTGCGACAGCCAGCTTTTCCGCGAGGCTCGGCGCCATGAAGTAGGTGTCGGCATTCAGGATCACGACGCGCTTGCCGATGGCCTTCTTGCCTTCCAGCACCTGTTCCGGCGTGAGCTGGTCCGGTTGCGAGGCGTCCGCGCCCGGAATGGGGTCGTGGCTCAGGCAATTCGTGCCGTCGGTGTTCCACGATGAGCCGGTGGCAATGACGATTTTCTCGGCGCCGTAAGTGAGGGCCGCTTCGGCCGTCATCGGCTTCTGGCCGAGCGCCACCTGGCTCTGCTTGTTCTTCTTCACGAGCTTGTTGATCTGCAGCTCGCGGTAGTCGCGGTGGTAGCCCCACTCGCCGAGTCCAGGCAGTGTGATGATGGAATTCAAATGACCGCCGATCTTGGCGGCCGTGTCATAAAGATGCACGGTGTAGCCGCGTTCCATCAGCACCCGGGCGCATTCGGCGCCGGAAGGGCCGGCCCCGACCACCAAGATGGAGTCGTCGGAGCCGCGCTTCGGGAATTTTTCCGGATGCCAGCCGCGCCGGTACTCCTCACCCGCGGTGGCGTTCTGCGTGCAGATCATCGGCGGCCCGCCGATTTCCCAGCGCGAAATGCAGACATTGCAGCCGATGCAGACGCGGATGTCGTCGTAGCGGCCCTCTTCGATCTTCTTCGGCAGCCAGGGATCGGAGATGGACGGCCGTGCCGCGCCGATGATATCGGCGATGCCCTTGGTCACGATCTCCGTCATTTTTTCCGGATCGGTGAAGCGGCCGACGCCGAGCACGGGTTTCTTGGCCACTTGCTTGACGAAGCGCGTCCACGGCACCTGATGGCCTTGGCTGTAGAACCGGGAGGGACCCGCGTCCTCGCCCCACTCGGCGATGTCGCCCACATCCACGTCCCACAAATCGACCAGCGGGTCGGCCATCCCGATGAACTTCATGCCGTCATTCTCGACCTCGACCCCCGATTCACCGTACAGGGTATCGACGGCAAAGCGGGTGGCGATCGCGGTGTCGTTGCCGACGGCGCGCCGGACTTTTTCCAAGGTTTCCAGCCAGAAGCGCGCACGGTTTTCCAGCGTGCCGCCGTATTTGTCCTTGCGCTTGTTGTAGTAGGGCGAGAGAAACTGCAGCGGCAGGTAGGAGTGCGCGCCGTAGACATAGACGATGTCGAAGCCGGCGTCGCGGGAGCGCAATGCCGCGTCGACATAGTACTGCTGGACCATGGCGATGTCGTCCAAGTCCATTTCCTTGCAGTAGGTGAGCGTCTCGAATTCCGAGGCGTATTGACTCGGGCCCCGCGGCGTCGCGCGCGATTCCATGCAGGGCGCATGGGACGCGCCGTACCACAGCTCAACTCCGGCAAGGGAGCCGAAGTGATGGATGTGATCGGTCATGGCGCGCAGATTGCGGACGTCGCCCGCGTCCCAGATGCGCGCCGACAGGCGATGCGTGTCGTCCGATTCGGGGTGAATGGAACAATATTCGGTATTGATTCCCGCCCAGCCGCCTTCGGCTTTCAGCGAACGATGCGCCGCCTGGAATCCCGGCTTGTCGGAACCCGCACCGATGCAATGGGGCACCTGATAGAACCGGTTGCGCAGCGTCTTGGGGCCGATTTTGATCGGCTGAAACAGGATGTCGTGTTTTGGGTCGCGCGCCATACTCTTATCCTCCGGCTTTGTAGCGGTGATTATTTGGGAAGGACTCGCCCCCCGAGGCGAGGAACTCGTATCATATTCTCGATCGAACGGCGCTGGCCAGGCGGCCGCTGCGCCAATCGGGAGTGCGCGTCGAGCGGCCGGAGGAGTGCGCGGGCATCGGAATTAAATAACATGTCAGTTACTGTAGTGCAAATTAATTGCGTGCAGTGTAAATTGACTTGGAAGCACATGGAAGCTGCAGTCTATGCGTGACCCTTCGGACTCAAAGAGGCCTCGCTTGGCGCGTTCACCCAAAAGCCCGAGATCGGGCTCGGTATCGGCAGTCTCTTCGGGCAACGTCGGCCGGCAATTAGGCGCTGTCGCGCGGCGGGTGCGCGAGAGCCAGGATTTGACGCTGACGGATGTGGCAACCTCCGCCGGGATCAGCGCGGGGATGCTCAGCCGGCTGGAAACGGGCCATGTCACCCCCAGTCTGGAGACCCTGGTCGCGCTCGCGGGTGCGCTCGGCGTAAGGCCGGCGCTGCTGCTGCAGCAGCTGGGAGGGGACGAGGAGGGGGCGCAACGCGTGCCCGCGGGCCAAGGGCTCGAGGTGGTCAGGCGCGGCACCCGCCGCGGCCATACCTACCATCTGCTGGCGGCTCAGCGCGGCCCGCGAAAATCATTCGAGCCCTTTCTCGTGACGCTGACCGACAAGAGCGAAGTGTTTCCCGGCTTCCAGCACCCGGGCTCCGAATTCATTTACATCCTGGCCGGCTCGCTGACTTATCGGCACGGCAGCCACAGCTATCCGCTGACGGCGGGCGATTCGTTGAGTTTCCGGGGCGACGTAGCGCACGGTCCCGAGACCTTGGATAAGGTGCCGATTCGTATGCTGTCCATCATCATCTACGATGAAGAGGATTGAGCCGCGAAGTTTTGACCAATCAGGGTTCCGCAGGGTTCAACTTGGCCAGTTTTGCCTCCATTCGCGCACCGAAATAGGCCTGAGGGTTCGACGCGTCGACGTGCTCCCGGCGCTCCCTCGCGGCAATCGCGGTTTTCGCGGTGTCGAAGGCCTCGCGCAGCGAGTGAGCGGTGGGCAACGCGTCGCGGTAGAACGCCTCGCCGAAGTAGGTCAGATCCCGGTCGTTCGAACAGCCGAACGAGGTGCGATCGGCTGCCGATGCGGTAATGACGATGGTTTGCGGGTCCCGCAATGATTCGATGAAGGCGCCGGCGTAGCAGGCGGAGATGATGATCACGCGCCATTTGATGCCGGATTCGTTCAAGGCATCGGCGAGATCGTCGTCGGCCAGATTCTGGAGCGGAAGCTCTGAATTGGAGACGATGATGGCCGGATCCTTCGCACCGTGCGAGGAGATCGACAGGAACAGCACGTCTTGATCGAGATTCATGCGCGAAGCGAGGCCGCGCAAGGCGTACTTCAATCCGGATACGGTCGCGAGCGGAGCGCGCTCCAAATCGCGCGCATCGTTGAGCAACGACACTGTTCTGGCCGTCATGTCGTATCGCTCGCCGAGCACCCTCGACGCCAGGCCGATTTCCTGCGCGAACACTTTCTCATCGCCGACCCCGGCAAAGCCCAAAAAATAGGCCCGGGGGTTAGGCGACTTGTCGCGGGCGACGGCCGACAGCACCTCATCGATGCGGCCCGGCTGCCCGAACAAAATAGCCTCGGCATCCGCAAGCGCGTCGCCCGGCTCCGCAGCTTGCGCTTCCTGCGGAGTCCACACATCCGGGATGACGTCCAGTGAATCGGTGAGCCAGATGAAACCCAAGACGAACACGAGGCCGGCGCAGGCAGCCGCGCGCTGCGTATACCCTGTCATGACGTGCAGCCCGCGCGCGAAGTACAGCAGCGTGTGGACAGCCACGGCTGCGCCCGCGCCCAGGTACCACCAGGGATCGAGAAACGCCGCGATCACGCTCGTGAACAGCAGCGGCAGCGGTACCGCCCCCATCGCCAATGCGAGCACGGGCGCGAACGCCGGTGCCGGACGCGCCCGCCATTGCAGCACGGCGGCCAACCCCAAGACCGCCAGCACATACCAGGCAAGCAGCGGAATTCCGCTCGGGAAGAGCTGCGGGTCCGGCTGCGATTGCCATCGATCGATCGCAACCCAGACCGAGAGCCATGCTGCGCCCATGATGAACGCGGCGCGCTGCGGATTGCCGGAGGGCATAGACCCCACCGGCTTCAATAGCCAGAGGCGCACCAAGGCTCTAAGCCATCCTTGCCGCGGATAGTCGGCGTTTATCGGAGCGTCAATCATGATGATTGTCGGATGATAGCAGGCGACTGTCAGAGCACCCCCGTTGTGCGGTATCGTTACCGCATGACAACCCGCGGCTTCACCGGACGGCAGCGACCGCCTGATAGCATCGGCCGGATTCCACCCGGCCAGTCGGAGACGCAAGACTTTCCGGTGCTCTCGGCGGGCCCCACGCCCCACATTCGCACGGAGGATTGGTCGTTCTCGCTCAAAGTGGGACCGAAACCGGTGAAGTCCTGGAATTGGGTGTATGGCCTTGTATAAGTTGGGCGATGCTTCCCCGACGATGGCGTCGAGCGCGTATGTCGCTCCGAGCGCCTCGATCATCGGCAAGGTCGTTCTCGAGGACCACAGCAGCGTGTGGTTCGGCGCGACCCTGCGCGGCGACAACGAAACCGTCAGCATCGGCCCCCATAGCAATGTGCAGGACGGCGCGGTTTTGCACACGGATCCGGGGCTTCCGCTCACGGTGGGAGCCCATGTCTCCGTCGGCCATCAGGCCATGCTGCATGGCTGCACGATCGGTGAAGGCTCGCTGATCGGCATCCAGGCGGTTGTATTGAATGCCGCGGTGATTGGCAGGGGCTGTCGGGTCGGCGCCGGCGCAGTCCTCACCGAGCGCAAGGTATTTGCCGACGGCACCCTCATTCTGGGAGCGCCCGCCAAGGTGGTGCGCGAGCTCACCGCCGAAGAGCGCGAGAATCTTCTCGGGGTTGCCGCGAACTACGCCGCGCGCGGCGCGTACTATCG
>WNFQ01000973.1_pt1 | contig 19967 bp, 18 predicted proteins | sample 5400171 | NCBI WGS metagenome assembly WNFQ01 (sample SAMN13153356, study PRJNA577476) | soil metagenome | isolation source: 20 cm soil under Madrone tree | place: USA:California | collected 2016-06-14 | reverse complement strand
AAGTTCACACAAGCAATCCATAGCTCGTCGGTGATAGGAGAGGATGGAAATCCGATCTATCTCGGCGAGCCGGCTGGGGTTATCATTCAAGCAGGCGGGAAAATAGTGTTTCATGCCGGGGATACGGCCCTGTTCTCCGATTTGAAATTGATCGGAGACGATGTCGCGATCGACCTCGCCTTTTTACCCATCGGCGACCATTTCGTAATGGGTCCAAAAGATGCAGCAAAAGCCGTAGAATTCCTGCACCCGAAAGCCGTAGTGCCGATTCACTACGGTACTTTCCCATCGCTCGTTGGTAATCCGAAAGAGTTTGCCCGGTTAGCGGAAGGGAAGGGCGCGAAGATCCACATTTTGGCGCCGGGCGAGAGCGTGGAGGTGTGAATACATTACCTCGTTCCGTTGCTGGTCGAGTCACTTTAGCTTTCGGATCAAAAGGTGACGTTAGCCGCCGGCTGCGGACCTCCTCTTATCCCGAGAGCGAGAAGATTTTTCCGAAAATCACTTGACTGTTTCTGTTTCGTTTCTATATCAAAACGAAAGCAAACGAAAGGTGCTCTGTTATGAGTTTCCCCTCCTCCTCCCAACTACGTAGCCACGGTCGTGGCACTCAACCGAACTTATCGCAGCCTGGCCGCAGGCTCTTTTCCAAGGAGGTCGCCCTATGGATCGTGTAACTCGGCTTACCGCTGGACAAGCCCTCGTCCGATTCGTCGCCAACCAATATCTGGAGCGCGATGGCAAACGTCACCGCTTCATTCAAGGGTTCTGGGGCATCTTTGGCCACGGAAATGTCGGCGGCCTGGGCCAGGGCCTGGCCGAATTGGCTGGTGCAGAGGGGTTCAAATTTTATCGCCCGCAAAACGAGCAGGCCATGGTGCATATTGCCGCCGCCTACGCCAAGCAACGCAATCGTCTCGCCACCTATGCGTGCACCACTTCAATCGGACCTGGCGCAACCAATCTGGTAACTGGAGCTGCTGCTGCCACCGTGAATCGGTTGCCGGTTTTGTTACTGCCAAGTGATTATTTTGCCAATCGAATTCCCGATCCGGTCTTGCAGCAGGTTGAGCATCCCTCGGAACACGATGTGAGTGCCAACGATGCTTTCCGGCCCGTCTGTCGCTTCTTTGATCGTATCAGCCGGCCTGAGCAACTGATCGCCAGCCTGCCGGAGGCTTTTCGCATTTTAACCGATCCGGCAGACACCGGCGCAGTGACAATCGCATTGCCCGAAGATGTGCAAACTGAAGCATACGATTATCCGTCCGCATTTTTCGAAGAACGCACCTGGCACTCGCGTCGCCCTTTGCCAGAGCCGGAATTGATTCAGGCAGCGGTGCGACTGATTACCTCGGCGAAAAAGCCAATGATTATTTCAGGCGGCGGTACCATTTACTCGGAAGCGAGCGAGGAACTGCAGCAATTTGTCGAAGAGTTCGGAATTCCAGTGACCGAGACGCAAGCCGGAAAAGGGGTGCTGAGTTGGAATCATCCGATGAACGCCGGTCCGATTGGGTCGAACGGTTCTACGGCCGCCAATCGATTGGCGCAGGAAGCGGATCTGATTATCAATCTTGGCACGAGACTAAGCGATTTCACGACGGCCTCCAAATCCGCGTTCCAAAATCCATCCGTACGATTTATTGGAATCAATGTTGCACCGATGGATGTGCATAAGCTGCAAGCGCTTCCGCTCGTCGCCGATGTGAAGCGCGCGTTGGGCGCATTGCGCGGCGCCCTCAAGAACGCCGGGTATGGTGGCACCGGTTCTGAGTATCGGGATCAGATCGGGGAGAAAAAACGGGAATGGGATGCTTTGGTAACCGATCTCCGCACAGTCAAAGCCGATACTCCAGGCAAGCTGGCCGAAACTGCGGTGATCGGGTTGGTCAATGAAGCCTTTGGAGGAAAAGCTACCGTTGTGTGCGCAGCCGGGGGATTGCCCGGAGAGCTGCTGCGGCTTTGGCGGCCGGAAGATCCCAAAGCCTATCATCTGGAATATGGCTATTCCTGTATGGGCTACGAGATCGCCGGAGGTTTGGGAGCCAAGCTGGCCGACCCAGACCGTGAGGTCGTGGTGATGGTTGGTGACGGCTCCTATCTCATGATGAACTCGGAGATTGTGACCGCGGTGGCTGAAGGCATTCGGCTGACCATCGTGCTGGTAGATAATCACGGGTACCAGTGCATTCTCGGTTTGCAGCGAGCGGTGGGCGTATCCGATTTCGGAAACGAGCTGCGATTCCGTGGCGACGGAGAGGCTGCTCCAACTGGGTCCTATGTCCCGGTTGATTTCCCAAAGCATGCTGAATCGATGGGTGCTCGGGCGTTCTTTGCGACGACCTCGGCGGAAGTGAAGAAATCATTGGCAGAGGCACGCCAGGCGGATCGCATCGCCGTCGTTGTCGTTCCGGTCGATCCAGAGTCCCGGATGCCTGGTATGGGAACATGGTGGGATGTACCGGTGGCCGAGGTGAGCGTGGCAGAAGGAACGCGGAAAAAGCGCGAGTCGTACGAAGCAGCAACCAGGAATCAGCGTCCGGTGATCGCATGAGAATTGCCACCGCTCCGGTCAACTGGAATAACGCCGACGTCACCGACTACCGGCCTTGGACTCCTTATCCTGTGCTCCTCGATGAGATGGTTGCCGCCGGATACACGGCAACCGAATGGGGCATGAACATGGAGAAGGATGTGGCGCGGTTACGAGAAGATTTGATCACCCGGAAGCTGCAACTACTTGGCGGTTTCGTGGGTCTGGAGTTACGCAATCCGGATAAGAAATCTGCGGAGGTTCAGCGCGGAATTGAGCTCGCGACTTTTTTCCGCGATGGCGGAGCGACCAACCTCATCGTCGCCGACTCCGGTGATCCGCGGCGATTGTCGGAGGCTGGCCACGTAAACCCGGCTGGCGGGCTAAACGATGAGCAATGGCGCTCATTACGCGACGGCTTAAATGAATTGGGAAACCGTCTTGGTCCGCAGGGGGTGAAGGTTGTTTTTCATAATCACGTCGGCACTTACGTAGAAACGCAGGACGAAACCGCGCGACTTCTAGATGAGACTGATCCGCAACTGGTAAGCTGGTGTTTTGATTGTGGGCACTTGGCTTACGGCGGAGGCGATAATCTGGAAATGATCGAGCGTTATGGTAACCGCATTGGTTACGTACATATCAAAGACCTGGATAAATCGATCTTGGAACAAGCGAAAACCCACGGTTGGAGCTTCGCCCAGGCGTTGAAGTCATACATTTTCGCGCCGCTCGGCCAGGGAGCTGCCCGAATTCCGGATGTGGTTGAAAAATTGAGGTTGGCTGATTACGAGGGCTGGGTGGTTATCGAGCAGGATACGACGCCCAGCGATCCCACCGAGACTGCGCGAAAAAACCGAGAATACCTCGAAGGCTTGCTAGCTCATCTGCCCCCTCCCGCCGACTTGGGAATTCCACCAACACGGAGCGTTCTGCGGTCGAACCGATAACCGAACCAAGCTCCTCAGGAAAAGCATCGTTATGACTGAATCTGCTGATTTTTCAGAACTCGCATCATTAGCCCGCCAAGGTCGCTGGCACGTTATCCAAACCGTGTCTGCTAGTGGGGCAGGTCATGTCGGAGGGCCGATGTCGGCCATGGATTTGCTTATAGCCCTCTATTTTCGAGTTATGGCGGTTCGGCCAAATGAGCCGCAATGGCCAGAGCGAGATCGATTCATTTTATCAAAGGGCCACTCGGCGATTGGCCTCTACACAGTGATGGCGCTCAGGGGCTATCTCCCGGTCGAAGAGTTGAAGACCTTCGACAAAGGAAATTCTCGGCTCCAGGGCCATCCAGATATGACGAAATTACCGGGTCTGGAGACCTCCACCGGATCGCTCGGGATGGGATTGTCGGTCGGACTAGGGTTTGCGATCGGCGCCCAAAGAAAAGGTTTGGGTTTTCAAACGTTCGTCATGATTGGCGATGGCGAACTTCAGGAAGGAATGATCTGGGAAGCCTTGCATGTCGCTCCACGTTATCAAGTTGCTAATCTTACCGCGATTCTCGATTCGAACGGATTACAGCAGTTTGGTTGGTTGCATGAAGCCGGTGAAACCGGACGCGGAGATCGTCGGGATCCATGGTTTCGAGTTGATCTTCCGGCCGTCTTGCGAGGACTGGGTTGGAACGTGATAGAAATAAACGGTCACGACTTTGGGGAAATCATTCCAGCGCTACAGGCATCGAAGTCTCGAGGTCGAGTTGGAAAACCAACCATGATTCTGGCTCATACGATCAAAGGAAAGGGAGTTTCTTTTACCGAGGGGAAATTCGAATGGCATTCCAAAGTGGCCGCCACCGGCGAACTCGAGGTCGCTAGGCGAGAGCTTCAGATAGAGGAGGTAACCAAGTGAAAGCGCTTCGAGACGTATTTGGCGACAAGCTCAGTGAGCTCGCTCAGCACAATCCTTCCATTGTGGTCTTGGATGCCGATTTGGCCAACTCGACGAAGGCCGACAAATTTGCACAAGCACACCCGGACCGTTTTCTGGAAATGGGAATTGCCGAACAGAATATGGTGGGCGTTGCCGTCGGGATGGCGACGCTTGGATTCGTTCCGTGGCTCTCTTCGTTTACGGTTTTCTTCACGCATCGTGCGCTCGATCCAGTACGGATGTTGGTCGCGCAGACTCATGCGAACGTAAAGATCGGTGCCGCTTATTCCGGCTTATTAACTGGATACACCGGGAAAACCCACCAGGATGTGGAGGACCTTGCCATCATGCGGGCGATGCCGGGAATGACAGTCCTTGCGCCTGCAGACGAATTCGAATGCGCAGCAATGATTCACTGGGCAACCGAATATGTCGGACCGGTCTATCTGCGTCTGACGCGCGATCCGAGTCCGGCCGTTTTCGGACCGGCCTATCGCTTTGAGCCCGGAGCGTTGCACCAGCTGCGCGATGGGTCTGATCTCCTGATGGTCTCGACTGGAACGCAATCGTCCCGATGTTTCGAAGCAGCGCAGGCTCTTGAGAAAGAAGGCATTTCCGCTGCCGTTCTGCATGTGCCAACGATCAAGCCTCTGCGTCCGGAAGATCTCCTACGAGCTTGTGAGCGATTTGACCTGGTATTCACGGTTGAGGAGCACACCAAGCTGGGTGGTCTGGGCGGACTGGTCAGCGAAATCCTTTCGGAACATTCGCCGCGCAAAGTAGTTCGTCTCGGACTTCAAGACCAATGGGGCGAATCGGCACCGAACGATTTTCTGCTCGATAAGTACCAGCTGTCCGCCCAACGAGTCGCGGAACAAATCGCTTCGAGACGAAAGCAGGCACGATGAGCGACGTTAAACTTCGAGTGGCTTTGCTTGGTGCGGGCCGAATCGGCCAGGAACATAGTCGGACTTTGATTGCCGACCCGCGGGTGCAGGTGGTCGCGGTTTGTGATCCGCGGCTGGAAGCAGCCCGGCAGACAGCTGCCACCATACCGGGCGCGGTTGCGACTGATGAGAGCCGGGAGATTTTATCTTCCAGTGGAGTCGACGCAATCATCATTTGTACTCCGACCGATAGTCACGCGCTGCTGATCGAGGAGGGGGCTCGTGCCCACAAAGCAGTCTTTTGCGAAAAACCAGTTGCCCTTGATTTGCAAAGAACGAGACAGGCTCTTCGGGTGTTGGAGGAAAGTGGTGTTCCCTTTCAAATTGGATTCCAACGACGATTTGACTCCGGCTATGCGGAAGCCCGGAACAAGACCACCATCATTTCTTTATGGATCGTTTCCACGACGCGTTTCGCGCAGAGCTGGAGGCTTTTTTTACCGCGGTCTTGGAGCGGACGAAACCTAGTCCAGATGCGGCGGGCGCACTGGGCGCTTTGCGGATCGGGTTGGCTGGTACCAGCAGCCAAAAGCTGAGGCGAGTCGTGAAACTCGAAGAGATCGACTGAGTCCGATGAGAGCCATGATTAGCCGGTTATCCAAGGAAACGCAGCGAACACCTATGTCCGCGTTCCAAAAGAAGGAGGATCTTAGTTGAAACCTAGCTCTACCATTGGTGTTGGATTCGTCGGCGTTGGTCGCATGGGTGAAACGCATCTTCGCAATTTGGGTGGTTTGTCCGACGTTCAAGTAATCGTCGTTGCTGATCCTAATTTACAAGCAGCCGAATATGGTAAACGGCTTTCGGGAGCGGAGATCGCCACCATCGACGTAGAACAGGCTATCAGCCATCCATCGGTTGACGCTGTGGTGATTGTAACTCCCACCGATACACATGCTCGGCTAATTGAGTTGGCCGTGCGGGCCGGTAAAGCTGTCTTTAGCGAAAAACCGATCGCTTTGGATCTCAAGGAAACCAAGAGAGTGGTTGATCTCATCGGCCAATCGAAGGCGCCGGTCCAACTCGGATTTATGCGCCGGTACGATCCAGGCTATGTTTCGGCCAAGCAACGAATCGATGCCGGAGAACTCGGTCGGATCGAAACCTTTCGGGCGCTCAGCCGAGATACTTATCCACCGAGTCTCAAATTTCTTCGACAGAGCGGCGGACTCTTTCTCGATATGGCGGTCCACGATCTTGATCTCGCCCGGTTTCTGGTCGGTGAAGTTGAAGAAGTTCACTCCTGGGGCACGGTTTTGATCGATTCGCGCTTTGCTGAGGCCGATGACGCCGACACCGCGGTAACCTTCTTGCGCTTCGTCAACGGAGCCTTTGGGGTGGTCGAAACCTCGCGCCGTTCGAATTGGGGTTACGATATCAGGACGGAGGTCGCTGGAGCAGAAGGAAAAGTAGTGGTCGAGGGAGTCCAGAAAACTCCGGCCGTCTTCTCCCGCAACTTCACGGCGACTTTTGATCACTTCGAGAATTTCCCGGATCGATTCGCGGCTGGGTACCGGCTCGAGTTGGAAGCATTTTTCAAGGCGCTGCAGGAGGGCCAACTGCCAACTCCTGGGGCCGAAGACGCGCTAGAAACGTTGCGACTTGCGATCGCGGCGGCTCGCAGTTGGCGAGAAAAGCGTTCGATCAAGCTTTCGGAGATCGCTGCATGAAGCGTCACTATCGACCCGCCCTGACCGGCCAAACTCGAATCGACGTCACAGCGGAAACAGCTGGGTGGAAGTATCTTTCATTTCGAGTGGTAGCGCTTGATCAGGGAAGCAGCGAAGAACTCGGTACGGCCGGCAACGAGGTGATCATCGTGCCGTTATCCGGCCAAGGCATCTGTACTTTTGGAGGTCGAGACAACCCATTTGCGCGAAGCACTGTTTTTAGCGGACCTACTGACATTTTTTACTTGCCGCCCAGGACTCAATACGCAATCAAGGCAAGCGAACCGGCGGAGTTGGCGATAGGCGGTGCGCCAGCGGAAGGTCGGCTACCGGCCCGGGTCATTCGGCACTCCGAAATTTCGGTCGATGTCCGCGGCGACGCCAACGTCAAACGCAGCGTCAGCGCGTTGGCGGATTCCGATCAGCTGACCGAAAGACTAACTGTTTACGAGATTCACACCCCGAGCGGCAACTGGTCGAGCTTCCCTCCACATCGACACGACACCCGGGATCACTCTTCTTATCACGAAGAAACCTACTATTACCGATTTCAACCGAAGAACGGGTTCGCCATCCAGCGCATCTACACTCGGGATACCGAGCTCGATGTCGCCATACCAGTGCTAAACGGGGATCTCGTGTTAATTCACGAAGGCTACCATCCGGTGGTCAAGGCTCCGGGCACCAACGCTTACTATTTGAATTTTTTGGCCGGTGATGTTCGACGTATCTCGGCCGTGAACGACCCGGAATACGATTGGGTGGCGTCGAATTGGAATGGGAATCCGATTTCCGTTCCGATTGGAACCAAGTAAACCTACGTGGACGGACCTGGAATGAATGCGGAAGCGAGACGGCGTAAGATCCTCCATCTGCTGGAGGAAGCAGGAACCGTCAAGGTTGAGGACCTCTCCGATCGTTTCACAGTTAGTCAGGTCACGATCCGGAAGGATCTGAGCGACCTGGAGCAACAGGGGCTTTTGCAGCGGACGTATGGAGGTGCGGTTTTTTCGCACCGAAGTCGATTCAACATCTCTTTCATGGACAAGGTGAATTTGCAGGCGGCCCAGAAGGAAGCGATCGCTCGAACCGCACTGGAACATATTCATGAGGGTGATACCATCATTCTTGACGCCGGCAGCACCACCCTCTCTTTGGCGTCGGCGTTGGTAGGCAAATTCCAATCCCTCTACGTCATTACCAGTTCGGTCCCGGCCGCGCTAGAGTTGGCCCGAGCTGGCTATGAGTTGCTGCTCGTGGGCGGACAGATTCGTAGTTATAGCTTAGCGCTCATCGGCGGAGCTGCCGTTCGGACATTAGAAAGTTATCACGCGGACCGAGCTTTTTTGGGGTCTTCCGGTACGACGATCGCCCATGGCCACAGTACGCCGAACCCTTTGGACGCGGAGGTCAAGCGCGCGATGATTCGTTCTGCCGACGAGGCCTACGTGTTAACTGACGCTTCGAAATTTGGCCATGCTTGTCTGGCCAATTATGCGCGGCTTGATGAGGTCGCGATGATTATTACCGATCCCGGTATCCCGCCTCATTTCCTGGAAACCTTTGCCGAGCGTGGGATTGCTTGTCGGGTGGCGGCCACTGATTCCGATCCCTCAGCGGAAGCATCTTTGGCCGCAGCGGTTTAGCACTAACAGCGCGCTGATTCATTTCTCCAAACCTAACCCCCAATACAATGATGAAACCAACTAAGCTGCGTCTTTTCGCAGTACTTGCTGTCGCCACTTTGGCGATTCCGTTCTCGGCTTACGCCCAGAAGAAACCACATATTATTGTCGTTACCCATGGCCAAGTCTCCGACTCCTTTTGGGTCGTTGTGAAAAACGGTGTTGAGGCGGCGGCCAAGGAGACAAGCAGTACTGTCGAATACCGGGCGCCGGAAAAATTCGATATGGTTGCCATGTCGCAATTAATCGACGCCGCCGTTGCCTCGAAACCTGACGGTCTGATCGTGTCGATCGCGGATGCATCGGCCTTGAGTAAATCAATCCAGGCGGCGGTCGCTGCCAAGATCCCGGTGATTTCGATTAATTCCGGCTCGGATGTTTCCAAGAAACTGGGTTGTCTGCTCCACGTCGGACAAGAAGAAGAACTTGCCGGTCAAAGAGCGGGCGAACGCATGAAGGCAGAGGGAGTCAAGAAAGCAGCCGTTATTAACCAAGAGGTAGGAAACGTTGCACTTGACCTGCGCGCGAAAGGTTTCTCGGAAGGACTTGGCACTAGTGCCGAGGTAGTCGCAGTGACAATGGATTTTACTGCGTCTCGAAACGCGATCAAGGCTTACCTGCAGAAAAACTCTGATGTCGAGGGAATTCTCGCACTCGGCCCTGCTGGTGCTGAACCGGCGCTGCAAGCCCTCGAGGAGGCAGGTAAGGCTGGGAAAGTCAAATTCGGAACTTTCGATCTATCCGCAACTGTTCTGCAAGCAATTGACAAAAAGGAGATGGAGTTTGCGATCGATCAACAGCAGTACCTGCAAGGTTACTTGTCGGTGATGATCATGGCCAACTACATCAAGTACGGACTCCTGCCCGCTAATGATGTTGTGTTAACCGGTCCTGGCTTTGTAACCGCAGAAACTGCGAAACAAGTGATCGACCTTAGCAAGAAAGGAATCCGTTAGTAAGTGCAAATGAACGCTGGGTGGGGTGGCCATTAATCGCTAACACCGATCACCAGCCATCGCCCCCCAGAGTTCTCCCAGCTAATTTCGGAGGCGCCTATGAATCTCAGAAAATTGTTAATTCGACCTGAACTAGGTGCGTTTATTGCCGCCGTCGGAATCTTTATTCTTTTTGCAGTTGTCGCCGGCCGGCAGGGATTTTTGTCGCCTGAAGGCACCATCAATTATCTGGAGGTTTCCGCGCAGCTGGGGATTTTGGCAACTGCAGTCTCGTTGTTGATGATTGGTGGCGAGTTTGATCTTTCGATCGGCTCAATGATTGGAGCGGCCGGAATGGTCATTGCCATTCCCGTCACTCTTTTTGGATGGCCGCTTTGGCTGGGAATTATCGTGGGATTCCTATTCTCGGCGGCGATTGGCTATATTAACGGCTGGTTGGTCGTGCGAACCAGGCTCCCGTCATTTATTATTACTTTGGCTTCGCTCTACTTGCTACGGGGACTGACGATCGGTTTCACGCTTTTGATCACTAACTTTACTCGAGTGTCGGGTCTGCGCGGCTATATCGAAGGCGATCTGTTAGCTCCGATTTTCGCCGGACGTCCGCTCGGGTTGCCGATTTCCATCTGGTGGTGGGCAGTCCTCACTATATTTTTGGGTTGGATCCTGTTCAAAACCCCGTATGGAAATTGGATTTTCGCGGCGGGAGGAGACTCGTTAGCCGCCCGCAACGTAGGCGTCCCGGTAGCACGGGTGAAGATCTCGCTCTTTATGTTGACCGCTGCCACCGCAACGCTCCTGGCGGTAATTCAAGTACTCAACACCGGTTCGGCCGATGTGCTGCGAGGCGAGCAAAAGGAACTGGAGGCGATCGCCTCCGCGGTAATCGGCGGATGCCTTTTGACCGGCGGTTATGGCTCGGTTTTTGGAGCGTCAATCGGGGCGTTGATCCTTGGTATGGTTCAACAAGGCATTTTTTACACCGGGATTAACACTGATTGGTTCAGAGCGGTGCTCGGTGGGATGTTATTAGCGGCGGTCTTACTAAATAATTATCTACGGCATCAGGCGTTGCGTGCGCCTTAAGGATTGATTATGGCCATTTCACAAACAACAGAGAAGTCAAACGAACCGATCATCGAACTGCAAGGTATCGACAAAGTTTTTGGAAAGGTAACAGCGCTTCAGGATATCTCGTTTAAGTTATTCCCGGGCGAAGTACATTGCCTGCTCGGGGATAATGGTGCCGGAAAGTCGACTTTAATTAAGATACTTTCGGGCGTCCACCGACCGACCCGGGGCGAGTTTCGCTTTCTGAACGGTCCGGTAGAACTGGACTCTCCCCGGCAAGCGCTCGATCTTGGTATTGCTACGGTGTTCCAGGACTTAGCAATGCTTCCGCTCATGAGCATCACGCGAAACTTTTTCCTTGGTCGTGAACCGAAGAAAACCTTCGGCCCGATCAAAGTTTTCGATTCGGCGAGCGCGGAAAAGACCACTACGGAGGAGCTGAGAAAAATTGGGATCCGGCTGCGCGACCCCGATCAAGCGGTCGGCACTTTATCGGGAGGCGAGCGACAGGCGGTAGCAATCGCCAGGGCAGTTTATTTTGGTGCCAAGGTGCTGATCCTGGACGAACCAACCTCGGCGCTGGGTGTAAAAGAGGCTGCGGTTGTCTTGAAATATGTCGTTCAATCCAAGGCCAAAGGAATTGGTGTCATCTTCATCACTCATAACGTCCACCACGCCTGGGCGGTCGGGGACACCTTCACCGTTTTGAACCGTGGTCGGAGTTATGGCACTTTCCGCAAGGCAGATACGCATCGCGAAAATTTGTTGCAGATGATGGCGGGCGGCGAGGAATTGGACGAACTTGCGGTCGAACTCGATCTAATCGCTAAACGAGATTCCGGACCGATGAGCGAACTCGAACACAGAGTGGCCGAGGATTTGGAAGCGAAGGATAATTAGAAAGATATTGTTGCTATGACCCCAAAAGCATTTTTTATCGGCGGGGAATGGGTAAGTTCCCCTCAGTCATCCGAAATCAAAAACCCGTATACTCACGAGCCGGTGGGCAGCTATTTCCAGGCGAGTCCCGAGCAGGTGGAGCAGGCCTTTCAATCCGCGCATGAAGCTTTTAAGCGCAACCGCGAACTAACACCAGCAGCGCGTGCGCTCTTTCTGGGAGAAGTGGCGGCGGTCATTAAGCGCCGAAGCCAGGAATTTGTAGACCTGCTGATTCGGGAAGCAGGAAAACCGGTAACCCAGGCCGAGGCTGAGGTTGCGCGCGGCCAATATACCTTTCTCTTTGCTGCCTCCGAGTGCCGCCAACCCGACGGCGAACTGATCGCGCTGGACGGAAGCGAATGGGGCAAAAAGCATACCGGCTCGGTGCACCGTTTACCGATTGGGGTCATCTTTGGGATTACACCATTTAATTTCCCGCTCAACCTCGTAGCCCACAAGGTGGCTCCCGCTCTGGCTTCGGGGAATGCGATTGTTATTAAACCTTCACCGCGGACGGTGCTGACCGCGTTGCTCCTGGCTGAGTCTTTACAGGAAGCCGGCGTACCGAGCGGATTGGTCAATATCGTGCCATTTGATGTCAGTTTGATGGACCGCTACTACAACGACGAACGCGTCAAAATGATTTCATTCACCGGCAGTGCTGCGGTGGGTTGGAAAATCAAGGAAAAATGCAACACCAAGAAGGTTTGCCTGGAATTAGGAGGCAATGCTGCTGCCATTGTCCATGACGACGCGGAGTGGGAAAACAAGATTGCGCCGATCGCCACCGGCGCTTTTGGCTATGCCGGTCAATCCTGTATCAGCATACAGAGGGTTTATGTGCAGAGCCGGATCTACGGAGCGTTTCGTGATGCTCTGCTTGGTTATGTAAAGGCGAAAGTCAAGGTCGGGGACCCGCGCGAACGAGAAACGGTGATTGGTCCAATGATTGCCTCAGAAGCAGTGCAAAAGGTTGCCAAATGGGTCGATCAAGCGGTCGCCGCCGGTGCGAAACTGGCAACCGAAAAGACGATTGATGGTCAGTGTGTGGGACCGATTGTGTTGGAGCAGGTGCCGGAAGATCAACCAATTAGCTGCGAAGAAGCGTTTGCGCCGGTTGTGGTACTCCAACCGTACGACGATTTCGGAGACGCAATCGCGAAAGTGAATCGTTCGCAGTGGGGAATGCAAACCGGGGTATTTACCCGCGATTTGAAGCTCGCCCACCAGGCGTTCGAGTCACTTGAGGTGGCCGCCGTGCTCATCAACCAAGTACCGACCTTCCGAGTGGAGAACATGCCTTACGGCGGTATCAAGCTGAGCGGCTTCGGCCGGGAAGGTGTGAAGTATGCGATGGAGGAAATGACCGAGCGCAAAACCTTGATCGTGAATTACGGGTAGGTCGGTCGGGACCAGCTGCAGCTGGTCCGTCTGAACGGACGCGCGGCCGCCCTCGCTACGCTTTGGCGCGCCCTCGGGTTTAGGTTCGGAAACGCGTAGCTAGCCGCGATCCGGCGGCGGCCGGACGAAGTCGGAAGCGCGTCCCTACCGGTTCAATGAGCTTCTGCCGGTTTCCCCGGCGGCCCGAATTTCTTTATTGCCAGTGCCAACGCGACCCCCACGCCGGCGGCGACAATCAGGCCAATAAAGCAATCAAAATAGGAGAGGAGCGAAGCCTGCTGGTTTACAACGCTATACAATTGGGCCTCGGCCCGGTTTGCTGCTTCGACGGCAGAATATCCGGCATGCCTGAATGCGCTGGTTACCTGTTGCAGCCAATCGCGGTAAATTGAGTTGTCGGGAGTTAAATGCTGCACCAGCACACTTTGATGAAATTGGCCGCGCTGTGCCAATATCGTGTTGGCGAACGTAATACCAAAACTACCGCCCTCGTTCCGAAATAAATTGGTGAGACTACTAGCCTTGTTGTTCTTCTCCAAAGGAAGATAGGAATAGGCGACCTGACTGATCGGAACAATCAGAAAACCTAACCCGAATCCTTGAAGCATTCGCGCTTGGGCGAAGATACCGTAGTCGGCGGCCAAATTGAGCTGGCTAATGTGCCACACTGCGATCGCCAAGAAGAAGAATCCAATGCAAATCAGCCGTTTCGCTCCGACGATTGGGGTGAGTCGCACGATGAATGGCGCCATGAACACAATCACCAAAGCTCCTGGAGTAAGCGCCATTCCAGCGGTGGTAGCGTCATATTTGTCGAGCGTTTGCAGCAGTTGAGGCATCAGTACCGTGCTGCTGAATAAGATGAATCCGAAAAGGAAAAAGAGTCCACAAGCTAGTGCGAAGTTTCGGTTCCCTAATAGCGTTAGGTCGACTACCGGGTCTTTTTGGTGCAGCTCCCAAATGATCGCGATGACCAATGCAATCACGCTGATCACTGTGAACGTGGTGATGAAGGCGCTTCCGAACCAATCGTCCTCCTGACCCTTATCGAGGACGACCTCTAGACAGCCGAAGCCAACCGCGAACAGAAGAATTCCAAGATAATCGATCTTGGCATTACCGGCGGCTTTGATTCGGCGCCGCTCTTCGGTAAATGCGGGTGGGTCGGTGACTAGCCGGCTAGTCAAGAACAGCGACAAGAATCCAACCGGGATATTAATAAAAAAAATCCAGCGCCAGGAAGAATTATCCGTTATCCATCCGCCCAGAGTTGGTCCGAGTGCCGGAGCAAGCACGATCGCCATACTGTAGAGCCCAAAGGCGGCTGCGCGTTTGGCCGGCGGAAAGGCATCGACCAGCATCGACTGTTCCGAAGGAGCCAGGCCACCACCGGCAATGCCTTGCAGTACTCGAAAGAGAATCAAGGTCCCCAGGTTTGGAGCCACTCCGCATAGAAACGAGCTGAGTGTAAAGAGGGCGACGCAAGTCATATAGTAGTTCTTGCGTCCGAAAACACGACTCAACCAGGCGCTTAGGGGAAGAACTACCGCGTTGGCCACCAGGTAACTGGTCAACACCCAGGTTGCTTCGTCGAGACTGGTTCCGAGGCCGCCGGCGATATGTGGGAGCGAGACGTTCGCAATGCTGGTGTCGAGCAGCTCCATGAAGGTCGCGATAGTCAGGGTCAATCCGATCCACCATGGATTCACTGCCCGCCCGCTTGGTGTGATCACGTGACTCATGTCTGCGTTTGACGAATGGCTTCGATCCGGATCTGTTTGCGCCGGTCCCGCTCATTGCTCAGCAATTTCAACTGAATCATCAGTGGCGCCGAGGATGGCCGGCGGAAGCGGCTCAGCGCGGTACTGCCGTCGGCCGAAGTTGTCGCGGAGGTTGACCTTGGGTTCAACCGATTCGCCTGGCCACAGCCGTTCGAGATTGTCAGAGCGTTCGTCGAAGACGATTTTCACCGGTACTCGCTGTACCACCTTCACGAAATTGCCGGTCGCATTTTCCGGTGGCAACAATGTGAACCGGCCGCCAGTTCCGACCTGAAAGCTTTCGACATGGGCGCTAAAATTACGGCCGGGAACCGCATCAACTCGTACGGAAACAGGTTGACCAACTCTCATTTGTTTCAGCTGTGTCTCCTTGAAGTTAGCGACTACCCACACGTCGGGTGGAACCAGGGAGAAGAGCGTTTGACCTGGCTGGACATAGTTGCCTGGTTCAACATTTTTTTTAGTCACTCGGCCGTCAAAAGGAGCGAAGATTTTGGTATACGACAGTTGCAGCTGAGCCTGGTGCAGTTGCGCCTGCGACTGTTTTTCTTCAGCCGAGGCGGTAACGTATTGAGCAGAGGTCAGTCGAACCTGGGCCTCCTGAGAAGCGACTTTTTTGGCGGCGGATTCCACATTGGCCACGGCGCTTTTCGCCTGTGCGACCGAAGCATCATACTCGCGGCGGTCGATCACATGAGTCTGAAAAAGGCGTTCGTTCCGTTCGAGGTCTGACTTGGCATTGTCCGCCGTGGCCTGAGCGCTAACTAGATCCGCTTGGGCCTGCCCGAGGCTGGCTTGCGCCACGTTCTGTTGCGCTTCGGCTTCCATCAACTTGCTCTGAGCCGAAGCCAGATTGGCTACCGCGCTCGCCAGCGAAACTTCGAAATCGCGCGGGTCCAATTCGATTAACACATCGCCCTTCTTTACTTGGTAATTATCGTCAAAATGAACGGCCTTGACATGGGCCGAAAGTTTTGGGCTTACCTGGATCACGTGCCCTTCAATGGCCGCGTCATCGGTCGTTTCATAACCGACGTTGTCGATATACCAGAAGGTGCCCCCAGCCAGCAGGAGCAGACCCACGGTCAGAAGAATAACGAAACGGCGAAGTGACCGCTTCGGTTTGGGATTCGCCATACTGGCCGCGGGGACGGCAGGTGCAGCCGGCCGATCTGAATTGGCGGTTTTGAGCCGAGGGGCAGGCGTTGTCGCTGAGGTAGCGCTCATAGGAGCTCCGTATTCTGGGTTAAGGCCGGCGCGCCTGGCGGGTCAGTTCCGCAATCGCAGCCAGCGAAAAACGAGTGATGTGGTCGGTGATCTCTTCGATCTCGGCTTTGCCGATTTTAAAATCGGGATTCAGGCGCTCGATAATCGGGCGTGATTGATGGAAATAGAGACATTGACCCATCACACTGGAACCAATGAAGGAGAGTTGTCGCCGGTTGAAACGACCGCCCGTCAGTTCGCCCAGCGTCGGCATTAGGAACTCGTCCCTTAATGGTCGAATATTCTTTTCCACTAGCTCATCAAGTGCGGTGGTCGGGTTAGCCATCTCCCGCGCCATCAATCGCCGTTTCCAAGCGGGGCGATCCGGGCCGAGCATATACTCTAGAAAACGGGAAATCAGACTGCGCAATCGATCCTCGGGTGAATCGGTCGCCTGAGCCATCGTGTCGTGCCAAGCCGCTCGAGCCGAGCAAGCGTCCAGCACGACGCGGTTGTACAGTTCTGCTTTGTCTCGAAAATGGTAGTTCACCGCGGCCACATTGACTTCGGCGCGCTCGGTGATAACGCGAATGGTGGCGCCCTCAAATCCGTGTTCGGCGAAGACTTCGCCCGCGGCATTAAGGATTTTATTGCGGGTGTTTTCTTCGCTCAGCTCCGGCGGTTCGATGCGCGAGCGTCGCTCTTTGGTGACCATGCGCCAGTTTTAAACAAATGTTTGAAACAGTCAAGTGAAACATTTGTTTAATACGAATGTTTGACCGCCGTCGCTCGACCCGCTCCCCCCGGCCCATCTCTGACCAAAATCGCCACCCGGCAATTGCGAGCTACCGATGACGGTAGGGCGAAAACCTCGGCGCTTTGGGTAGCTGCGCTCTACGGTTTTGCACATCCCCATGCGCCGGGTTTGAGCCATGGGTGCCGGTCCGCCCTTCAGAACCACCAACGCTCAGTCTCTACCAATTCTCCCCCCTAGGGTTAGTCTCAGATCGCTTGATCCGCCTAGCTCGCTCAGGTCACATGCATATGGATTCACTTTTCGACACTTAGCGCTTACTTGCGGAGGTGCGGTTCAGCCGATCAAGACGAGGATGAAAATTGATCTTCATGCCCGCAAAGAATCCAAGAGCCTCTGGAAACCTCCAACGGCGAACGCGGAGGTCAGACCAATAAAGACCCAGGTGCCCATAGCGGTTAAATAGCCAAGCAACACACACGCAGTCTTTCTCCATCATTCCGATGGCCAGAAGCACTAGGCCCAGGCCGGAATGCTTTTCGAGAACGGAATGGGCAATAGCAACATCAATCCGAGACTGGCGATAACTATCCCCAAGCCGATCGATCGGAACATACCAAGCCGGGCGTGCAGGAAAGCTAAGCGTGGCCGAACAAATTTCTCGAGCTGGCGCGCCACTTTGATAGCACCAGTTAGGAGTTGGTCCGACCGGGCGGTTGATAGCCGCCGATGCATAATGAAGTGCGGCAGCCATGGCTCACGTCCAATCGCCAGAGATGTGCCGATTAAGCATATGGTAATACCGAAAGGCATCGACAGACCTGGGATAGCAACAAAGCAGAATGGCAACGCTAACAGGATTAGCACCATGGCGGAGCCACGAGCTTTGAGTGCTTGCTCAACTCGGCAAGTGTGAGGGCCTTATCTTTCACGCGAGCGTGCAGCGTTTCAAGGTCGGTCGACAGGCGCGATTGGTTGGAGCTTCGATCAGTCGTCATCGTAAATTAGTAACAGGTGGCGAATCGTGGCCAGTTTTCGTTGTAGGCTCTGCCGTCGCTTGATGTCGACGGTTCATGAGTAAAGAAAGACCGATCGCGGCCAGTAGAACCAAGCCAATGAAGGTGAATGAAACCGCCGTTGGGACGTGGTAAACATCAACTAGCAGCATCTTGGTCCCGATAAAGGAGAGGATCACTGCCAGGGCCGGCTTAAGATAGACAAACTTGTGAACGACACCGGTGAGCAGGAAATACAGGGAGCGTAAACCAAGAATAGCACAGACGTTGGAAGTGTAGACGATGAACGGATCGTGTGTAATGCCAAAGATCGCCGGGATCGAATCTATAGCAAAGAGAACGTCGGTCGCCTCGACCATGATCAGCACCATTGCCAGCGGCGTAAGCAGCCGCCGGCCGTCGCGCAGAATGGTGAAGCGCGCACCATGGTAAGTGTCGCTCACGGGCAATAGCCTGCGCACGAACCGGATCAGAGGATTCCGACCGACACCGACATTCTTCCTTCCGCTTAAGACCATCTTTATGCCGGTGAAGATCAAAAAGGCGCCAAAGAGATAAAGCACCCAGTGGAAGGCTTCAACGAGTGCGACACCAACGCCGATCATGACACCGCGTAGGATCAGCGCACTCAAAATACCCCAAAAGAGGACACGGTGCTGGTAAGCCGCCGGCACCGCGAAATAGGAAAAGACGAGTACGAAAACGAAAATGTTATCGACGCTGAGCGAATATTCGACCAAGTAACCGGTGAAAAACTCCAACGCTTTCGCGTATCCCTCCCAATGCCAGATCAGTGCATTGAACCCAAGCGAAAGCGCCACCCAAACGGCAGTCCAGATCGCCGCCTCCTTCGTGCTTGGCGCGTGCGCCTTGCGCTGGAAGCCAAACAGATCAATGGCCAGCACACACAGCACGCCGGCGTTAAAGGCTATCCAGAGCCAGAGATTCGTGTGCATCTAACTTCAATCCAGTAAAGCTTGAGCTCAGGCGACTACTGGGCGATTCGCCGTCGGGCTGGCATGTTAAGCGACTCTCATCTAGTCGGGCGCAGACAACCGTTGCAGGGTCTTCATCGACGAATAAAACGAATCCAACCGGAGTGGCGAGACAACTGAGAGCAGCTGATCGATGTCAAAGGTGGGAAGCGGCCAGTGTAACTTGTGCGCATGCGAACTTCGTTTGAACGCGTCCTCATGGCGGCGCAACACCAGGCTGACGATCATCGCATCATCTAATAAGCCCATGCCGGGGATGGGGTCGGGAATCAGATCAGTGGCGGTCTGAAAATAGAGCAGCGCGAACGCCGCTTCGCTCACTGTCTGCGGAATCGGATCGCGGTTCGGCCCGGCGACCTCGTCTTTGAGTACGAGGGAAAGGAATTCAAGGTGGTCTGACAGGTATGGGTATGTCTGCGATGGAATCGTGGTGAAGCGTTCACGCAATGCCGGCAAATCGGCAATCAGCCGGTTCAAGTCGGTAACCGATAGCGCGCTGGCCTGGCTTTGAACAAAGTCGATCAATTCCATGGCCATCCATTCCTTAAAGTCGGCATATTTCGCGGTCATGATTTCCAAGTTCATCGGTCCCGGCGTCCGGCGCAGGGTGATTCCGAGATTGTTGTTTAGTTAGTTCTACTAGTCCTCCGCTGTTAATGCAGTGCGACCCTTCCGGCGGCTGCTGCATGCCGTCAGGGTCTATACATCCGGCCAAACTACGGTTAGTTCCGATTGGTTCCGCTCGATCACGCGTTGAAGTATAAGAGTGTCATCCGCCAAACCAATTTCCGGAAGATAATCGGGTATTAAGTCAAATCTTTTCAGGAAGTAAGCCGCGGCAAAGCCGGTCTCAGCCAACCAGCGCGGCAATGGATCTTTCGCCTGTTGAGCCGCCGGTGATCCCAACACCCAAATGATTACCTGGACGGCTTCCCGCAGTCCGGGATACATATCGCTGTCGCTTTCTTTCAGCTTGTCCAATAGACGACCACTAAAGTTCTCCAGCACAGGAAGGTCGGTTGAGTTCACGTGCTGCGCCTCAACTTCGATAATCTCGTCAATGGTCATTGTCTTTCCAGATACTCTCCACTCAGTGGGGGAAACCTGCCCAAACTCTAAGGTTGTCGGC
>WNFQ01001997.1_pt1 | contig 19972 bp, 20 predicted proteins | sample 5400171 | NCBI WGS metagenome assembly WNFQ01 (sample SAMN13153356, study PRJNA577476) | soil metagenome | isolation source: 20 cm soil under Madrone tree | place: USA:California | collected 2016-06-14 | reverse complement strand
TGTAGGGCTCGTGGGGTTATTATAAGATCATTACTTTATTTCCTTGACCAAGGTGCAAGGCAATGTATACTATGATGTAAAGCGCTAGCTTATGAAATTCGAGGATAACGGAATCTCAAGTACCCGTACACTGTGTGCGAAGGGGGAATGAGGGGGAACGGGAAAGCGCAGTGGCAGTGGCTGGTGAGAGTGGGAGACGAAGGAGCGGGCCCGCACAGTCATTGTCAGCTCACTCCCATGGCGATCTCTCATGTTCGCGCCGTCGATCAACCATCCAATGAATAAAAACTGAAACGGAGAGTGGAGAACCTATCATGCGTGGTTCGTGCGGGTATTGATGCGTGTGGCGTGGTGCCGGAGGCGGAACGACTCGGAGCGATGCCAGTTGATCCATTGGTATGGAGGCTATGAAGCGAGGGCGGCGAGGGCAACGCGTGGGCTGTATCTGCGTGTTCTGTCTCCCGACAAAGGTGGTGGTGGTGGGATTCTCAAGGAAAGACCTGAGTCTCTTTTCTTCCATTTTCAGTCTTCAATGCTAAACAGTCCGAGTCGGACTGTTGACCACTGAAGACTTGAAGCTTGGCCGCTGACTGAAACTTGAAACTTGAAGTAGTACCAGTTTCCGAGGGGTTTCGTACTAGTAAGGTGGGCTCCGTCCCATGAAGCTGGGGCACAGGAAATGTGAGGGTCATCGAACACCACGATTCTAGTCTATTAGGTGGGCAGGGATCCTGTGTGGGTGGATAGGGTTAGCGGGATCGGGCCCTAGGCCTAAAAGAGGTCACTCACATCCGCGCAAGCTGAGACTGACCATTAGACTAAGGGAGGCATAACTTGAAATCCTTATCCGCTTTCCCCCGCGTCCTACGTGCTTCGAGTTATCGCAAAGATTTCTGTGGATATTGCGAGACTCGACATACGATAGCGCAGAGTACGTCTGCAATTAATCGACCTAGTTCGAAGTCTAAAGTAGCATAGGAATGCATGAAAAGTAACACTACAAAAGTGATTTTCTCATTACAAGGTCGGGCATCCCACCATATCCCCAATTTACTCCACGCACATCATTTGCCCATGCATCAACTACCAATGTATACAAGTTCCACAAGCTTCTCGGTGTGTCCGCCATCGTTGTCTCTGGTAGTGATAGCAACTAAAGGCATGAACCAATCCGTCAAATCGGAGCATAAGAGCCGCGGCTCGTTCATTTCCACCATTCGGAGAAGCCTGCCCGTGTCGATGTTGCGCACTTCGATGTATCCGGCGGAGAATAGCAGCAGGTGTGATCCACGACGCGCAAATGCCGTGGCTTTGCGCTCCCACTCAATATAATAATTTGAGTCGGCGGGCTGGCCAGCCTGGTTCACGAAACAGCCAAGATCTGAAGAGGGTGTCAAACAACGAGCATGCAAGCAGAGAGATGCTGACCATTGTATACTACGAGCATATTGTCCCTGTGTGTCACCACTCCGAGGATGCTTGCCTTTCCTACTAATTCGAGGATCTTCGGCGTGTCGCTCTTTCCAAGTCTTAACTTCGTCTTTGTTCGTTTAAGCAGCCGCTGAAATGCGCCATGCGCGGAATTCGACAGTTCAAGCACTACTTCATGGCACGGATTGGTCGCACTTTAAAGACAATCAACTCATGATCCTCAATGAGTAAACGACCAACGTACTTCATCGGTTCCATCAAATAAACGGCTTTGGGCGTGCAAATTGCCACCTTGTCGTCAAAAAACGTTGCGTCGCGGGGTTCCTCTGGAACCGGAACCAACTATTGCGCAATGATTAGCTAAACCTCTCAGAAGACATGTGGAAACGAACTAAATCCAACGGTCGGTATGATGATTCGGGATCCGCTGGGGTCTGTGGGCCTTGCCCCTGGTGGGTCAACTCGAATGCGCGTAATGTGATTTCCTTGGAACTCTTCGAAGCATAGACAACTATTTCGCGGGTAAGTGACGGAAAAATGGGTTCGTATGTGATTCAATTACTTACTAAAAGTTCGATTGGCTATGCGACCCGCCTTGAAGAACAAAACATTCCCATGTTCTCGAGCCAACATTTCCTCTGAGTTGTCAAGGTCTGCTTTAGACGAGGCATTTCCTTGAGAAACGCGAATGGCGAGTTCAAGAGAATATGAAAATAGTGCCGATTCACAATGGACAATGAGCTTGTTGAATTCTGGAATGGCAACTACTGAAGTCGGCTCATTGAATTCCAAGATTTTCTGGAAGGCTGTTTGTAACTAATTAGTGACCCAGACAAGCGAGAGTTACGATGACTCACAATAGCCAACAGCATGCTTGCTAACGTATATGCCACTAGTACAACCAACAGCGATGTAATCCTCCCCTTCGAACGCTGAAAGTCGCATGAGTACTACTCAACGGCAAGAAGTAATGGGATCTTACAAAACGATGCAGCACAAACGGTACGGCCAGTATAGTGCGCCTCACGGTTGAACTGGATACGTGGAGGTATCTTAAAGAAGCCATCGTTGAGAACTTTAGGTTCATATAACTAGGTTTGTTTATGAGATGGTTAAGAAGTCATAAGAGCAATTGAAGGTACCATTCTTGCGTCTTGACAGGACTTCCGTGCCTCAATCGCCTTCTCAAGAGCACCTTTCCACCTATTCCGTTCCGTCCCAGACTTGGCGTAAAGAATATGTCGCCGAGTTATCTTCGCAGCGACGTGGTATATTGTGAAAGGATACATTTGCTCCTTTGTTGGTGATGAACGGAAACAGGACCCAACTCGTTTACGCAAGCTAAGGTGGTGCTTTCGTACTTCTGGTTCGTTGTCGAACGAAGTCAATCGTAGACACTCCAATGGGATTGGCTAGACAAGATGACTTGCATAAGTGGGGAGGTGATGAGGAGAAGAAGTGATGCATATACCCTGAATATATGACTGGACCTGATCGTCCCTGATGGGCTTATTTCCTTCTCCAAAAACAACACTAGCACGAATCAATCCAAGGAAAGGATGACGGCGCGGGCTGCTTACAATGACTGTCTAACAAAGCACAGTGCCCATCTCTCCATGAGTTCTTGCCGCCAGAGTCTTTGGAGGCAAGCATTCCAGAGAGAATCGGAGTCCAAGACTCATCGTTTTTGTTGAGAACCTGAAAGAGGTCAGCCAAGAGTTCCGCGTCATCATGTAACCGACTTACAGGAATCTCGCCTTCCGCATCAATCCAGGCTTCCCGAATTTCCTGGCGTTGTGTGGCAAATGTATCACTTCCTAAGCTGCTGCTAGAGCTTGGGACGAAATTATTCAGCGATAGGTGAGAGGATGGCGGCCCTGAATGACTGCTAGAGCTTGGAAGTGGAGGCGAGGGTGGACGAAGGGTAAGTCCGTTTGATGAGGCGGTATGAGGCAGAGGCACTGGAGTCGCGAGCGAACCAGGAACAGCGGGGTCATTAGCCGTCATTGATTGCATGACTGGGGGCGAGTGCCTATGTGCGTGAGGGTTATATGACAATTTAGGCGACTGATTGGTAGACGTACTGTGGAACGGGAAAGGAAAGGGGTGCGTTGGGAGTGGAAGCTGCTGTCGACATGGTTTCAAGAATACGAGGCGTTCATGCTCATTTTATGGTCATAACGGATGCGGATGCTGTGAATCGAGGACGTACACAGAGTCCTACCAGTTTACCCGACGGTTTACAACACTCACAGCCTCACGGAGTAACTGAAGCCGTTGCTGCGCGAATCGATATTTTTTTAAACGATTGATCTAGGGAAATTGCTGTGCAATCGAGGCTTTTGATTGGGTGAGTGAGGATCAAGATATATGTTCCGGTTGTAGGAGAAGCGGAGGTGGTATTTATTTCACGGTGTCCAGACCGAAGGTATTTCTGTCAGATCTACATTTTGAAGGGAGAAGAAGAACGCGTGTCATTTGTAGTCGTCCATACAAAGGAACGGAATTGCATTCAGTGCTTGTGTGCATGTGTGAACAACGGCGTGCGCTGATTCCCGGCCAGCCGTTCGCGAGCGTCAGGGGATCACGTGTTCCCCTCATTGCCCGATTGCCCGAAGGTCGGTCGGGGCCAGATTCAAGGTGGACCTTTCTAACGTAGTACTGTTATGAACCTCAGGCTCGGACGACGATGGGACAACAGCGTCGCTGCTACAGTCGAAGAAAAATGAGTATATTGTCGTTCCTGATGGCAATGAATGGCGGTGTAGGGGAATGTAATAAGTAGGCTGCACAAAAAGGATACCAATACCTTTCGCACAGCCTCAATGCATGCTTGCCCACTTGCAGTCTCCCTGTCAATGATCTACACAGCTGTGAAGGATGGTGTGAAGAGGATATTATGGTACGCTGTCATGAAAACGGTAGCTGCGGCGGAGTCATCACAGGATTACACAGCTCTAATTCAATAAGGTTATTCAAACAAAACAATTATACATCCCACTCGTCCCAGAGTTGCTCCACGCGTCCCATTGGTTCCTGTGCATCAATCGCTGCGGTCGGCACTAGTTCCAGAACCTTCTCGCTGAGGCCGTTCTTGTCCTCGAAATCGCCAGTCATGGCAACAACGAGCATATCCCCTTCCGTCGAACCAGAATGCACGAGTCGAATATCTCCCCCTTCTATTACCTGAACGAGCTTTCCAGAAGCAATGCTGCGCACCTCGATAAATTTGGCCGAGAAAAGCAAGATGTGGGCTCCACGATGAGCATACGCTGTAGCTTTGCACTCCCAGGAAATATAACCGGCTGAACGGACAGGTATGCCGTGATTGTCAATGTAACAACCAAATTCTGGGGAATGAATAAATAAATGTAAGGTGGAAAAACGAATGAGCTAGTTATATACTGACCGTCATAGACTATAAGGATCATATTTCTCTCAAATATCACCAATCCGAGGATCTTCGCCAAGTCACACTTTTCTCTGAGCACCTGCAGGGACGTGCTTGCGCCACGCGTGGTGTCCAAAAGATTGGGAACCACGATTGGTGAGGCAGTCACACTTTGATCGATCGTCAAATCACGGCCTATTTTATCACACGAACGGACTCACTTCATCGGTTTCACAATATGGATGGCTTTGGATGTACAAATCGCTACCTTATGGGAGAGAAAAATTGCGTCGTGGGCATCTCGCGGGATAGGCATCGGCTGTTGGGAAATAGTTAGCAGCTAAACCTTCAGGAGATGTGTAAAGACGGACAGAACCGAAAGACTGGTATGACGATCCACGATTCGCTAAAGACTTTGTATTTTCATCTCGACGAGTTAATTCCAGTACATGCAACGTAGCATGCAAGAATGACTTTGCTGCATAAACAACTTTTGGGGATGAGAAACGAAACAGCTAGATACGTGACTATTACTTACTCAAAGTTCGATGGCGGACGCGACCTGCTTTAAAGAATGAAACACTCCCATCTTTCTGTGCCAACCTCTCCACTGAGTCGCCGAGGGTCTTAGGTGTGGCATGTCCTTGAGAAACGCAAACGACTAAATCAAGGGGATAAGATAATAACGCCGCTTCGCAATGGACAAGAAACTTGTTGAATTCTGGGACGGCAACTACTGAGGTTGCGTTGAGTTCCAAGACCCTCCGAAACGCTATAGGCGAGGAAATTAGCGACCACAATGTGCAAAATTCAGGATGGCTCACAAGAGTCAGCACGAATACCAACGTATATACCGTTGGTACAACCGGCAGCGAAGTAGTTCCGTTTTTGAAACTCTGAGAATTCCATCAACGAGACTGATCGACCGAAAAAAGGCCGGCAAACCTACGAAATGGAGCTGCACAAAGAATACGACCGGTAAAGTGCACCCCTTGAGCAAGTGAGGTACGCGAAGGCAAACGGAAGAAGCCGTCATTAAGAGTTTGGGGCCCGTACCACTAGGTTTTATAATGAGGTACATTGAAGGCCGGTAGAGTAGCGCAAGTACCTTATTCGCGTCTTGTCTAGCCTTCCTAACACCAATCGCATCCACAAGCGCATTGTGCCAGTTGGTCCGAGCGGTCAAAGTGCGGGTGTAAATGGTATATCGACGAGGAATGTTTGTATTGGCATGATATATGGTGAAAGGATACATATTCTGCTTGGTCGAGCTGATGCTTATGAAGCTGCCACTGTCTGCGCGCTCCTTTCGGATCTCCGGGGGGTCGTCGAAAGATGCCAACTGCAAATACTCTAGCGGGATCGGCTGGACGGGGTGTTGAATAAGTAGGAAGGTACGGAATTAACGCGTGGTCACGTTCTTACCCTCACTTTGTGACTGCGCATGATCGTTCCCGATGTGCTCATTTCCTCCTTGAGCAACAAGACTATCACATGTCAGCCCAAACACTGCAATGACGGCGCAACCGCGCACAGTAATTGTCCAACAGGGCGCCAAATACATCACTCCACGAATGCCGAGCATCGGATTTCTGCCTTGCAAGCGGTTCTGAATGGACTAAGGTCCGGGACTCATCTTGTAAATCTAGGTCCTAAAGGGGATTATGAGCTTGGCATTATCTCGACTACCCCATAACGTACAGTAATTTCGCCTTGCGGATCGACCAAACTCTTGCGAAGTGCTCCAAACTTGACCTTCTCCTCTGCAGCTGCGATACCAGGTTCTGAGCTTTTGATGATATCTTGCAGAACAGTCAACACAATGGGGATGGTCTCGAGATCTGGATGACCCTCGGAGGTCAGATGCTGGATTCGTTCTAAAATCAACTGCAGTCTTGGCAGTCGAGTGATGGGACGAGACAGCAGGGCCTTAAAATCCCGTTTCCTGAGTCGAGGATCTTCAGAACACTTCTCGATGAAGTCTTTGTAGAGGGGGTTTTGGTCCACTTCCTTCCTATGACATTCCAACGATAACGGTGAGTGCTTGATATAAGACTCATACTTAGGCGTGAATCGGAGTGCGTCTAATGTTCAGTGGGGTCAGAGAAGACGATGTATGATCCCCAAAGATAAACGTACTATCTAGGATGATGTCTGCCACGCTCTGAACAAGGGGATGTTGATCCCGCTGACGGGCAAAAAGAGACCGAAGCATGCGTTGATGGTGTGCCAAGATCTCATTCAAATTCCAAAAGACCTCAGACACGAATATCTTCCCCTTTTCTTCACCCATTATCTCATGTGGGGCGCTTAATATTGGTAGAGTGTAGACCTAGAAGCAAACTCAGTCATATCAATGCGAACGATTAATGTACCGTACATCTTCTATGGTCTTGAGGTCATTAACGTAGTCCAGTTCCGACTTGAAAACTTCGAACAAGACAGACTGCCGCTCGACCTCTTTCTTCCCAAGAACTTCGAGAGCTTGAGGTGGGACGAGCCGATCCCATCCTTGTTCGGATTCAGGCATCTTACCAGACTGAAATAATTCTAGTCCGTCTGCGGAGTCAAGGCTATACATTGTTAACGTTATGAACACTCAATGTCAGAGCCGGGCCCTGTACCTGAGTTTACTAAGATCATGGTCTGTCTGAGGTCTTACGTCCTAGACGAGAAAACACATTAGTCATGTCTTTCGAGATAAACTGCAACGCTAACCTTTGCGTCCCGAAGTTTGGGATCAGGGACAGAACCCCGATGCGATGGCGCGGGACTCGTACGGGGAGCCGTTTCCACATCCTGTCTCGGGGTCCGAGGTGGAACTGGGGGGGGACGAGAGATGGCCTGTGCTGATGTTCCACGATGGAGCTGAGGCTCAGGGAACGCTAGGGTTGCCGATTCCAACGCGTACGAGCTAGTGGCTCTCGGGCGTTCCCAGTTAAGAGGCGAGAGACCGGGTAGGTGGGTGGTAGACGTAGGTCGAGAGGGAAAATCATACTGCGCAGTCGAAAAAGGAGAAGGGAATGCGAGAGGGGGGGTCGGGAGCGTTGAAGGGCTCTGGGAGAAGGTAGGAGAAACCGAGGCCTCAGGCTGTGGGTGGGCGTAAGGAAAGATATGGTTAGGAGGGTGCCGTGAGCCTCGTTGGTTGTTCGTTGACGTTGACATAAAGACGGGGGCTGAGTCACACTCTTTTCCAATTGCTTTCTTCTTCAAAACACCACTCGACACCCAAGATTGTTACATCCTCGAGCGGGCGCCGACTTTCGAAAGGTCTCTACCACTACTCATCTATTGCTCCAGTGTCTAAATTTTCGTTTTTTAGCCCATGCAAGTCGACGGCGTACACGCTCTACCCGCCGGAGATGAAGATGAAGATTCATTGTTTGGTTCCCCTCCCCCGTCTCCGGCCAGAGGTAGGTTACCACAACTAGCCCTCCCCACGGGCCCAGGGCATACAGAAAACGTGGGGACCATTGCACTTCCTGGTTCCCAATATTGTTCTGAACTTGCCATCGATCCGGCAGTTTTACTTTTCAACCGTCCTTTGCCCCAAAGAAACCCAGACACGCCCACACCCACCCACCAAGCCCTCCCATCTACCTTGAGTCTGCCTCACAGGCCCACGGCATCTCGCGGGCCTTCGAGGGCTCCCAGGAACTCGAGGAATGATAGGGATCAGTCTGCCACACCACACCCTACCCCTCCAATCCACTTCCCTAATCCCGATGAACCATTGCCTTCCAACTTTCTGCGCAGCCAGCAAGCACTTCTGGGGCATGCCGGTCTGATTAGCGGATTGGACCCGTCTACTCTTTCCACGAAGTACCACAAAGGGGCAACGTCACAAAACCCGATCATTGTCGAGGACGAGCTTGATCCACCGCCGTTAGGGAAAGGAGACGCATATTCTGTTAATTCTTCTTTACTTCCTTCCCCATCAAGCGAGGAGGTTGTATCATCTCTTGTAAAGCAGAGAAATATCTTCCCTGTGTTGGAGTCCTTGCTACGATTACTCTCCGGGACCGGAGTTTCCAGCATACCCCCTGCTGCAACACCGCCCTGTCCCCCTGCATCCTCGAGCTTTAATGCATTGAGCAACGAACGTGGTCCCGCACAGAAGCGCCGGAGACTGAACTCAGTTCCTGCGGGGGCTGCTGACTGGGATGTGCCATATCCATTCCAACAAGGAGAAGGGCCAACCAACTATCGTCTCCATTGGGAGAAGGAGCGCCTCAAGCAGCTTCTCTCGCAGCTTGGGGTGCTGATCAAAGGCGCCAATCGGTCTGCAGCCGCAAGAACATACCTCCAGCAGCATGCCGATTTATGGTCCTCCATCAATCCGCCAATGCCACAAGGCCAAACAGCCGATCAACAACAATTAGCAAGCACGGCGTCACATTGCGAGCAACACGACGTATCACCCTGTCCCTCCTACGTCGAAGATGTTGCCCCCACAGCCATGGTATCTGAGGCTCCGTGTCAAAGGCGACAAACCCCTGAAGCTGCTCCACAGACAGCTCTTCTTGATGAGCTCGTAACTTCTCTCCTTAATGATTCTAACCGGTCGTCTCCTTCGAATCTCACGTCATTTTCGTCGTCTTCGGATTCCTCCTCGCATCACTTTTCCCGTCCTGGTTCGCATGTGACAACAACACCCATGTCATCTAGAGCATCTTCAGCAACGCCGAGACAAAAATCCGCTGCATTTGCGACGACTTCGACCGCGCAGAATCTCTCTCTATCAGATCAACGACGTCAAAGTCAAGCTGCCCCAAGGGTCAAAGCATTGAACAAGCAAGAAATTATCCGGCGAGCGAAGGATAGACGACAGCAACTCATGGTAGAACTGGAAAGGGCGAAGGTGGAGCTTTGGGAGACCACCATTGAACAGGGTGTGTTAAATCATCTGATGAAAGACCATGGCTGCCTGTAAAAGTTGAATGATACCCTTAATGGTTAGACAGGCTTCTTTACTTTCACGCTCTGTATAATCAATAATGGCACCTCAGGCTGTCACTGAGTTTACCTTGCTGCGCCATCAGATAGCTTTGTGGGAGACGCTGGGTATTTTCTTGGAGATCGTCTTGTCTTCTCAGACCGGTTCACGAAATTTTCCGCCGAGCCATGCGCCGCAATCTGTCAAGAGGGTTCCATTTATTACGAGTATCCCCATCGCGCTCCGGTAAAATGGACTTCGGTGCAAGGGATGGCCCATTTAAAGGTGGCCGGAAGAGTAGGACTTCCATCATGAGTTGCCTACCATCAGGAAGGTCCGCAAAGCAATGCACACGAATTGTACTCAACGAGCGACCGATTACAGACATCTACAACTTTCCGCACCGAGCATGTTCCCTTTGACTTCCAGCCCGGTCTGGGTGAGGTCCTCGTCCAAATCAATTGGCTTTCGCTAGACCCCGCTATGCGGGGTTGGCTGCGTGACGCCAGGAGCTACCTCCCTCCAGTACAAATAGGCGAAGTCATGAGGTCTATTGGGTTGGCCACTGTCGTGAAAGCAGGCGAAGGCTGCAGACTTCCACCCGGTGACGTTGTGACTTGCATGCCTGGTAAGTAGCCACTGATATCGAATATCCTTGAAGAGCGCCGTGCTAATGATGGACAGGTTGGACGGAGTATGCCGTCCTGAAAGAGGAAGCTAACCAGAAGCTCCTGTGAGAAGTTTTTGGGACCTTTGGGCATTCGTGCGTTCCTTGCTTGGCGTTGTCAGTGATCTCCGGAGTGATCGGCCCCTCCAGCAGGATTGACGGCATACTTTGTATGTTGTTCAATTCGGCTATCCGCTTGCCCGCTTGCTGTTAATGCCACAAAAAAGGGTTTGTTAGACGTTGCAAAGGTCAAGGCCGGCGAGATACTCGTAGTATCAGGAGCGGCTGGCTCCGCTGGCTCGTTGGTATGCAAAATCGGCAAACTATACGGGGCGAAAGTCATAGGTATCGCTGGCTCGGAATAAAAATGCAGATGGCTTAGAGAAGAGCTCAAGATCGACGCGACCCAGCCCCGCATTCCACGATGAGTTTAAGAACGAGGTCGGATACCTTGATGTCTTCTTTGACAACGTCGGAGGCGAGGTCTTGGATTTTGCCATGACAAGACTCAAGAAGGGGGCACGTATTGTTTCATGGGGTAAGTCGGGGCATAAGGAACCGATGTGATCATACTGAGTTGTCGACGTCCACCAGGTGCCACCTCCGATTACAGTATGTCCCGTTTTTCTGAGAGATGTCTAGTCGTGATAATCAGACCTTGTAGATGTTCCCAAGCCAAAAGGCATCTCTTCTTATCCGGAGCTTATAACTCAACGAGCGAAGATAGAAGGCTTCATTGTGTATGTCTGCTTCTAGTCGAAGGAGTGTATCCGTATCGCATGAACACTAACTGGGGCATTGTCATCTGTAGATTTGATTGTGGGGATCGTTTTCCAGAGGCTTTGGCCGAAATCGGCAAATGGGCTTCCGAGGGCCGCATAGTACGAAAATGTTGGAGAAGGGGTTGGAGAAGGCACCCGAGGGACTTTTTGCTTGCTCTTTACCCGGGCTAATACAGGAAAACTGTTTATTCCTCTGGTATTTCAACTCGCGATTCCGTGCTGACCTCTTAAAATTACCCAGACTTGTCCATGTGTCCGACCCGGAGACGAAGACCAGCGAATTCGAATAATCCTGAATTATGAAACTAGGATCCGAGTCAATGAAAAGGGTCTTGCTTTTGAATGAATGAATGGATTCTTCGTGACGCTATGACAGTGTGAGACAGTGGCGGTTTCCCTGTGAAGGGGAAGTAGGTGGAAAGAATGAAGAAAGATTAGTGGCGGTGGCCAATTCGTTGGGATCCACTGCATAATCTTGCAGTTCTGCAAGTTGATTTAGTCCATCCTAAAAAAAATGGCAAAATATATCCGGCGGTCTATGACCCGGGTCTCTGAGAAGCCAATTACGTCCGAGTCACTCCTAAGTCACTCCTAAGTTACTACAAAGATTTTCCGTAATTTGAATGGGGTAACTTGATGGGGCGATCCACTGGTCCGACGGAGTAAAATTGCATATATTGACTTGCAAAATTCACATCAGCCAGCTGGCATCAGATATCACGTACTATTTATTGACACTCATACGACCGAGCTTGACGCTCGTTCGAGCGGCATATAAAGGACCTCTAATAGGGCTTGACACAATCCCAGTGTCTTGCATCCTCACAGAGGTGCTCTCCCACTCACGCTCGAAACACAGCCTAAAAAATGCTTCCCGAACGCTACACAAGAATAGTTCTTGCGGAACGTCCAGAGACGAACATCGGCCCCACCACCTTCCGCAAGGAGACAGTCGCCTTCGATCTCAAACCAGGGCCGGGTGAGGCCCTCGTGCGGGTCGACTGGCTCTCCCTTGACCCCGCGATGCGGGGCTGGATAAGGGACGCTGTGAGCTATATTGAACCTGTGCGGATCGGCGCGGTCATGCGATCAATCGGGTTGGGGACGGTAGTCGAAGCGGGCGAAGGTTGCGAGTTTTGCCTCGGTGACATCGTATGTGGCTTTACAGGTGAGAATCGAGAGCTTCTCGAAGCTCTGTGGCAGCCGTGACAGACTTTTGCCTTTCTACATATCTCCGTGGATGCGGACGGACAACGTAAACAGGTTGGACGGAGTACGCCGTTTTGAAGAATGCGGAGGTGTTTCAAAAGATCACTGGTACTACTGGTACTCAGGCTGGCACGTGAGTAGCGACTTTGCGCGGTTCGTTTCTTTCGGGTCCATCAGTTGCCCTGAATTAGATTTTGTGCACGCAAAATAGGATCCCTCCAGGCGCCCAATTACTCGACTTCTTAGGGCCTTTGGGAATCGCCGGTGCGTACCTTATCGAACTTCTTGTTTCATGAAGGTCCGTCCGATTTCACACGACTCATGGCCACTGGCATGCTTCAGGTGGCTTTACGGCATATTTTGTACGCAAGCCAAGCGTCAGTGCTAACAAGACACCGTCTGCTAATTATGCTTCTGCGAGATAGGGTCTGCTAGATGTGGCAAAAATTAAGGCTGGTGAAACCCTCGTGGTCTCTGGAGCCGCGGGCCAAGTCGGCTCGTTGGTCTGCCAAATTGGTAAACTGCACGGCGCAAAGGTCATAGGAATCGCGGGTACAGATGACAAGTGCAGATGGCTCACAGATGAGCTCAAGATCGATTCGGCTTTAAACTACAAAAGTCCCTCATTCCGCGAGGAGTTCAAAAAGACGGTCAGACGTCTTGATGTCTTCTTCGATAACGTCGGCGGTGAGATATTGAACTTGGCTTTGACGAGACTCAATCAAAGGGCTCGTGTTATTCTATGCGGTAAGTTCTCAATGCCAAGGTCACCATTATTAACGATATTTCACCTATGGGATGTTCGTCAGGCGCCATTTCTGACTACAGTGCGTGGGTCGGTACTGCAGTGGTCGGCTAGAAAGTTCTGATCAATGCGCATCGTACTGTTAGACGCCCTCAAGCCAAAGGGGATTTCAAACTACATGAACCTCTTAACACAGCGAGCGAAGATCGAAGGCTTTGTCGTGTGAGTTTTAGCATGATCGATGCTCGCTAATGTTTTTCCGCGGTTGAGCTGTACCATCCGTTTACAGAAGCGACTATGGTGCGAGATTCCCCGAGGCATTGAGAGAAATCGGCAAATGGATCTCCGAGGGTCGCATCATCCGCAAATATCACATTGTCGAGGGATTGGAAAGTGCTCCCGAGGCGCTCCCCTTGCTCTTTACGGGAGGCAACACTGGAAAATTGTTAGTGCAATCTTTTCTACAGCCTCGGCGTTGCTATGTCGACTCATAGTCTCTTAGAGTTGTACGCATTGCCAGCTCTCAGGCGAAACTCTGAGTAGTCGGCGCATCGTGTCAAGGTTATCTTGTCTGTGACTAAGTACCGCTTACGAGCCAATGGAGATAGTATCATATATGCAACTTGATTCGTGGACGCGTGAAATATCAGGCATACAAGGAGTGTGCTGCGGAGGTGAGTTAGGTGCGCCTCGTAGGTGGTCATCTTCTATCATCAAACAGTAGGCAACGGAGTTTCTGATTCGTACATACATTAATGTGATCTGATTGGGACTGTGCATCTTATGAACCAAATCTACATTCGAAATGTATCACATGGACTTGAGCGTTTTACTTCTCTACATTCTCCACATGGTTGCCCTTCTCCGAATCGGAGCCAGATCCGTACTGTACCATGACATTGTCAAGATGGTATCGTCGATGTTTGCTATCGTGGTATTCCTTCCCGATATCGGTGAGCACTAGTACGAAAGGAATGCTAAGTCCAAGAAAAGCGTGAATAATGATCATGTGCAACGTTACCTCGGCTCGAATCCTTGAAGATAAACTCGTAGGTCGCGTATGCAATCACAGTTGAAAGGATGTTGGTCAGCGCTGCGATCGCAGCATATCTGCCCCCACTGGCTTTTGACCCCCAGATGGCAACTGCAACCAAACGCCCACCCACGTCGCGGGCGGTGTTTGCAGCCACTAAGAATGCGACAAAAATGGGTCATCTGCATATCTGAGTAAAGTGTGACTACGAACAGCCGTTGCTCGCAAATCCCCAAATTGCAGTGCCACTGGGGAAAAACATGCGTCAGCTCTACAACTGTCATCACAGGGGGAAATTATTTACTATGTCAGGCCGATAATCCAAGGCGTAGCGACAGGAGGAGTAAAGAAGTTTGTCGGGTCAAGACACGCGGAAATCACAATGCCGATGAAGAAGTCCTAAATATTTCCAAGGTCACCGTTCGGGGCGTTTCAGTTATGATCAGGGTTGGCATAGAGAGCAAAAATACCAGCAACCCCAACGCTTGAGAAGTTCTCAGCGTCATAGACACCCGCACTTCGCAGCGCTGCTTCAGCGTCCTGCGAATAAATGAGCCATTACGGGGAGAAGAAAACGGCGACGTATATGCTGACCAAGAGAAGTGTATGCCATTGCCAATACACAAACCAGCTAGCCAAAAAGCCACCGAGAATCTGGGCAATGATATATCTTCACAAATACATAAGTTTGGCAGATCTCCATATCGCCTTCACTAACCTAATGGCTTTGGTTGGGGGACATCCATTGAAGAGAGCGTGAACAATGGTTACTGCCGGGCTAAAGTGGCCACCAGACGTCGCTGTGCAAACTACCAGTGCGACGACGATGCCCAAACCGTAGGCGACACCGATCGTAAAGAGGGCTGTTAGAGATTTAGCGAGATCCATTTCGGGAATCACTAAACTGAATCGACATACACCCAATGCCATTAAGTTTCAGGATGTTACCGACGTTATATGCAGCAGTGGCGCCTAGACCTGCATAGCAATAGAAAAAGACACCAAACTATTCACGGTCAGGACCGGTGAGTACTGAAGAAGACGAGGTAGAGTCACCATTTCGGCCATGCATTCGACTAGCCAGTGTACCCGTCGCTGACGAGCTCTTTCCCAAGACCGAAAGATGGCAGGACGTGGCTCGATGTCCGCGAGATGGGGGTTGTGGTGAACCTGATGCAGATGAGATGAGGTTACTCCAGTCATTCTATGTCCAATATCAATGTGTCGTCGGCAGGGTCAGTCAGGTCGATGTTTGTCTTTCCTCACGGTCGTCAGTGCGTCAGTGGGAGAAGAAACGCTGAGTTGGAGAAAAACGGGGAGAGGGAAAAAAATTTGGCCTCAGGCGCCAAAGGCATCCCATAAGCTGGGCTTTATAGATGGTGTCAGTCATAAATGAAGCGAGACTGAGATGCGGCAGGGCGCGATAATCAAACCTGACGCACAAATAAAGTTCACGTAAAGATGTAACGTAAAGATGTCCTGGCGCTGTTACTGTATTCGGCCTCGTGCGTGATGGGTGATCTGTCCGCTGTCAGTGCCATTGTGTCTCCCACACATTGTCTCCCACACACTGCATCCCTCTCCACTGCTCTGCATTGCACCTCCACATGCTGCTACGGTTATCCTTGAATTCGTCCTCTTTTTGTCCGAGTGTTCTAGCTTCAACGTACTGTCCTTCATCAGCTGTAGTATCTTGGCTATCCCAAGCCTTGAAGCCTTCAAACTCAAATATGTGCCTACCTCCCCTGGTCAGAGGCGCCGTTCCTGTATCTAACTTTGTGTTTCACCCCCCAGACAGGAAAGGTTTTAGGAATTGGCGCGGCCACTTTTCAACGCACCGAACACCACACCGCCCGTGGTGCCTTTTCACTTTTGTAATTCCTGTGCATCCGGAAGTCTCGTAGCAACCACGGCCAACCACCGTATTTACCTCGCAATGCCATGACGCGCATTGCACCGCTTGCGTGATCTCGTCGCGATCTTTTCCATGCCCAACCCACTGTCCCAGCAACAGGATACGCGGGAATAAAGAAAGCTACGATTTGGAGAGTGCGGCGAGTGCTTTTCGCTGTTAGCCATTGTGGTGCTCCGAGGGGGGAAAGATAAGACAAATTTTGAAAAGGAACGGAAATCATCGCTGGGAAGAAGACTCCGAGAATGAGATAGTAAGTATGGACCAGCAACGGCAAACACCGAGTGCATTGTAATATCTCAGCCACTGCCATTCCGTGCTCCCATCCGCAATCATTGGCCGGAAAGCATACCCATTTTCAGCTCACTGGACGATAGCCAACGGAGTGGGAGAACAGATGGCCAGCATCCGAGACAGATAGTGTACCGCATAATAGAGACGATTGGAGAGAAGCGCGGGTGCCAGTGCCAGTTTCAGTGGGACCCCGAATGAGTGATAGATACCACTGGATCAGTGCACGGACCACTGTTGGTGAAACACCGGCGAAAGGTATTCCTGGGAATCCAAGAACAATTATGAGAAGGACATGGGGGGTGAACGAAGAGAGGAGGGAGCAGAGACAGAGGGAGGGTGTCTTGGGGTCCTAATACGATGTTTTGCGTTGTGAATCTTTGAGCGGAGGTTGTTGCTCTCCTCCTCTGCACACCGCAGCCTGCTTGAGATTCGAGCAATCTTGCTCTCTCGCCCATCCGCGACACTTTTCTTCTCCGTTTCTACTCTATCTTACGCAGCTCCTTCTCTTTCATAAGCCTGTGTACGCCCTCATACGAGCCCTGTCGCCACAATCTTTCTTCCCGCCCCATCCATATCCTCGTTGACCATTATCACTTTTCCCACTCCCTTGGCTCTTTTACTACTTACTAGTTTGCTTTCTCCTACGTCTATCCGTCTATCACATGGCCACGACAGTACGACAGCCAAAGCCGACCAAGAAGGGCTTTCCCGGTGATAATCCTTCTAACCGGTCTGTTTCTTTCCCTTCCCCATTCCGCCCCTTCCGCCAACCCTCTCACCATTCCATCTAGCCGCCAGCCCGCCTGGGGCGGTGCACGATCCTCTTCGTTCTCTCCCGGTCCTAATAATGCTCGTCTCCCCAATGGCCCTCCCCCCGCCACCTCCACTCAAGCCGTGTCTTTCCCCCCTCTCGGTCCCTCGACACCCACCCCTCGTCAGGATCACAAAGTCGTTCTTCAAAACCTCGCGGGTCTCACTGTGCGTATTATCTATCATCAGCCTATCGCTGTGTGATTCTTATGTTCCTTGCTCAAAAGGGAACGACGGTCACCCTCCTCACCAAGACCGCAAAACGCTATGAGGGCGTCATCGCTTCCACTACTGAGAGCGAGGGTGACACAACCGGTGTAACCCTTCGTGATGCAAAGGAGCTCACCGCTCCTGGTGTTTCCGTCAAGAGTCCACTTTTCATCGCGTCAACAAATATCGACTCTTGGTCGCCTGTCCCCGTCGATTCCAACACGTCTGCTCCAACCCCTTCATCTACAAATTCGCGTGCAGACTCTAAAGAAAGGACATTGCTTCAGACCCTTGCCGGCCTCACTGTATGTGATGTTCATGACTTACATAGCTCTTGCACATTTCATTGATCCGATTAGGGTACGACCATCACCCTCATTACTAAGGTTGCGAAACGTTATGAGGGCGTCGTCGCCTCTACTGCAGGGGAAAGAAACACGGCCGGACTTACTCTCCGCGACGTCAAGGAACTGTCTAATCCCGGTGCCCCACTCAAGGATCAGCTCTTTATTGCTGCACCTGATATCGACGCCTGGTCTTCTGGTCCGGCAGATGCTAAGGTTCCAAATGGAGATTGTAGGTGTTGACCAGCTCTCTATGCACCTTTCTCACGCTTAGCATCTCTGTTTGGTAGCATTCAAGACGGACACTGACATCAGTCAAAAGGGCCCGCGCCGCGACCGCGAGCTTCAGGCTTGGCAAGTTGACTTGCCTCCACCCGTAGTTCCGTCCGCAGGGCCTATTCATGGACACCTCACTGGACATCATACTGACGACGTCACATTCGGTGCTGGTTCTTCGGGACATGTGGGATGGAATCAGTTTACGGCCAATGAGAAGTTGTTTGGCGTCAAGACCGGTTTTGACGAGGAGTTGTATACTACGAGGCTCGACCGATCTGGGGCCGATTTCGCTGAGCGGGAGAAGAGAGCGCAGGCGTTGGCGAATGAGATCATGCGGGTATGTTGGGACCAATGTCCATTCATCAACGTATTTACGGTAGCTCTCAGGGCACGACGAATAACCCACACGTCATGGAAGAGCGCGTCATGAATAACGTTGAGGACAACGGAGTTAATGAGGAAGACAAGTACGTCACCTATCTTTTCTATATCCCCAGCATGGATTCACCGAGTGTGATCAGGTATGGTGCGGTTGTTCGTGGCTCGAATGCCTATATTCCACCGGGAGCGCGAAAGAATCTCCCTGTTGCCACTGCCACACCTGCGTCTGGTAGTGCTACAGTCAAGGGATCCGATGTCCCTAAGGTGTCCATTAACGCTCCAGACGGCTCCAATATCCCCCATTCCGATACGACCACGCCGGCCTCCTCGTCAAAAGCGCCTTCGCCCGCGCCTTCCGCCTCTCAAAAGGTATTTGCTGACCAAAGCACTTTGACCACTAATTGTGAACATTGTATGGTGTACAGCCTCCAGCGGATGCACTTCCCGCATTTCGCGAATTCGTGACACATGAGAAGCAGCGATTAACTCAGAAGCGTCAGGCATTAGTCAAGAGCGAGAGGGATAAGCGCATGGCCGAGTTGCTCAAGTTCAGCCAGAATTTCAAGGTGACTATCTCCCATAAGTTTTATTGTGCCTTTTATTCTTCAGAACTAATCTATCACCAGTTAAACAAACCCATTCCAGATGATCTTGTTAAGATTCTTGCCAAAGACGAGGAAAGACAGCGTGCTATCATTGAAAAATCCACTAAAGACGCCGCATCCACACAAGCGCGCGCTATTGGCGCCACCGCAGCGCTTAGCGCAACTCCTGCAGCTAACCCCCCAACACCCACAGTTACAAGCAGGGTTACACCGTCCACCTCTGGTAACGTCTCTAGCACGGGCTCCACTTCATCGAAGCTTGCTGCCAGCCCATCTGTTGTCTCTACCAAGACACCTACCTCTACGGCCACTAAGAGTGGAAGGATCAATATGGTCATTCAGTCTATTCCACCCTTCAAGGGCAAGAAGTCGCAGCCATCCAAAAGTACAACGCAGGCCATGACAAAACCTTCCGGGTCAGGCGCAGGTGCACAATCTACTAAGAATGCCGAGCCTGCAAAGGCAGATGGAGCTGCGAACAAGCTTAACGTCAACGCAACATCTTTTAGGCCCAATCCAAAGGCTGTAGCGTTTACTCCTGTAATTTTCTATCCTATCACCCTTGTAAACTCGCTGACATTGTTTATTTCCGTTTCCAGGCTTCCCCGAACACGGCTGTCGGTGCATCGGCGAATTCATCTCCCAAGACCAAACCTGAGAGCGTATGTAGACGTCACTTGCAGTGCGAGCTGGCCCGTCTCACGCAGGCTTTCTTTGCAGTCCTCGACCTCACCGCCTGTACCTAACCCCTTCTTTGGAAAAGTCGTGCTTAAGAAGACGCCTGTACACGTGAAGGATGATTTCAATCCATTCAAATTTAACAAGGTTGCCGAAGCGAGCGCCGTCAGTGCGTACCCAGACACTCTTGTCTTAGCGTCTCTAGTGACTGCATATTGTTCTGGATAGACGCAAATTGGCCATACCAAGGCAAACGGTACATTCA
>WNFQ01002829.1_pt1 | contig 19975 bp, 14 predicted proteins | sample 5400171 | NCBI WGS metagenome assembly WNFQ01 (sample SAMN13153356, study PRJNA577476) | soil metagenome | isolation source: 20 cm soil under Madrone tree | place: USA:California | collected 2016-06-14 | reverse complement strand
GCCATCGTGCCGAAGTCGATCAGCATCTCCTTCTACAACGATGTGGAAAAGGGCTGCAAAGAAGAGGGCGCCAAACTCGGTGTCAACGTTATCTACACCGGACCCGATACCGCTGATGCCGCCAAACAGGTACAGGTCTTGCAGGACCTGGTGAGCCGCGGAGTTGATGGTTTTGCCGTTGCTCCGATGGACGGGGATTCCGTCATTGGAGTGATCGAAGCTGCGATCAAAAAAGGAATCAAAGTGATCACATTCGACGCCGATTCTCCTAAGTCACAGCGGGTCTGCTTTGTTGGCACTAATAACGAGCAAGGCGGACATGAAGCGGGAAAAGCATTCGCGGCAGCGTTACCGCAAGGCAAGTTCGCAGTGATAACCGGCGGTCTGGCATCGGTGAACCACAACCAACGCGGCGACGGATTCCGCAAGGCCCTTAAGGAAGCCGGAGGCGAATTTACCGAAATTCCGGGTTCGCCTTTCCCCTGCAACGACGACGCTGCGAAATCGATCCAAATTATCCAGGACACTTTGACCCGGTATCCTGATCTTAACGGGTTTTTCTTTTCCGGTGGTTGGCCGCTTTTCGGCGCTCCCGAGGCCTACCTGCGCGCGATCAGCAAACACAAAGATGATATCAAGGCGAAAAAATTCGTGGTGATTGCTTTCGATACCCTCCCGGAGGAGCTTAAGATTCTGAAACAAGGAGCTTGCAATGGTCTGATTGGCCAACGGCCGTACGCGATGGGCGTTAAGAGCGTCGACATCCTGAACGACCTCACCGAGGGAAAAACGGTTCCCGCTGTCGTGGATACCGGGGTCGATGTGGTGACTTCGTCTAACGTCGATCAATTCTTAAAGTAGGCGAAGGCTCCCCGCCCTTTCAGGCCGAATAACAAATAGCAGATGGCAAATAGCTTCCGAATACGATTCCTGACCGCGTTCGGTAAGAGAATCTTCCGGCATTTTCACAAAAGAAGTAGCCGGTGCGGTCTCCGATGGACCGGCCAAGTCTTCAAGACCATATCTGTCATTTGTAATTTGCTATATGTAATTCGGCCTGAAGGGTCGGGGAGCGCATCCCTACCCGCTGATCTATGCCCCCGATCCTAAAGATAAACGGAATCTCAAAGCATTTTCCTGGGGTTCAGGCTTTGCGGGAGGTCACCTTTGAAGTTGAACCAGAAAGCATTCATGCGGTGATCGGTGAAAATGGTGCTGGAAAGAGCACACTCATGCAGATTATCGCAGGGGTGCATCAGCCTGATGGGGGAAGCATTGAATTCGCTAGAGAGACTATCAAGTTCAGCGATCCAGCCGAGGCGCAGGCGAAAGGTATCGCAATCGTTTACCAGGAGTTAAATTTGGCTCCCAACCTTTCCATTGCCGAAAATATTTTCCTCGGCATGGAACCGAAGCATTCCCGCGTTTTCCTTGATCGGGAAAAGCTGAAGGCGGGGACGCTCGGCGTTCTGCGCCGGTTGGGACTTCAGCATCACCCCGACACCATCGTGAGTGCGCTCACGGTTGCCCAACAACAACTCATTGAAATCTGCAAGCGCCTGGTCCGGAATCCGCGCCTCCTTATCCTGGATGAGCCAACTTCCAGTCTATCCGAGACCGAGTCGGCGATTCTATTTCGCGTCATCGCCGATCTCAAAGCGAACGGTGTTACCATCCTTTACATTTCTCATCGTCTCCCCGAAGTTTTTTCCCTTTGCGACACGCTCACGGTGTTGCGCGACGGCCGGCATGTGCGCACCGCTCCGATCAAAGAGACGACAGAAGCAGAAGCCATACGACTTATGGTTGGGCGCGAACTCCTCGCTTTTCACCGCCATGCGGTTGAGCCGAAAGGAGAAGTTGTACTGCGAGTCGAGAACCTCTCGAAGAAAGGTCAGTACGAAAATATCGGTTTCGAATTGCGCCGCGGCGAGATTGTGGCAATGGCAGGACTTATCGGGGCGGGACGAAGTGAAATGGCGCTCGGCATATTTGGTTCACCACCGGCGGAGAGTGGCGAGGTTTACCTGAGAGGACGCAAAGTGCGTTTTCGGCGGCCGAAGGATGCCGTCATGGCTGGTATCGCTTTTGTACCAGAAGATCGAGCACACATGGGACTAGTGCTTGGCGCGGAAGTCGGAGCAAATATCTCCAGCGCGGCCCTGCGGCGTGTAGCCCGCGGACCATTTGTGGATTATCCGGCCGAACATCGGTTGATCAAGAAATACGTTTCGAGACTGCGAGTTCGCACCCCGAGTTACCAGCAAAGGGTTGGACTCCTGAGCGGTGGCAATCAACAAAAAGTGCTCTTGGCCAAATGGCTCGCCGTCCAACCAACCGTGCTCATCGTGGATGAGCCGACGCGAGGTGTCGACATCGGGACCAAGGCCGAGATCTATGGGTTGTTTGATGAGCTAGTCCGAGAAGGGATCGCCATTTTGGTCATCTCCAGTGATTTACCGGAGGTATTGGCACTGGCAGATCGGATCCTCATCATGCGGCACGGCCGGCTAACGGGCGAACTTTCTCGAGAGAACGCAACGGAAGAAAAAGTGATGCATCTCGCAGCGCTCGGAACGTCCGAGGCCGTAGCGTAGGCCGCTTCGCGTTTTGCGTTTAGCGTTCGGCCGCCATTCCTTGTCTTCGGACCGTGTCGCCCTTACAATTTGCGGCCATGTTTCGCTGTTTCGCACTTCTCGTCACATTTGCCACTCGGTCGCTCTTCCCCAGAAATAGAATGCGAATAGGCCGCAGTCTCGGCCTAACCGCCGATCAAATTCTAATGCCTCCTAACCGACTTTGAATCGCACCGAACGACGAATGTCGAAGCGCCAAACTGCGCACGCCAACAGCTCGTCTCCATCCGGTCGCCCGGCGTTTCTGGTTGCTGCCGGAATCATGCTCAGCCGGATTGCGGGCTTGATCAGAGATCGCTCTCTCGCCCATTTTCTTGGAAGTACCGATGCAGCCGACGCGTTCCGGGCAGCCCTCCGTATACCAAATATCCTGCAGAATCTCTTTGGTGAGGGCGTGCTGTCTGCGTCCTTCATCCCGACCTACGCGCGGCTTTTAGGTAGCAATGATGAAGCGGAAGCCGATCGCGTTGCCAGTGTGATCGGATCGTTGCTAGCAGTCGTGGTTTCTACGTCTGTCATCCTCGGGATTCTGGCTACACCTCTGTTAATTGATCTGATCGCTCCCGGATTCGGCGGAGACAAGCGACAACTCACGATCACGTTGGTGCAGATCATGTTTCCAGGAGTGGGTGCGCTGGTGATGTCTGCCTGGTGCCTTGGCATCTTGAATAGTCATGGCCGTTTCTTTCTCTCCTATACCGCGCCGGTTGCTTGGAACCTATGTATCATCGCGGGTCTCCTAATCTTTCGGAACACCGATTCGCTTACTCAACTTGTTATCTATGTCGGTTGGAGTTCCGTCGTCGGAAGTCTCGCTCAACTGCTGGTCCAGGTGCCAACCGTCTTACGGGTGACCAACCGCCTACACTTTTCGCTGAAGCTGACTTCGGCACCGATTCAAAGCGTCCTGCATAATTTTGTGCCGGTCTTTATCAGTCGCGGAGTGGTACAACTCAGTGCGTATCTTGACTCAGTTCTGGCGAGCCTTCTTCCTTCTGGCTCCGTTGCTTTGCTCGGTTACGCCCAGAACATCGGACTCCTGCCGATCAGCCTTTTTGGGATGTCGATTTCCGCGGCCGAACTTCCGGCTATGTCGCGCGCACTCGCCGGGGATGAGCAACAAGTGCGTTCCGAGCTAACCACCCGCCTGACCGCCGCGCTTCGGCGGATGGCGTTCTTTGTCATTCCGGCGGCAGTGGCCTTCATTGCCCTGGGGGATACGATTGCCGCTGTACTTTATCAGACCGGGCGATTCACCCGCGAAGACACGCTCTATGTCTGGGCGTTGCTGGCCGGATCCGGGGTCGGCTTGTTGGCTTCTACCTTCGGGCGCCTGTGTTCATCCGCTTTTTATGCTCTTCGTGACACCCGGACGCCCCTGCGATTTGCGATTGTGCGCGTGGCATTGACGCTAAGCCTCGGCTACCTCTTCGCGTTTCCGTTGCCGAGTTTGTTGCATCTCGACCCGAAATGCGGGTTACCTGGACTGACCGCCTCGGCCGGAATTGCCGGTTGGGTGGAATTTCTTCTTTTGCGAAGATCACTTCAGCAGCGGATCGGATCTTTTGCGCTTCCGGCTACAATTGGTTTGCGCATCTGGGTAGCCGCCATTTTGGCCGCTGCGGTAGTCTTTCCTCTTAAACAATTCTGGGTGGATCTTCATCCCCTAATTGCTGGGGCTATTTTCCTGCCGTTATACGGAGTAATTTACGCCGGCGGAGCCTTGATTTTACGAATCCCGGAAGTGCGTTTACTCACCCGTTTCTGGAGGCGGTAGAACCGACGAGCGACGAAATCACTGCGCATAGTCAGGCGTTACCAGCGGGAGAATCCACCATGTAAGTGCTATTCATCGAGCGGTTGAAGAGGGCCGGCAATCGCTAAGAGCCGTCGCTCGTCGAGCCGCGAAAATCCGCTTGAGGCCACGGGTTGTCTGGCGAAAACAGCTCCCAAGAGTACGAATTGCAATGACTGCTACCAACTAACCAGAGCTCCGGATGAAGCCGATTTACGCTAAACTTTGGCCATCGATTTATCACGGACCCGCCGCGGGCCCGGACCCACGCCTAACTCACACGAATCTTTCGCGACGCCTCGCCCAGTTCGTGCACCCGAGCGCGCACTTCGTCCCGAAGGCGCAGTCCATCGATAAAATCGTGACGGGTTGCGTAAACGAATCGCGGAATAATAACACTGCGAAAGTCGAGCATGAGACTGTTCGCCAGGCCCATTACCGACATGTAGCTCGAGGAGCCTCCGGCCGCGCACAAGAATCCCACGACTTTGTTTTCCCAGGCGTCACCAGTTAGCTCCACCAGGTTTTTTGCTGCAGCGTTAACATCGAAATTATAGATTGGCGTTGCGACGATAATCACCCGTGCCGAGTTCAACAGACTCTGCGAGGCCTCCACGTTGGGGTGGCCGTAGGCGGCGTCCGCGTCGCAAAACGGAAGCTCGACCTGCCGCAAATCAAGCAACTGACTGTTCAGCTTCGACTCTCGATAGTAAGCAAGAAGCTCATTGGCCAGAGCTCGGCTTAAGCTTGCTTGGCGAAGAGACGCTGAAACGACTACGTACTCTGCCGATGTATCCATCGCCGCATCGTAAAACGGATCCATCCTCGGCTCTAGATCAAATCGTTGCCAGATGCCAACTCCTGGACGAGCCTCATAACTGGCTGATGTCGGGACCTCACATCGCCGGAGTGCGCTGGCTCGACGTCGCAAATCACGAAAGGAATGGACTCATGAAAACCGCGACACTCTCCGCCGCTGCAAGCGGAACTTTCAAATTGGGCAACGATTTACCAGTCCATCGTCTCGGCTTCGGAGCGATGCGTCTTACCGGAAAGGGCATCTGGGGCGAACCGGAGAATCCCGGGGAGGCACGCCGTGTCTTGCGTCGAGCGGTCGAACTTGGCATCAACTTTATCGATACGGCCGATTCTTACGGCCCGGAGGTCAGCGAACGATTGATCGCGGAGGCCTTGCACCCATACCCGGCCGGCCTGGTTATCGCAACGAAGGGCGGTTTGACCAGGCAGGGTCCCGATCAGTGGGCGCCGGTCGGACGGCCTGAGTACATCCAACAATGCGTAGAGATGAGCCTTCGCCGCTTAAGGCTGGAGCGTATCGATCTCTACCAACTGCATCGGATCGATCCGAAAGTTCCGGTTGAGGAAACGCTGGGCGCACTCAAGGAATTGCAGCATCAGGGCAAGATTCGGCATATTGGTCTTTCGGAAGTTTCTGTCAGAGAAATCAAACACGCTCGAAACATTGTTCCAATAGTAAGCGTTCAGAACCGGTATAACCTCACAGATCGCGAACACGAAGATGTGCTTAACTACTGCGAGGAGCACGATCTCGGATTCATTCCCTGGGCGCCGGTAGCAGCCGGCAGTCTCACTCGCCCCCGCGGTGCGTTGGATCTTGCGGCAACTAAATATAAGGCCACCGTGGCTCAACTCTCGATAGCTTGGCTCCTTTATCGATCGCCGTTTATGTTGCCGATTCCTGGTACCTCGTCAGTCGATCATCTGGAAGAAAATGTTGCCGCGGCTGTTTTGGCGCTTCCCAAAGAAGAATGGCAAAAAATTGAACGTGCGGTGGCAAAGTAAGCGCTCTGCTCAGGGTTCTGATAGTTCGGTCGCCTTTAAATCATCAAACTTCTAGAGGCACTTCTAAGGTCCGCCCGAGCGGTCTTCGCCTTGTGCGCCGGCAGAGACCCAAAAAATACGATTTTAGCCCTTGCCATCGCCGTTAGGTCAGGCTAAATCTTTGAGAGAAGACTAATATCGTCGTGCCAGAGCAACCATGAACGAATCTTGCGATACCGTAGCATCTGCTGTCTCCGAAAAAGGCTGGCGCTTTCAGCGATCCGGACCCTCCCTACCCGAAGTATATCGCTCGGTCAAGATACCCAAAGTTGGCCGAAATTGGTGGGGACTCTTCCGCAAGCTGCTGGCCTTCTCCGGCCCCGGCTATCTCATTGCCGTCGGCTACATGGATCCAGGTAACTGGGCCACCGACCTTGCCGGTGGATCCCAGTTCAATTACACACTCCTCTCGGTTGTCGTCATCTCCAGTCTGATGGCGATTTTCCTGCAACACCTGGCGCTGAAGCTAGGCGTGGCCACCGGGCGCGATCTCGCCCAGGCTTGCCGGGACCATTTTCATCCTGCCGTCAATTTTATTCTTTGGATCGGCTGCGAAATCGCCATCGCTGCCTGCGACCTGGCCGAAGTAATCGGTTCGGCTATCGCGTTGAATTTGCTTTTTGGTTTGCCTCTAATCTGGGGCGTTTGTCTGACCGCCTGCGACGTACTCGCTGTTCTGTACCTGCAGCATCGCGGATTTCGCATAATCGAGGTGCTGGTACTCGCTCCGCCACTACGAATTCACACCAAAGGGAAAACGCGAAGCCATACTCTTCGGGACGATCGATTCCACCGTTGCCCTCTTTTTTGCGCTCTTTATCAACGCCGCCATTCTCATTGTTGCTGCCGCCACCTTTTATCGGAGTGGGCATCACGAGGTCGCCGAAATTCAAGATGCCTACAAGCTGCTGAGTCCCCTTCTCGGAGTTGGGGCGGCGAGCACATTGTTTGCGGTCGCGTTGTTGGCATCAGGCCAAAACTCAACACTGACCGGAACACTGGCCGGCCAAATCGTGATGGAAGGTTTCTTGCGCCTGCGACTCCCTCCGGTTCTTCGTCGTTTGATCACACGGTTGATTGCCATCATTCCAGCCGTGATTGTCACCGCGCTGCTGGGCGAGAATGGCACCGCTCAGCTCTTGATCCTGAGTCAAGTGATCCTCAGTATGCAGTTAAGTTTCGCGGTAATTCCTCTCGTTATGTTTACCAGCGACAAGGCAAAGATGGGTGAGTTCGTAAACCCGGGCTGGATGAAAATCGGCGGCTGGTTTCTCGCTATCGTGATCGCCGTGCTGAACGCCTATCTTCTTTGGCAGAACTTCAGTGGTTCTGCTCCTCAGTAAGATCGAGGCCTCGATGAGACATAGTCTAATGTCAAGTTTCGTAGTTGTGACTGGTGGGTTTGCTCTCATATTTTCAGCGATCGCACAAAATTCTTTCGGAGAAGAACCCGACTCGGCTCCACCCAGCGTCAACAAAAGCCAATACAATCTTTTTAATCCGACGCCGTGCGATCAGATGCGGGACTTCGCCCCGGATCGACCTGATCAGACCGAAGGGCCCTTCACAGTGGACGCGGGCCATCTTCAATTGGAAATAGGTATTTTCCAATACACCTACACCAACCAACCCCAACGATTCTCCGACATTCGGGTCGAGGGCTATCAATGGCTCAACACGGCAATTAAGCTGGGCGTTTTAGATAATCTGGATCTGGAATTATTTGTCCCAGTTTATAACGAAGTAGACGTTAAGCAGGGCAATGTGAGATCTCGGATGAGCGGCTTTGGCGATCTGGTAGTGCGCGCGAAGCTCAACCTTTTCGGAAACGAAGGGAATCTGCCGGTCGCGCTGGGTTTCATTCCGTTTTTGAAGATTCCCACGAATGAAGACGGGCTGGGGAATCGTGCCGTGGAGGGAGGCTTCATCCTACCGGTAACCTTCAAGTTACCCTGGGATTTCCAACTCTTTGCTATGACCGAAATGGACATCAATGAGGATGCCGCAAACACGGGCTATCATCTCGATTACGTCAATTCCATTTCACTGCATCATTCGATCACTAAGAAGTTGGATAGTTACGTCGAGTTCTTCACTGACGTCAGCACCGAAAGACACACGGGTTGGGTCGGAACGGTGGATGGCGGACTCGCCTACTCTATCAGCGATAACATCATTGTGGACTGCGGGATCAATGTCGGAGTCACCCGAGCGGCCCAAAACTGGCAGCCTTTAGTAGGAATAAGTTTTCGCTTCTAAAATCGGTATTTTTTCCTCCGCAGTAGCTGCCGCACAGCCCCAGCACTGGAGCCGGCGGACTACGCAGTCGATAAAACCAGATCGTTAGTCTCTAACCTACTCTATGATTAACAGTGCAAGGTTCTTCGCTTTACTCGGAATTATTTTCCTCACCGAAACTCAATCCCCGCTGTCAACGAGAGCCGACGAGAATGCTCAACCGAATCTGGCGAGCGGCTACCTGGAAACTCCGAATAAAGTACCACTCGATAAAAAAGCGGATTCCTCCGAGCAGCAAAATTGGTTGTTCCACTTCCAAGGAACTGAGATCCTTCAAGGGCAGCCTGGTTTTCATGCACCCTACAGCGGAATCAATAGTCTACATCCCGGCGACAATTTTCGCCAGACGACGACAGCCGACCTTTTTTTTGGCGTCCGACTATTGGCGGGGACGGAGGTCTATTTTAACCCAGAGTACTATCAGGGTTTCAGTTTTGGCATAACGCACGGCATCGCCGCGTTTCCGAATGCTCAATCATCCAAGGTAGGCAAGTACCGCGGAGACGTTTTCGTTCCCCATCTTTTTTTGCGTCAAGTTTGGGGCTTTGGTGGAGAACAGGAGCAAATCGAAGGCAGCCAGCTCCAGCTGGCAGAGAAGCAAGATATTTCCCGCTTCACGCTTACCGTTGGGAGAATGTCCGTTACTGACCAGTTCGATAACAACGCTTACGCCCATGACCCGAGCTCTCAGTTTTTGAACTGGGCCGTGGTCGATCAGGGCAGTTTCGACTTCGCTGGCGATTCGCTGGGTTACGAGCAAGGACTCACATTGGAACTGAACCAAAAGCGGTGGGCGGCACGCTGGGGGATTTTTACTGTTCCCCGTGTTAGCAATGGTTTCGCTACTGACGGCCATTATTTGAAGGCCTGGCAGCAGGTTGCCGAACTAGAAGAGCGTTATGAATTGTTCGGTCATCCGGGTAAGGTCCGCTTCCTTGGTTACCTCGAGAACGCCAACATGGGCAGCTTCGCGGCAACGGTCCATAATCCTTCTTTGCAGGAAGACATCGCCCGAACTCGCCGCGATCGTTATACCTACGGTCTTGGCATCAATTTCGAGCAAGAGATTACTAAAGATGTGGGGGCTTTCCTGCGCGCCGGGTACCGCGATCCAAACTATGAGTACTGGCAGTATACCGACATCTCAAAAAGCCTCTCGCTTGGAGTGCAAATCATCGGGACCGCTTGGTGTCGCCCGAACGATACTTTCGGGCTGGCTTACGCGCTCGACGGGCTGGGCCACGCTCAAAGAGAATACTTTGCCGCTGGCGGGCTAGGAATCGTAGTCGGAGACGGGAAGCTCCACTATGGCTTAGAAAATGTCGTGGAGACCTATTATAATTTCGAAGTTTTTAAGGGCCTTAATGTGTCGCTGGATTATCAGCTGGCCGTTGACCCGGCTTATAATCGGGATCGTGGCCCAATTAACCTCTTCATGGCACGTTTTCATCTCCAATACTAGTCGGTCCATTTTCATTCCGAAGACGGCTCCCGACATGGTCGCGCACCCTTTGCGGATCGCGCTGAGGTCTTGCTTCCGCCGGGCGCGTTCGACGCGAACAATACAACACTATGTGGTAACTTCGGGTTCCGAATCTCGGTGAAAGATGCTGTACAACACCGGTAAGACTAAGAGCGTCAAGAGCGTTGAGCTGATAATTCCTCCGATCACGACGGTTGCCAGTGGCCGTTGCACTTCGGCCCCGCGTCCGACTGCTAGAGCCATTGGCACGAACCCAAGGGAAGCCACCAGTGCCGTCATCATAACCGGCCTGAGTCGAGTCAATGGACCGACTCTGATCGCTTCGGCTAGGGACGCTCCTTCCAAACGCAACCGCCGAATGAAGCTGATCATCACAACGCCATTGAGCACAGCCACTCCACTCAAAGCGATGAATCCGACGCCAGCCGAGATGGACAAAGGAATTCCGCGCAGCCAGAGCGCAAGAATTCCGCCGGTCAACGCCAAGGGAACACCGGTATAAATCAACAACGCGTCCTTGGCGGTTCCGAAAGACAAAAATAGCAATACAAAAACTAGCAGTAAGGCTATTGGCACCACGACCATTAGCCGTTGGGTAGCGCTCTGCAGTTGCTCAAACTGTCCTCCCCACTCCATCCAATATCCAACCGGAAGTTTTACTTGCTCTTGAATCTTTTTTTGGGCCTCAGCCACAAAAGTTCCAATATCGCGACTCGGAATATTGCAAGTCACAATGATACGTCGTTTGCCGTCTTCCCGATTTATCAGGTTGGGACCGGTTTTCACTTCAAAATCGGCGACATCGCTTAGTCGAGTGTAGTTAGATCTGCTAGTAGAAACTGCTTGATCAGTGGGCGTCGCGAGCAACGCCCCTCCGATCGAAGGCCCTTCCGCCGCGGGAAGCAAAATAGGAAGTCGCTTTAACGCATCGATATTTGCTCGGACGCTTTCCGACAGCCGTACCACAATCGGAAACCGGCGATCGCCCTGGAAAAATTGACCGGCGGTTTTGCCGCCAACCGCCGTTTCGATTATTTGTTGGACATCGCTGACGCTCAATCCGTATCGGGAAATCGCTTCGTGGTTTGGTTGAATGGTAAGAAATGGCAAACCGGCCAGGCGTTCGAGATTTATCCCTTCCGCTCCCCGAATCCGGCTGAGCACATCGGCGACTCTTTGACCCACCTTCATTAATTCGTCCAAATCGTAGCCGAAGATCTTGACGGCGACGTCTCCCTTCACGCCAGATATCAGCTCGTTCATTCGCATTTGAATCGGCTGAGAAAGCTCGATGTTGTTACCGATGTAGCTGTCGATTACACGGCTGACCTCATCGGCTACCCGTTTTTTGGATTTTTCGGGGCTTGGCCATGCTTCCCGCGGCTTCAACATGACGTAACTATCGCCAACACTGGGTGGCTGCGCATCGGTGGCAATCTCTGCTGTGCCTAACCAGGTGAATACTTCCTTTACCTCGGGTATCTTCAACAATCCAAGCTCTAGGCTTTTCTGCATCTGCAAGGCTTGGGTGAGACTGGTTCCCGGAATCCGGTTAATCCCAAGCGCAAAATCTCCTTCGTCCAGGCTCGGTATAAATTCGGCTCCCATCCGAGATGCCAGGAACCCACAACTAGCGACCAGCAACGCAGTCGCTGCTACGATCATCGGTCGACACCGAAGCGAAAGGTTCAGCAACGGTAGATAGATGGCCTTGGACCATCGAATCAAAATCGTTTCCTCTTCGCGCATCTTCCCGCGGAGAAAAATCGCAATGCATCCCGGAACAAAAGTGAGCGATAAAATCATTGCCCCAAGCAGCGCAAGCAATACCGTCAGCGCCATCGGGATAAACATCTTACCCTCAACGCCACTCAAGCTAAGAATTGGTAGATATACTACCATGATGATGATCGAGCCGAAGATACTGGGAGTGATTACTTCCTTGCTGGCTCGCAAAACTGTGGTTAACCGCTCGTCTCGATTCAACAGACGACCAAGTCGCCGCTGCTCAGTTGCCAGGCACCGAGCACAATTCTCAACAATAATGACCGCTCCATCGACGATGATGCCAAAATCGAGCGCACCAAGACTCATCAGGTTTCCGCTGATTTTGCTCTGAACCATTCCGGTGATGGTGAAGAGCATGGCCAGCGGAATAATCGCTGCCACGATCAGTGCAGCTCGAAAGTTTCCAAACAACAAAAAAAGAACAACCACCACCAGCGACGCACCTTCGACCAGATTCTGACGGACGGTTTCAATGGTTGAGTCCACCAACTTACTCCGGTCGTAAACCGTTATGGCTACCACACCGGGGGGGAGCGTTCGGTTGATCTCTTTGATCTTCTCGTCTACCCGCTTCGCCACCGCGCGAGAGTTTTCGCCGATCAGCATGAAAGCCGTTCCAAGTACGGCCTCCTCACCGTTTTTGGTGGCAGCGCCGGTTCGCAACTCTTTACCTTCTTCTACGTCGGCAACATCGCCAATGCGAAGAGGCAGCCCTCCTCTGGTATAGAGGACAATCGACTGAATGTCCGCCAGACTTTTCGCCTGGCCGGGAGAACGGATGAGATATTGCTCGCCATTCTTCTCAATGTACCCCGCGCCGACATTAGCATTATTCTTATCGATTGCTTCGCTGATGTCTCGGAACGTCAGATTCAGTGCCACCAGTCGGTCGGGATGAGGAGTGATGTCATACTGCTTCTCAAACCCGCCAATACTATTTACTTCAACTACGCCCGGAACAGTTTTGAGCTGCGGCTTAATGAGCCAATCCTGAATCTCGCGTAGATCAGCGAGCGTATAGTGAGATCCATCAGATTTTCTCGCTTCGCGGCCGGCATTGACCGTCCAGAGATAGATTTCCCCAAGACCTGTTGCAATCGGGCCTAGCTCTGGTCTAACGTGGCCCGGAAGTTCGTCGTCGGCCTGACGTAACCGTTCGGCGACGAGTTGACGAGCTAAATAGATGTCAGTCCTATCCTCAAACACGACCGTCACTTGCGATAATCCGTAGTAGCTCAGCGAGCGAACACTCGCCAACCGTGGAATTCCTGCCATTGCCGTTTCCACCGGAAAGCTGATTCGTTGCTCGATCTCTGGTGCCGACAATCCAGGCGCAGCGGTGTTAATTTGCACCTGCACATTCGTGATGTCGGGAACCGCATCGATCGGCAGATGTTGGAAATTGTAAATACCAACTCCGGCAACACCCAGCGACGCCAGCAAAGCCAGCCATCGATATCGAATGGAAAAGTTGATAATCCGCTCTATCATCGAAAGGCCACGGGTTACAGGTTGGCAGTTAGCGTTAGTTGGCGATTCGCTATTCCATTTGCTATTTGCTATCCTTTGGTTAGTCCTGGTCCGGAGCCTGACCCTTGGCCAGCTCCGCCTTCAAGAGAAAGCTGTTTGCTGCAACGTAGCTATCGCCAGCATTTAGGCCGGACACTACTTGCACATTACTGTCGTCCCGTGCTCCCAGCCTCACTTCCCGGGCTTCAAATACCTTGCCTTCCATCACGAAGATCGCCGTTTTTTCGTTCAAGGTCTGGATGGCGGCGGGACGAACTGCGACCGGGACTTCGACTTCGTCGGTCTCGAGATCCCCCATAACAAACAACCCTGGCCGGAGTACTCCCTCCGAATTGGCAGCAACCGCACGGGCTAGCAGCGATTGCGTATTTTCCGATCCAATCGGAGCAATGTAACTGATTTTTCCGGCAATCGGCTTCACATTAGCCGCATAAGTGACGCGAACAATTTGTCCCCGTTTTACCCGTTCGAAATCTTGAGGAAACACGCTAAAGTCAACCCAAACCGTGCTAAGATCGGCGACAGTAAAGATCGGCTTGTCGTCTCGGACGACCTCACCAATAGTAACTTCTTTTTTGATAATGGTTCCGGCGACCTCCGAGGTTACCTGATAATTCCGCAAACTGTCATTGCTCTCGACTACTGCCAGTACTTGCCCCTTTTCTACCCTATCGCCCAATCGCACTAGCACGGATTTGACCAGGCCCGGAAAACGGGGAGATACGTTCGCCACCGCGTCTTCATTCATCGCAATCTTTCCGTAGAGCTGAAGTACTGTCTTGATCTTTGCTGGACCTGCTATCTCCACCTGCAAATGCGCATTTTCAGTTTTCTTCTCGTCGAGCTCGATGCGCCCCATCTCGTTTGGCTCGCTCACGCCCCGATCGTTGCCTTTCTGGCCGCTGTTCTCATTCCTACCTTGGTCGCTCGGGCTTGAACGAGGTTCTTTGAGTTCATTCTTCTTTGCATCGCTTGGTTTACTGTCAGTTTGATCTTTCTCGATCGGGCTTGGCTTGGCGATTTCGCCTTTTTTATTTCCGTTGTCATCATCTCCACCTACGTCCCTATCGCCCGGAGTCGGAGCTCTCCCAGCCATCTCAGATGAGAATACCAGTGGCTTCGCGGCGAATAGCGCAAGGCTCATGAAGATTGCAATCGAAACCGGTTTATTCATCCCGTGAAACTTGGTAACGGCGATTCCCTTGGTGGCCCTTCGATATCGATTCACCCGACTTCGGCAGCTCTACCGGTCCGGCAGTAAGTGTATCTATTTGCGCCTGCGCCTTCTGAAAATCTGAAAGCGCCTTAACGTATTGGGTTTGAGATTCGTTATAGGTTCTCAGCGCATCAAGAACATCTAACTGACTGAACCGTCCGGCCGCATAGCCATCGGTAATTTGGTCGACTGCGCTCTTCGCTCCGGGTAGGACGGTTTCGCGTAGAATCTGCACTTCTTCCGCCGCTCTCGCCAGGGTCTGGTAACCCTCATTGAGCTCGGCATATGCCCTCGCCTCGGCCGCCGCTCGCTCATCAGCGGCTTTGGCAACGTTTGCTTCTGCTTCGGCAATCTTTCCCTGATTTCGGTTCCAAAGTGGTAGCGGTATAGAAAATCCCGCCACCAGCGTCAGATCTGCGTGACTTGCTCCAAGCAAACGAGGTCCGGCGCGAAGAGTTACGTCCGGCTTCGCCTCCGCGCGAGCAAGATTCAAGGTTGCTTCACGTTTTTGGCGTTCCGTCGTCCATCTTATTAGATCCGGATTCTTCTGGAGCTTCGCCTTCAGCGTTTGTAGCGAAGGAATTGGTCTCAATTGGTCCAGATTTCCAGTTACGCTGGGAAACGTTGCCTTCTTCGCTCCCCATTGAGCCGCCAAATTTACTCGGACTGTCTCCGAATCACGCCTAACCTCAGTTAAGCGGATCCGAGCGGTCGCGACCGCCGTATTTGTTCGTAGTAATTCAACGTCAGATGCTTTGCCAGCTTCTACTCTCTTGTGTGTAACGGGTGCCGCTTCTTCGGCTAACTCAACATTCTCCTCAGCTAATTGTACATTCCGCTGTGCGGTTAGCACATCGATGAACGCTAAAGTGGTTAATTTCAGAACTTCCAATCGTTTTACTTGGTAATCCCATTCGGTCGCTTCTCGATCGAATTGTGCTTCCCGAATTCGTGAGTTTCTCTTTCCTCCGAGTTCGATCAGTTGGCTAAGCTCGAGAGTGTTTTGCATGCTCTCAGTAGCCGACCTCACGTTGGCTCTCGTAAAATCCTCGCCTTCCAGACTGATCTCGGGATTAGGAACCAGTTTCGCTTGAATGATACGGGCTTCGGCGGCCCGGATGTCCCAGGAAAAGGAAGAGAGCACCGGACTCTTCTCCAGGGTGATGGCGAGTGCTCGTGCCAAGGTCAGCGGTTTTCCCTCCGGTTCGGTTCCCAGCGAAGGCCAGGCGTTACCCCACAAGATGCAGAACACTAGAAAAGAGTTTCCTAATGTCATTGAGCGCTCATCCATCATTTAATTCCCTACGGTGGGCCTCCTTCAGTTCTTGGCGCAGGCTTTGGCGCGCCATGCTCAACCGATGCACCACCATGGGTCGTGGAATTCCCAGTGCGGAGGCCAGTTGGGTATAGTTCCACCCTTCAATCTCGCGTAGCACCAGAACTTCTCGAAATTCGATCGGCAATCTACTCAAAGCCTCATACAGAGGTCGTTTCCATTCTTGCTCGGCAGCCTCAGGTAGCGCCCTTTCCGGCGTGTCCGCCATACCTTGAGTCGCGACGGAGGGCTCGCCCGGGAAAGTCTGCGGAATCACTTTTGAATGTTTCTCGCTCTCCTGAATCCAGGCGTGAATTCTCTTCCGAACAATGGTAAGCAGCCAGTTTTGTGGGTCGGCTTCGCGAAGACTTCCAAACTCCTGCCGTGCTTGCTGGTAAGCTTCTTGAACAATCGCCTGCGCGTCCTGATCGTTTTCGATCAGCCAGCGCGCAAGATTATATGCACGGTCCAGGTGAGGCAGAACAACTTCTTCGAAATGCGACTGCTTTTCGCGCATGCACAAGTAAGCGGTCCTAGGATTTTGGTCACTGCCGTGGCCGATGATACGGTGTGATTTATCATCGCGAGTAATCCGCTCCTTTCCTCGCAATCGCTAGCGCCGACCTCCTTGTAAGAAAAGTCAGAATCGGAAAACTACCGCGAAACTGATGGAATTGTAATTCTTCTGACGGCTCTTTGTGAGATATCAGTCGAAATCCGCTCCCCGACTCCGCAAATCCTAAGCTAGACCAATGGCTGCAAGTTTGTGCGGTGTTGATCGCTCCGCGACATCTGCTCTGACTGAATGAATCTTAGTGTGATGATCGTTCCCTCGCCCGGTTTGCTTTCGGCCGTTACCGATCCGCCATGCAAATCCATGATCGATTTCACGATGGCCAGTCCGAGTCCGACTCCGCCCGAATTGGAGCTGCGAGCAGCATCTGCTCGGTAGAAACGGTTGAAAATCCGCGGTAAATGTTCCGGGCCAATACCGCTGCCGGTGTCCTGCGCGTGGATTTCGACGCTCCCATTTGCTTGCTTAACCGTCAGCAGGACTTGTCCTCCAGCTGAAGTGTGTTGCAGCGCATTTGAGACCAGATTGCTGAGTGCGCGACGAACCAACATCGCATCGGCATAGAGATCTGCATCCCCTTGTCGGCTCAATCCGATGTTCTGTTCACGCGCCGCCGCATCGTAGAAATCGAGAATGATGTCAATCTCGGGGCCGATCTTGAACGTCAAGCGATTGAGCGGCGTTTCGGCGTTTTCGGCGCGGGCTAAGAAAAGCAAGTTGTCGATCATATTCGCCAGACCCTGATATTCCTCGATGCTTAATTCGATCACTTCCCGATATTCATCGGCGGTGCGAGTTCGCGTAAGCGCCACTTCCGCTTCTCCACGCAGGTTTTGGATCGGGGTGCGTAGTTCGTGTGCCAGATCAGCGGAGAAAGCGGATAAGCGCTCAAAGGATTCTTTGAGGCGCGCGAGCATTTCGTCGAAGGCGGCGGCCAGAGAATCCAGCTCCTTCGGCCACCGATCCCGATTGAGGCGCGGTTGGAGATACGAAGCTTGTACTCTCTTCATCGCGGCAACCATCTGCTCCAGCGGGCGCAATGCTCGCCGTGCGACCAACAGTGCGACTGCAGCCGAGCAGCCGGCGCCGCCTCCGAGAACAGCGAGAAGGAGGTTGCGAAAGAAATCCGCAAAAGCTTTGTCGTCGGAGCGATCCTGTGCGATTTGGAGCACGACCGGTCGCGGCATCATGCGATCAATTTCCGCAAAGGCCGACATCAGGAGAAACCATTTTCCAGCTGAGGTCTTATATTCGCTGCCTTCCTCAGGAATGTGGCCGTTGGGCGGGGGTGCGGGAAACACGGATGGCCAAAGCCATTTTCCCATCTCAGGACTTTCGGCGAGCACTTTTCCCGTTCGCCGATCGAGCACCCGAACGAAATAGTCCGAAGGCTCGCTGGCCACTTCTTCCACGAGCAGTTCTCCTCCGTTTGTCTTTTTGACGGCCAGATCGGCTCGGACAGCCCGCAACTTGTCATTCAGGAAGAGGTTATCGTTGGCATCGCTGTACCGTACGACCACGCCGTATAGAACAGCCATGGTGACTAACAAAAGCGCGGTCGTAGCCAGAGTGTAGAAGACCGCTAATCGGGCAACCAGTGACCAGGGCCGTCTTTGGCTCCGGGCAGGAGTCGCCTCACTCTTAACGGGACTCGAGCACATAGCCAATGCCGCGAACATTGTGGATGAGCGGCTTTTCGAAAGGATCGTCAACCTTCGCTCGCAACCTTCGCATGGTCGCCTCAACTATATTAGTACCCGTATCAAAGTTGATGTCCCAAACCTCTTCCACAATCCTGGTGCGCGAGACAACCTCTCCGGCCGATCGCGCCAGACAGCTTAGCAGCACGAACTCGCGACGAGTGAGATGGAGATTGCGTCCGGCCCGGGTAACTTTATGCCGGCGGGTGTCTATTTCTAGATCGGCCATCCGCAGCACCTCCTGCTGCGCGGACGAGCCTCGCCGCAAAATTGTTCGGACTCGAGCTAACAATTCCGAAAAAGCATACGGCTTCACTAGATAATCGTCAGCTCCCATTTCGAGCCCTTTGACCCGGTCCTCCACGCGGTCGCGTGCGGTAAGAAAAAGAACTGGCGTCATAACACCTCCTCCCCGCAGTTGGCCAAGGATCGCCCAGCCGTCCTGCCGCGGTAGCATGACGTCGAGGACGATCAGCGCGTACGCACCAGCAGAGGCGAGCTGGGAGCCCTCAGAGCCATCATAGGCCACATCCACGGTAAATCCATTCTCGCTCAGGCCCTTCTTCAGATGAGCAGCAGTTTTCTTTTCATCTTCGATGATCAACAGGCGCATGGATACCACTTCTTAGATGCTCCTTTTCCGTGCGGAGGGCAAGTAAGCCGCAGCAATCGTGGTGTGGTACCGGGTTTCAGGCGAACAGCGACCGCTCGAGGACGATCCAGTTTCAAGAAGCGATCCATGTGGTATTATCACACAAACCGTCCCTGGATCCCTCCCAAGAACTGTGGAAACGAGAACTGGATCGAGCATTGAGTAAATTACCATTCGAATTTAGAGAAATCCTAGCTCTGCGAGCGATCGAGGGATGGTCCCACGGACAATTGGGTTTTCCCTTGCCCGTCGATGAGGTGACATCTTGCCCGAGCGAGGCGGGTCTGCGCCTACGCCAGGAAATGACCGAGGCTCGATCTAAGGGGAACCGAGAATGAGCTGTGAAGAACTCGATCACCTGATAGATCCGTATCTGGATCGCGAGCTCGACCCTGGTGAATCACTTCGCCTGGAACAGCATCTGAGCGATTGTCCAGCCTGCCGATCCTTCTTGCAAGAATGCTTGGATTTCCGATCCTTCTTCCGATCCAACGCGCCAGTCTATGCCGCACCTCCTGAGTTACGAGCTAAGGTTCTGGCTAACTTCCAGCGCGAGAGACTGAAGTCCGAGTTTACCATTTTCCGGCGGCCTTGGATCTATGCGGCCGCAGCGCTCGTTGTCGGCTTGTGCGCTCTGACCATGCTTATGCCGGACCAGCAAGTATTAAAATCCTGGTTCGCCGCCAAACTCAGCTTTACGCCACCGCTGGCCGATCTTCAGGCTCCCGGCTACTCGCTGCTCGGAGGGCGCGTCAATGTCATCGGTGATCGTCTAGTCGCAGCGCTTGTCTACCAGCACGACCAGAGCATTGTTACTCTCTTTTGCTGGCCGCCCAATAACGGGCTGCTCTCGAACCATAACAATCTCATCAAAGGATGCGCTGTCTATACCTGGGGCAATTCGGCCTGCAACTACATCGTGGTTTCCAAGCTAGACAATCACGAACTGCAGACATTTGTCGATTCACTACCCGCCCGAGCCGAGTCAGGTTCCTATTAGGTCCACGCGCTCTAGAAAGACCAGGAAACGCCGCCGAAGAATCCGCGCCGGGCGCCGAATTGCGGCGCAAATACTCCGATTCCCGATCCAGTGCGTAGCTGATAGCCTTTGTCGAAAAGGTTCAC
>WNFQ01007065.1_pt1 | contig 19984 bp, 16 predicted proteins | sample 5400171 | NCBI WGS metagenome assembly WNFQ01 (sample SAMN13153356, study PRJNA577476) | soil metagenome | isolation source: 20 cm soil under Madrone tree | place: USA:California | collected 2016-06-14 | reverse complement strand
CGTTCCACGGTGGTGCATCCAGATGGTTCGATTACCCGAACCCAACTGTCATGCAACGGCGTGCTGAATGTCATTTGCCCCAATCAGATCAGCCCGATTGCCGCCGCGCTGATGGCTTACGAGCCACTTCCAAACCATGCTGCGGCTGACCCAAGCGGTACAAATAATTCCTACGGGGTTACGAACAATCTGAACCATTCAAATCAGCAGACGGCAAAAGTGGATTGGGACCCGACGGGTAAGGACAAGATCTTTGTCCGTTTTCTCTGGGACACCACCCTGACCGAACAATACGGTCCCTGGCCTGCTCTGGCTAATTTCGATCAGTCCAAGATCAAATTTGCAACCCGCGCGATGAATCCGGCGGATCCCACGGAAAACGTAAACAAGGTTTCTTATGGCAATGCCGCCGTCGGATGGACAAGGACCATCAACAAATCGTTAGTTTCCGATTTTCACTTCGGCACGCACCCAGATAACAATATCTACCAGGCTCCCAGCGCGGGACTCGGTTTTGCGGGGTTGATCGGACTGCCGGTACCCACTTTGCCGGACCCGACAATTAAATCGCTCGGCATCCCCAACAATGCGTTTCCCAGTTTCTCGGCTGGACCCTATACCCTTCCTGGGGCGAATGCGGGCGCTGGGATGGCGGTTCCCTATTTGAACAGCTGGGATTTCATCGAAACCCTCTCGTGGCTGCGGGGGAAGCACTCGTTTAAGGCAGGCTTCGACTACAAGTACTCTGAGGCCACCAGGTATATTAAGACTGGCTCGTAGGGACGATACAACTTCTCCTCGAGCACTACAGCAAGCAATCCATTCGATCCAAATTCGGGCAATGCTTTGGCTTCGTTACTGCTCGATTTCCCGGTCAGCGGCAGCCTGACGGACAGCGATGAGCAAAGTTTCAAGACCAACTACTATGCCTGGTTCGTCCAAGATGAGTGGAAGGTTCGCCCCAATCTTACTGTGAACATTGGGCTGCGCCACGAGATTGATACCCCATTGACCGAAACGCAAAACCGAATTAATGGTTTTGATGCAACGGCAATCAACCCGGTTTCTAACACTCCCGGTGTTATTACCTTTCCAACCTCTGCTTTCCCCAGTTCCCAATTCTCCAATGTTCCTACCAATGGTTTCACCAGACCCGAATACAGCGAATTCGGACCGCGCCTGGGCGTGTCTTACAATCCGGGCGGAGGAAAAATGGTGTTCCGGGGCGGGTTTGGGATCTTCTACAACGAGTTTCAACAACTGGACATCTGGTCGATTCCCTCCGCGGATCGGCCGGACGTAAATACTACGGTCAGTGCTTCAACGCCCGATAACGGCGTGACTGCGCCCTACTTCCTGTCAACCGGCTTACCTCAGCCGACTCCCTTTAGCCCCAACGTGTTGAACCCGGGTTTTGGCGCCGTTGCGCCCGACGCCAACGGACAATTTAGCCCCAATAAGGCCGTGACGTTTATCCCGCGGAACAACAAATCGGGTTATCAGGAAGACTTTGCCTTCAGCGTCCAACGCGCAGCCTGGAATAGCGTGCTGGAGTTAGGTTATCAGGGCAATATGGGTCATCGACTGGCGGTCTGCAACGGAGGATACGGGTGTTACCTGGAACTAGATACACTGTCACCGGCTCAGAGACTCGCGCTTGGGCCCACGGCCACGCAGAAAGACCGTCCCTTCCCGCAGTTCAGTGCTGTGGGCGAGCTGAACCCTTCCAACTATAACAGCGCATACAACGCCCTTTACTTCAAGGCCTCACGTAACTACAGCAATGGACTAAGCTTTTTAACCCACTTTACCTGGGCTAAGACGATAGATGACTATTCTGCCGGCACCGGTTTGGATCTCTACGTTAGAAAAAGAGGGCTCTCGTACACGGATCGCACGCTCCACTACGTTTTTGCGGGCAGCTACGATCTGCCTGCGGGCAGAGGAAGAAGGTTCCTGAACCATGGGCCCTTGTCGTATGCGTTGGGCGGTTGGAGAGTGGCCCCGATACTTAATGTAGAAACTGGACAACCTCTAGCTCCCAACTTGGGTAACGTTCCCGGTGCCCAGTATGCGAATTGCATCGGCAATCCGAATTCGGGCCCCAAAACACTTAATGCCTGGTTCAACCCGTCTGCTTTTGGGACTCCCGCTCCGTACACGAATGGGAATTGCCCGCAGAACGTGATTATTGGTCCTGGGTGGGTCCAACTCGACATGTCAATTCAAAAGGATTTCCCAATCTACAAAGAGTCCAAAAAAATGGAGTTTCGGATGGACAGTTCCAATATATTGAACCACCCGAACTTTGGGAATCCAAGCACCACCATCTGCCCGGCGAGCGCCCCCTGCTCTACAAATCTAATTACGAGTGCATATACTGGCCGTAATATCCAACTCGCATTAAGGTTCTCTTTCTGAGGATCCACGTGAGTTCGTCAGGCTTGGGCCGGCGCCGGGCGGAATCTGGGTGACCGCCCCCGGTCCCCACGGGATTGACGACGAGGTCGGTTCAGCCGAGACGATCATGCCAGGCGCTGCCGACACACTTTATCTACCTGATCGGGGAGCGCCCTCGATCGACGCCTCTCTGACACGACGAACTAAGGTTGAAATCGCCAACAACGCAGGAGCCTTGGTGGTTGAGCTGTACCCAACATGAGCGGGCTGAACGGTGTTGTTTAGCCGCAGCCCGGCTCAATTCGGGTCGCTCACGGGTGGTCGCGGTCTTTATTCAATTTTGGTCTTCGACAAATGCTGGAGGATATTGTCGTATGCGCAGACGAACTTTCATAAAAAGCGCTGTGACAGCGGTTGGCGGGTCTTTGCTTGCTGCGCGATCTGGCGAAGCCGCGGGTCTGATCAATACGGAAAATCCGGCTCTTTCGGCAATCGATGATGCGAAATCCGATAATTTAGTGCCGGATACCCTGGATTTGGCAGATCGGGCCGCACTTTCGATCAACGCTTTGACTGGCGCCGCAGACCCTAACCGAAACTACGAAACATATCTCAGCGGACACCTCGTGTTTCGTCCTGCCAACATGAGTAACTTGAATGGGATGTGCGCCGCGAAGCCTGTCCACGCCCTGCCCTGTCTTCGTGTCATGAGTGGGAGCAAGCAGAATCAGGACTACGACCTGAAGATGCTGGAAGCGTGCACGAACGAGGTCGAGGACGACGGCTTGTGGTGGCTCGGTATCAAAAACCGCCCCTGGCGCGCCAAGAGTACCGGCGAGCCTGGAGGCACGGAAGGCGGTCGGGACATTGTGTGTGTCCAGGCACAGGCGCGCCTGATGGTCGCTCTCATGGATTGCTGGAGCAAGTACGATCGCGACTCCCGGTGGCTTGACCTTGCCGGCAAGATGTCGGATGGATTGGCGAAGATTGCCATGCGCAATAATGAGGATCTTGCCTGGTACCACTACATCTACCACCGTTCCGGTTGGCCAGGGAGCCATGATCCGAATGGCGATCCGGATCCGTCGGGCGCAGGCGGAGGAGGGTTTATTTACACCGATGGCCATCCGTTGCGCGCCTTCTCGCGATGGTATGCGGTGAGCGGCGATAAGAAAGCTCTGGATATGGCCCAGCGGTTGACAAACTTCCTGCTCAGGCCGGAAGTCTGGGGGAATGGGGAAGGGCCCAGCACCGTGGACGCGACCACTCATGGGCTCTGGAAAGGCCACTACCATTCTCACTCCATGGGAATGGCTGGATTGCTGGAATACGCGCTTGCGACAAACGATCCCCGGGTCGCCCAGTTTGTGGTTGATTTTTATACGTACAGCCGCAACTTTGGGATTTCGCGCATCGGATGGTTCCCCTGCTTCGCGGGACCGATCAACGAAGTCCAGGACAACTGCCTTAAATCCTGGGGAGCAAAGACTGTAATGATGGAGGGTTGTGATATTGGCGATATGACCTGGCTCGCTGCTCATCTTAGTAGCGCCGGACTCGGTGACTATTGGGAGGATATCGATCAGTGGGTCCGTAATCAGCTGGTTGAGTACCAGATGATTAATAAGGACATACTCGAGGAAATTGTGGCCGGCAGCCCTGCTCATCAAATCGATCCGGTTACGGAGACCGATGACAATGTGATCGCCAGAAATGTGGGAGCGTTCATGTCAAGCGCCGATCCCACCGTCGGAGAGCCGTGGTGGACCATGTGTTGCAATGCGAATTGTGCACTGGGTGGCCTTTATTCGGCCTGGAAAACGATGGTACAAACCACCGGGGACGTGAGTCGGGTGAATCTTTTATTCAATCGGAATTCGGCTGCATTGGATGTCGCCAGTTATCTGCCCTACGAAGGCAAAGTGGTGCTGAACAACAAGACCTCGCGCAGAGTATACGTTCGAGTTCCGCGATGGGCGAATAAAAAAGCCGTGCGAGGTTTCGTCAATCAAGCGGAACTGACAGCGGCATGGTTTGGTGACTACCTGGTTGTGGAACGGCTACAAAAGGGTGACAGGGTGACGATTACGTTTCCCATGGTCGAAACGGTGGAGAAGTACAAGGAATTAACCTCAGGCCTCGAATACACGTGCCGGTTCAGGGGGAATACGGTGGTCGATATCTCGCCCCGCTCTCCGTTGCCGTTGAGACCGCGAGGAGTGTCGGATGCTGGTTCCACCTTTGGATTCACCAAAGCGTATCCGCTATATCAGCGGGACTTCTATAAACAACAAACGAAGGCTCCGATGCGGCAGCGGCCTCAATATGTACCCACAATGGATATTTAGCTGGTACGGTAAACCGTCCTATCTAAAGTGCCGGGGAACACGGGATGAGCCAAAGAACGTTATGGGCATTTGTTTTGACACTCGGAATCATGGGCCTCACACCGAGGACTCACGCTCAACTGGTTGAACAGTTCAGTCCTCCGGAGGAGGATTGCTGCCCTCGCATAGACGCACAACGGCTGGCCGATCACTTTCAGGATGTCAACCAACTGGGCTACTATCACGCGGCGAACGAGCTGCTGAAATCTCAACCCGCTGAGCCGCATCGCGTAGTTTTCCTGGGAGATTCCATTACGGAAGGCTGGAAGATTGCTGAGTTCTTTCCGGGGAAGCCCTATGTGAATCGCGGCGTAAGCGGACAAACCACATCCCAAATGCTGGTCCGGACTTTTCCTGATGTGATTGACCTTCACCCAGCGGTCGTCATTATTTTGGCCGGCACCAACGACATCGCCGCCAACAATGGACCCGAAACCATGCAGATGGTGGAGGAGAACATTCAGGCCATTTCAGAGCTCTCCCAGAAGCATGGAATCAAGGTCATCCTTTGTTCCGTGCTTCCCGTGAGCAATTACACAAATCAACCCCAGACCCCCCGCCACCCACCGGCACAGATCATGGCGCTTAATAAGTGGCTGCATGACTATGCAGATCGAACCGGAGCGCTTTATTGCGACTACTACTCGGCATTAGTTGATCAAAGGGTGTTTCTCAAACAAGGCTACTCCGAAGACGGCCTGCACCCCAATGCGAACGGATACGGACTAATGGCCCCCCTCGCAGAAGCGTCCATTGAAAAGGCGCTTGCGCAATGAGGAAGATGTTCTCCGGAAGACAACGATGCATGCTTAGGCTGGCTTGTCTTTACCTGTTGATCTCCACCCTTGCGGTTCCGAGGCTGATGGCTGAGGCGGTGCACGTATCCGCGACCGATTCCGCGGTTTCGTATGTCGGCCGATGGGGAGCGATCGAGCTGCCTGGTCAAACCGCCATGGCGACGATCAACAGCAGTTGCCAGATCTACTTGAACTTCACCGGCCAACACGTCGCCGGCCTCTTCAATCTGGGTGGCATCGACTACCTGGCGCAAATCTACGTGAAGGTGGACGGTGGCGACTGGGCCTTGTTCACAATTGACCATTCCCGCATCGAGTTCTTCCCGGCCGGCATTCCGGAAGGCCGGCATCAGCTAGAAATCGCGGTCAAGGCCATCGATGGAAACGGCGATCGCTGGTTGCCCCCGCTCCGCAGCGCCATAGTGTTTGAAGGGTTTGAACTCGATGCTGGAGCGAAGGTCGAACCCAGTTCGCGATCCAGACAAAGGCCGTTTCTTCAGTTTATTGGTGATTCGATCACTCAGGGCGAAGGAATATTGCATGTGGATGGCGGCGCTGTCATCAACAGCGATGGGATAGCCACCTACGCTTGGCTGACCGGTGAGGCTCTGGGAATCAGCCACGTTCAGACTGCGTTTGGAGGACAAGGAGTATTGCGGAGCGGCTCTGGAAACGTTCCGCCAGCCCCTCTATCTTTTGCCTGGAACTTCAGTGGATCCCCTGCCGATTTTTCTGTGATACCGGATTTTATCCTCATCAACCTGGGTTCGAACGATCAGCCCTACTCGTCCGATGAGTTCATTGAGGCTTACATCAGGCTGGTGCGGGAGATCCGCAAACGTTGTCCTAGAACCGTAATTTTTGCCATGAGGCCATTTCACGGGGACCATTACCACGGCGACGATGTCGCCAAGATAGCAAAGCTAATGGCTGATCCGGAGATCATCTATATCGACTCAACTGGCTGGATGGAGGAGAGTGATTTTACTGACGGCGCGCACCCGAACGTGGCTGGGTCGCGCAAGGCAGCCGCACACCTGGTCGATGCTTTAAAACCTTACGTCAGTCGGTGGAAACCTGGCGCCATCTCGAATTAGGAATCTGGAATGGAATAGTGTCGTATCAATACTCTGCCGATAGCAGCTCATTCTTGATCGGATAACGATTGCGTTTGGGGCTTTCTTGTTCGGTTGATTGTTCGTGCTTTCCACAACCACGAGGGGACACATGAGGCAAAGCATTTGGTGCGCGGCGTTGTTGCTTGCGAGCGTCACTCCCGAACTCGCCCAACGTACCACTTTCCAAGCTCCTTCCCGGCCACAAGAGGCAATGACTTTGGGACCGCAGGAGATTCCTCTATGGGAAGGCGCCGCTCCCGGTGCTCTGGGTAACGAGGAGAGTGATCGCCCCACACTCACCTACTATTCTCCGGTTTATTCAACTGGTACAGCAGTTGTTATCACGCCAGGGGGCGGTTATTCATTCGTGGCCACAAACCATGAAGGCCGGCAAATCGCAAACTGGCTGAACTCCCTGGGAATTTCGGCCTTTGTTCTGAAGTACAGAGTAGGTCCGAAATATCACCATCCCGTGGAATTGTGGGATGTGCAGCGCGCTATCAGGCAAGTCCGAGCCCAGGCCGGAGATTTGCGGCTGCAGCCGAACCACATAGGTGTCATGGGCTTCTCCGCCGGCGGCCATCTCGCAGCCACTGCGGCCACTCACTTCGACACAGGCAAACCCAATGCTTCCGACCCGATCGAACGCGTAAGCTGTCGCCCGGATTTCCTGGTCCTGGGCTACGCCGTAATCTCGATGATTGAACCGTATTCGCATCATGGTTCGGTGACATTTCTCTTCTCTACCGGCGAGGACACAACTGTTCCACCGGAAAACACCATGGCTTTCTATCAAGCCCTGCGCAAAGCCGGCGTACCCGCCGAGTTACATATTTTTGAGACGGGCGGACATGGGATGGGGTTAACCGCCGCAGCTCCAAAACACGATGTATGGAAGACCTTGCTGGAAGAGTGGTTCCGGGAGCAAGGACTTCTAGCAAGTTATGATCTACCGCCCAATCCGGACAGATGAAGACTCCAGGCAGAGCCAATAACTTGGAAAGCATCACCAGCGGCAGTCGAGATAAATCGGATCAATTCATGAGCGAAACTAACTTCAAAACCTTGCTGAAAAGCCACTCTAGGTCACCGAATAAGGGGCCGAGAGGCGAACGCCGGATTCGAATCCATCGAAAGATGGTCGGGCATGGGTTGGCCCTTTTCATTGCCCTCCTGGCAGCGACTTCATGCTTTTGCCAATCGAACCCGTCCTATGACCGAGTCGATATCGCCGCGTTAGACCCGGATGCGTGGAATGGAATTGTTTTTCTGGCCCAGGCGTTCCACCAACCGGCAGGTTTTGCGATTCGGGTCGGATCGCAATCCGCAAAGTCCGGCGGAACGTTTGTTGACGGCGCCGCCATCGATAATAATATCGGGGAAGTTGGACCACATGCTCCCGACAACTCCTATTGCCGCATGGCATGGCGGAATGTTCCGCGCGAATCGCTCATCACCCTGGAATGGTCGCGACTCAATCAGACAACAGTAGTAGGCCGCTTGACCGCCAAAGCCGGGTTCCGCCTGGTTCTTGAAACCTACTTTCCTTCCCAAATCAATGGCGACAGCTCGGGATCCTTCAGCGTCGATCCGACCAACCGAGCCATCCTGGGCGAGCAATTCTTCAATCAGATTTTTGGGCCTACGGCGCGCTTTGTATTAATGGCAGATCAGCCACTGCTGGCAAGCGGAATCTATCCTTCTCTCGCGCAACTGGGGGAAAATATGCGCGCCACTCAGAGTCTGGTCTCTTCCCTGGCGGACGAGCCGACGGCGGGCGCAGCCGGGATGGAGTTCAACGGCGGCGCTTCCGGCGCCGTGCATTTCGTCGCGGCAATCGGCTGGAATCATGACCAGTTACTCTCGGACGCGCAGGGACTACTCGCGGCCGGAAGGATCGATACGATTCTTCAGGAAAAGTCCGAAGCCTATGCCCATCGTCGGCCGGCCGTAACCGGACTGTTTGAGGGCGCGCCCGAGGCAATTGGCAACTCCATCTTCTGGAACACTCTGTATTCCCCCGCGAAAGACCTTACGTTCCCAAGTGATAGCCGCCTTGACGCTCACTCCTGGGGAGGGTGGATTGTTGGCGAATGGGATTTTTTCTCGTCATTTCTAACCAGCCTGGAAGACGCAGCTGAAACAGAAGCTTATGTGAAGGCCATTCTTCTGAGTCAAACCCCTACCGGCATGGTTCCCAACATGACATCGGCTACCGCCACCACGACGGATCGCTCGAATCCGCCGGTCGGAGCCTACTCCATTTGGAAGATCTACGAACGTTGGCAAGACCGCGAGCTGCTCGAGTGGGCCTACCCTCGCCTGAAGAAATACCACGAATGGTGGTTTGCTGATCGGGGAGACGGCCAGCCCGCGCGCGACGGCAACCGGGACGGCCTGCTTGAGTGGGGCAGCGATCGGGGATCGTCACCAACTGTAGGAGGGCGTGGCTTCCTGCAGGCTGCCAAATGGGAAAGCGGCATGGACGACAGTCCGATGTGGGACGATGCGAAATACGACTCACGCACTTACACCATGAACCTGGATGACGTGGGTCTCAACTCACTCTATGCCGTGGATGCGGAATGCCTGGCAAAGATGGCTGCAACCCTGGGCAAGGACGAAGATGCTCGTCAGTTTTCTGCCGAATACGCTCGTATGAAGCAGTTGGTGGCAACGAAGCTATGGAATCCCACTGACGGCATCTATGAGAGCCGCTATTGGGATGGAAGTTTTTCCAAACATCTTTCTCCTACTAATTTCTACCCACTGTTCGCCGGCATTGCCACGCCTGAGCAGGCTGAGCAGATGGTGAAGAGGTACCTGCTCAATCCAAAAGAATTCTGGGGAAAGTACGTGATGCCGACGATCGCACGCAGTGACCCCGCCTTTGACGACCAGTTCTATTGGCGCGGGGACATCTGGGGAGCCACCAATTACCTGGTCTACCAAGGCCTGAATCGCTACCACTTTGACAAGATTGCTCTCGAATTTGCCGATAAGAGCTACAACCTCTTCATGGGTGATTGGAAGGAGAACCAAAACTACAATGAGCAATATCGCGCCGCGGGAGGGAATGGCGGTGGCGAGACCCATTACATGTGGAGTGCCTTGCTTCCTCTGATAGCCTTGGAACAATACATCGACGTAAATCATTGGGATGGCTTGCGATTCGGGATATTCGATCCTCCCACCTCAGGCGAATTTCGCAATATCAGGTGGCGAGGTCACGTCTATGACATTTCCGTCGGGCCTACTCTTACCAGGGTCATTCGAGACGGCACGGAGTCTTTTCAGGCTGATCGCGGAGTCGTCGTGCGCAACTATAGCGTGCGAGCGTCAGAACTTTCTTTTACGATCAACAGTCCAAAAGACGTAGGCGTGATTATCGGGGAGTTCGCGTCTGGAAGCGTGCTGCTTACGATCGACGGCAAGAATCATGGGCGAATTGGGGTACAAGGCGGCAAAGCAACATTTAGGGTTCCTGTGGGAGAGCACAGAGTAGAGTTACGAAACTAACCTTGCGTAAGTTGGTGCCGTTAAGCATCATGTCGGGGCAAGCCTCTATACCAAACTTAGATGCTCATTCAGTTGCGGGCTGAGTGATACCGCTTGATTCAAAAGGGAACCGGGGTCTAGCTTAGCTAGTTATCCGTACCCATACCGAGCGGTGCGTAAGCCGTGTGTTTTGAAATAGTCGGAGAGAGAGGATTTGAACCTCCGCCCCCCTGGTACTTGGATAGCTTTGATAAAGGTTCTTTGATGCTTCATTAACGCGATTATCTTTGCGTAAGTACTAACTAAGCCTGCCTAAAAGCCGGGGACGAGTAGCAAACGCCTGCGTCAGCCCGCGGAAAGACTGATCCTTCCCGAAGTCAGCTTGGCTTGGCAAAGCAGGTCTGATCAATGGTTCTCGGTTAGAAGGTAGTCCTGATATCCGCAACATCGACAGGGCCAAATGCCGGCACCGGGATATCCTTGTCATCGACGATGTTCACGTATGGACTTGATCCGGCGCCATAGATCAAACGAAAAGGCACCTTCAGCGGATGGAATTTGGCACCCCCGGAATTGATCAGGGCATTGTCGAACACTCCCAGGATGACCGATGCAGGATCTCCGGGATCGAAGTCCATCCGGTAGATGATGGGCATGGGAGTTTCCGCCGCTGGCGCCTGCGGTTCCTGCGCAGGCAAACGGCTTCGCAATTCAAACCCAGTTGGCAGTCCCAGCGACGTTAACCTTCCGGTGACTCCACTGAACCTCACTCTCATCATCGGACGCCGGTTTTCGGGCTGTAAGAGCTCAATTTCTTTCAAATTGATCTCGCTTCCGTGATCTTTCAGGTGATAAGCATGGGTCAATGCAAGTTCAGACAATCGTTTTCCCAAACGCTGTTGACCCTCAAAACTGACGTGGGCTGCATCTTCGAGGGGCAGATCGAGTGCGCTGACCGTGTAAACGTTCGGGCGTAAAGCGCTCAGCCGGCGCTGGATGTCCCGAATTTTCTCGAAACTGTGGGCATGCGAGTCATAGTTCCACACAAAGCGCGCAATTTGAACGCACAGCACCGGCAGATTCGGGAGGTTCGTGTCGCGGCGGACGCTGTCGATTAGTTTCAGGATCGCTGCTTCGTAGAGGTCTTCCGCTCCGGGGGTCATGGCATCACTTTCGCCCTGATACCAGATAAGGCCCTTGATGTTTCCGCCGACCATCGCAATTCGGCGAATCATCGCTTCGTAGTTTGAACCCGGCAGCGAGGAATCCCACGACTTGATTGGACTGCCGCCTACGCCGCAATAAACCAAGCCAAGCGGACGATCCGCAAACTTCACGATGTGCTTGGCAAAAGCCAATCCAGGTCCGACTCCGCCCATCACGACATTGCGCTGTATCATTTCCGCGATGAACTTTTCCGTATCCCGACCGGCGGGAAATTCGATACCATTTCGTTGTAGTTGAATGTTCTGCTGGACCGGGTCGGGATCCCAGTTGGTGAAACGCGGGTTCAGCGGCTCCTGCGCGATTACCCAACGATTGTCGGCATTGAAAAACAGGATGCGCGGATCGGGTTCGACCGGGGCCTTGAGCATTCCCCAGCCTTGACTGTTCGATTGACCCGAAAACACCCAGATATCCGCATTGTTTGCGTTAGGATGCATGTGACTGTTGACCTCGTCTGCGTTCTGATTCCAGATCGCCTGAGCGGGGTGAGCCCAGAGCTCCTTCGAGAGCACGGTCGCGATGCCGCACGCGCCTGCCGTGGAGCCGAGAACAGCACCAATAAATCGACGCCGATCGAGCGGCTTGCTTGCCATATCGCTCTCCTCGCCGCGGCTCTGAGCTTCAGTTGCGGCGCGTTTTGCTGGTAGTCGCAGGTTCCTCAACTTTGAGAATGCGATCCGCCTGCACATGTTGCGTTTCCTGATGAATGCCGCTAGGCCACAGAATCCGAATCTTTTCCGCGTAGCCGTTGGCTCCTAAACCGAAATGAAGCCGGCGGTCCGAGGACGACAAATAGCTGCCGCCGCCCGTCAGCTCTTTCATTTGCGTGGTGCCGCCCGCCGTGATCCACACCTTGATGCCAATCCCGTCCCGATTGCTCTTGCGGCCTATGGGTTGAAGCTTCAGCCAGTGATTCGCGCCCTTGCCTTCGTTTCGCAGGAGTACGGGCGCGCCATTGCAGTTGCAGATCAGCGCATCGACATTTCCGTCGTTGTCGTAGTCGCCGACCGCCAGGCCGCGGGAAGGCCGCGGCACTTTCAATGCTTCGCCGCACGAATTGGTGACGTCGACAAAGCGTCCGCCCAGATTGCGCAGTAAGAGGGCCGGCTGATAGTAGGCGAGATCGGGACTGGCGAGCGCCACGTTGTCCATGGCGTGGCCGTTGGCGGCAATCAGATCGTTGCGGCCATCATTGTCATAATCAAAAAACTCGACACCCCAGCCGGTGAGCATCAGACTCGACGTGCCGACACCGGAAGGGAAGCCGGATTCCGTGAACAACCCATCCCCATCATTGTGAAAGAGCGAGTAGCCTTCCATCGACAGGTTGGTGACGATGATGTCGAGCTTGCCGTCAGCGTCATAGTCGCCCGCCGCCACGCCCATTCCGGACTGCGCACGCCCGCTGGCGGTGTAAGCGGCCCCGGCCAGAGTGCCCCCTTCGCGAAAAGTTCCATCTCCATTGTTCAGGAAAAGCAAATTGCCAATGCGGTCATTGGCGACGTAGATGTCCTGATAACCATTGCCCGTGAGGTCAGCCGTGACTACGCCCAGCGCTTTGCACTTGTATTTCCCTATACCACTCCGCTCGGAAACATCGGTGAAAGTGCCATCTCCATTGTTGTGGTAGAGAGCGCAGGGCGTTCCCTCGAAGTTTTCCGGGCTGCAATATCCCCGGCCGCGTTCCGGAGATCCGCAAAACACGTTGTGGTCGAGGCTGAAGTCCACGTAATTGCATATGAAGAGGTCGAGACAGCCGTCGTTGTCATAGTCGAAGAAGGCGGCGCTGCTTCCCCAGCCATGATTGCGGATGCCGGATTTGTCGGTTACGTCGGTGAAGGTGCCGTCGCCGTTATTTCTATACAGGATGCAGGAGCCGAAGTTAGTAATAAAAAGGTCCTGATGTCCGTCGTTGTTGTAGTCGCCTGCGACCACTCCCATGCCGTAGCCATGGCCGCGCACGCCGGCCTTCCCGGTGACGTCGGTAAAAGTGCCGTCATGATTATTTCGATACAGCGCGTTGGATAACGGCTCGGTCTGGGTAAAGCCGGGCAGTACATCGCCGTTCACAAAGTAAATATCAAGATATCCGTCGCCGTCGTAGTCAAAGAAAGCGCATCCGGGACCCATGGTTTCAAGCAGGAATTTCTGGCCGGTGGCGGCGTTGGTGTGATGGAAGTGGATGCCTACCTGGCCGGTGACATCCCTGAACACGCGCGGCGCCGGCGTACTGTCTGCACTCCACGAATCATGAGGGAGAGCGGCGAGAAGTGAGAGCGAAGCTCCCCGCCACCCGGCCCGTAGAAAATCGCGCCTGTTCAAGTCCCGTGGTCCCGTCTCGTGGAGCTGGGCTATTCTGCCCAGATCTCTTCGTCGGATGGCACGCGAGCGCCCGCTGGTGGGTACCCGATTCTCGTGTAGTTCAGCAAGTGTGTGAAGTCCAGATTTCCTTGGAGGGAGGTATTGCCCCAAAATCCCGTTCCCAAGGTAGTAGTGGCTCCGAAGCCATTCATGAAGCTGCCGCCGGCGCTGGTGGTTGCGCACTGATTGACGATTACGCGGGCAACCGGAATCGCCATTGCCAGAGTTTCGATATGCTTCTGATTGTCAGAGTGGATAGCCACCGAATGGCCCCGGCCCTGCAGCAGGATATTGCACCTGGCAATGCCCAAGGCTTCATCGAACGTCGCGTAAGTGTAGACCAGCGTGACGGGCGATAGTTTTTCTTTGCGCAAAGCGATGGCCGTATCCGCTCCCGCTTTGACCAGCAGAATCCGGGTGTAGCCGGGAACGGACAACCCGATCTTTTCGGCAAGTTGTGGCGCCGGAACTCCCATGGCCTCTCGGTTCAGAACGCCATCCACATAGAGAAGATCGGCCAATTTCTGGATCTGTTCAGGATCATCGATATAGACGGCTTTGTTTCGCGCGAAACTCTGCAGTATGGCACCAGCGTCATCCTGATGGACCATGATTGCCTGCTCGCATGCGCAAGGCAGTCCATTATTGAAAGCGCGGCCGTCCACGATCTTCGTAACCACGTCTTCGATGTCAACTCCACGATCGACAATGCACTGCACGTTGCCGGGACCCACACCGAAAGCTGGTTTTCCACTGGAATAGGCGGATTTCACCATGGGCATGCCACCGGTGGCAACCACCACGTCGGCCTTGGACATCAGCTCTTTGGTGAGATCGATAGACGGCTCTTCCAAGTACTGAATCAATCCTTCCGGAACATTAAACCTGGCGAGCGCCGCCCGGACCAGTGAAACTGTTGTCGACACCGTCCGAATACTCTTCGGATGTGGGGCCACGATGATGGCATTCCGGCTCTTGACGGAAAACATCGCATTGCTCATGAAATTCGTGACCGGAATGGTCACGGGCAGGATGGCGGCCACTACGCCGATGGGCTTTGCGATTTCTACCAAACCAGTTTTCTTATCACGCTTAACGATTCCGACCGACTTACGCCCTTTCAGGCTTTGCCATATGATGGAGGCCTTCCGCTTATCCTGCCGCAGGTTGTCTTCGTAGTTGCCGGTTTGAGTTTCCTCGACGGTCAGTCTGGCGAGGGCTTCCGCGTTGTCGTAGACCGTCTTGCCGATCTCGCGAACCGCAGCGTCGATCTTTTTCTGTCCTGCTCTTTCCCACTCGGCCTGGGCTCTGCGGGCCCGTTCGATCATTTCCTCAATGGTTTGCATATGAATGTGTCCTATCGGCTTGATATTGCGTTCCAAAGGCGATTCTCAGTCCTCGCCTGGCGACAGTGTTTCGAGAGCGGTTGCAAGCTCTCCCAGAAAGCGAGCTGCGCGTGCGCCGTCAACCACCCGGTGGTCGCATGAAAGACTGAGCGTCATCGTGGGCTTCACCGCCGGCTTATTGCTGACGACGATCACGCGTTGAGTAATTCGGCCAACCGCCAGAATGGCCGCTTGCGGTGGATTCACGATGGCTTGAAAGAAATCCACCCCGAACGCGCCAAGATTGCTGATGGTGAAGGTCCCGCCAGAGAGATCGTCAGGACTTAGTTTGCCGGCTCGAGCGCGTTCCACCAGCCGCCTAACTTGATCTCCGCATGAGAGTGGATATTCCCGTTACGCCACTCCGACGTGAGTGCTGGGTGCAGCCGCAGGCAGGCGGCGATCTTTCTAATCAACAGATCGGTATACGTAACCTCGGGAAGGGAAGCACGCAATTCCTCGCGCCAGGCGACGAGATTGCTGACATCAATTTGCCGGTTCAAATAGAAGTGCGGAACACTTGTCCAAGCTTCGGTGGTCCGCTCCGCCATGATTCGCCAGATTCGACCCGGCGTCGCAGGGGATTCCTTTATACTGGCGCCGCGTTCCGACTGGAGCACGGCGGAGGCAACGACTGGCGTGCTCCCTGTTGAAATGCGATCGAGAGCAATGCCACGTTCCGCCGCCAGGCGGCGAGCTTTTGGCGAGGACGGAGCGCGCCTCGGAGAACGGTCAGATTCGCTTGCGCTTGGGAGTTGAGATGCCGGTCGCGCCAAATTCGCAGTTGTTTCCGCCGGTCATTTTCGACGATCCGGATTTGCCGTTCGCGGCACAAGGGCCTTCCGCCGGGTGCGCCTCGGTTTCGCCGTCCGCCCAGATCCCGGCAATGACCGTGCCAACCGGTACTTCGTCCCCTGCGACCGCCGTGATGTCGCGAAGTACGCCCGACGCTACGGCTTCGAGCTCCACGGTCGCTTTGTCGGTCTCGACTTCCAGGAGCATCTCTCCCTGGCTGACCCGATCTCCTTCGGACTTGAACCATTTCAGGACACGGCCAGTCTCCTGCGCGACCCCGAGCGCGGGCATGATTACATTTTTCGGCAAAATCTCACTCCTTTTAGTAGTGGGGTGCTGATTCCTCTAAATGGACCGATAGCCGGACCAAACATGGTACACAATTAATTGCCCTGCTGTTTGACCCATCTATTTAAATTTTACTTCGGAGATTGGCTGCAAGTCGAACTGCTCCTTCATGGCCAGTTCAGCTTTTGCCGGCTCATGATGAGCGACTGCGCGGTAGATGATCCGATGCGTCCTGAAACTTTCCTCGCTGTGGGCTGAGGCATGACTCACCTTCATCGATCGCTCCAGGACGATATTTAATCCGGTGGCGACGGCCAGCATTAGGGTGTTGTGCGACGCTGCGGCGAGAGCCAGATGGAACTGCGCGTCGGTGGTAGCCAGTTGCTGGGGATCCTGCCCCACCCATGCTTCCTCCAGTTCCCGCAAGACGGATCCTAGCTTTTTAATATCTTCCGGTTGTGCATTGGTTGCAGCAAATGCCGCGACTTTAGGTTCAAACACACTGCGAAATTCGTTCAACTCCCGCTGGCTGCAGTTATTGGAAATAAAGAAGCGATGAATAGCCGCCCCCACGTTGCGGGGATCCATGGCCATGATGCGGGTACCACGTCCGTTTTTTCGCTCCACCAGACCGCGTTCGCTTAAAAGGTGAATTGCTTCGCGCACGGTGGCGCGATTCACCTTGAGCTGCGACGCGAGATCCCTCTCCGGCGGCAACCGGTCTCCCGGTTTCAGCTTGCCATGGGTGATCTGCTGCTGAATCATCTCCGCAATCTGCTCATTCAGCTTTTGACGGTCGAGAAGCAAAGCCCCGAAACCACCCATTCCATCGACCGAAGATAGGGAATTGCGACTTCTCATAGTATGGCCAAGACTCCGTGATATGGCCTAGACTCCGTGGTATGGCCAAGACTCCGTGCTGCTTGGTCCAACCTTATAACATTTATCGCCTCCGGTCTCAAGGCTGGACCGAAAACGTCCTGGATTCGTAACCGGCTTCGAGGTTTCCGAGTGACAGGCTACGCAGGCCTCGCGAGCGACCGGTCGACCTTTCGCAGGTACGAAACATCATCTGGAAGCACGGTCAGAGGGGCTTCGCCCTGATATTCCAAAAGAAAGAGTCCGTTGTACCCAATACGGCTTAATGCCGTGAGCACAGCATCCATATCGACCAATCCCTGATTGAGGGCCGTGCTCACGTAGGTCTGGTGGGTGTCCGAGCAAAGGTACCGTTCAGCTTGCTCTCCCTTCTTCAGCAGTCGTGAATTTTTCACGTGCACATGGGCCAGATAAGGAGCCATAACCTGCAGAGTTGCCAGCGGATCTTCATTCACCGCCAAAGAACAGCCGGCGTCATAAATAAGACGAAAAGCCGGAGAGTCTACCGCCTGGCAGATATCCCGGCACTGCGTGCCTCGACCCATGAGCGGCCGCACCGGGGGGTAGTCAATATTCTCCGCCAGCAATGTCACGCCAATTGATTGAGCATGTTCTGCACAAGCGCGCAACCCCTCGATCATCCATGCCTGCTGATCCGAAGGGGAACAGTCGGGCTTGAAAATACCAGGAACGATCATAGCGCGGGTGGTGCCCATCGCGGCAGTGCGATCCAATAATTTTCGGGTTTCATCGACCCGGCCACGACGGTCTCCGTTGGGAACCGCCAGGTCGGAGAAAAACACGTAGCAGGTAATAGGGACGCCGGCGTCTTTGGTGACTTCCTTCAGATATTCCGGCGAGCAATCATGCCAATAGTCGTGCATGAGTTCGATGCCGTCCGCCTTAAGTTCGCCGTAAAACTTCAGCACCTCTTCCCGACTCATCCAGCCGGGCTTAGAGCGTTCAATCTGAAAAATATTCTTCATCACCCAGGCGCAGCTGAAATCTACGATGGTCACTCGTCCCATAAGTTCCTCAATTCGCTTTGCGGAAACTAAGTATTGTCACGGCCATCGTGAACTAACCCGCTGTCTTCAGATAGCGGTCGCCCCATTTCTCGGAGCGGCGCCCACGAAAGCCACCGATTTGCGGCATGATCAACGTCTGGCCCCCATCACAAACAATCGTCTGCCCCACGATGTAGCCCGATTGGTCGGAGGCGAGAAAGATCGCCAGTCTCGCGATATCCTCGGGGAGGTCGATAAATCCCGCGGTATATTTTTTTCCGCCGACTCAGTATCGAAGGCCTCTCCTAACGTGGACCGGTGATTCTCAACCCATATCCATCCCGGGGCGATGGCGTTCATGCGAACCCCTTTTTGAATGAGTTCCAGCGCGGCCATCCGGGTGTAGGCAACGATTGCGGCCTTGGTCGCCGCGTAGACCGCATGCTCCGTGAGAGCAGTGAATGCATGGGTGATTTCGTCGAAAGGGGCGTTGGCGGTGATTCCCGCGTTGTTGACCAGAACATCGATGCCGCCCAGGAACTCGATCGTCAGCCGGGCGGTTTCCTTCACCGCCCGAATGTCCCGGAAGTCTCCGCCGATCGCTTTCGCGCATCCTCCCGAGCTGTTGATCGCCTCTGCCGCCGACTCTGCTTCTTCCGAGCTCGCGGAGTAACGCAAAACGACGTCGGCGCCAGCGCGCGAGAATTCGATGGCGACACCACGGCCAATCCCAGTGCCCGCTCCGGTGACGAGAACCTTCTGGCCTTTCATGACTCCGAATTCGCGCTTAGCCGACATTTTCGAAGAACCAATCCGCCCTACAAAAGAACCATGCCGCCATCGACGACAATCGTTTGGCCGGTAATATAGTCCGACTGCGGCGAGGCCAGGAACAACGCAAGACCGGTGATATCAGCAGGCGTGGATACGCGCCCAAGCAGAATGCCGGCGGCAAAGTTCCGCATCGCCTCGCCCTTCTCTTTGGTTTCCCCGATTTCAATGTGCTCGCGGTCGATCTGCTCCCATAAAGGCGTGTCGACCACTCCCGGCGCAAAACCGTTGACCGTGATCTTATGTTTGGCCAGTTCGCGGGCGGCCGACTGGGTGAGAGAAATCACCGCGAATTTGCTGGCGCAATAAGGAGCGATGTTGGGAAATCCCTGGCGGCCAGCGATGGAAGCGGTGTTCACGATCTTGCCTCCGCCGCCTTGAGAGATCATCTGGCGCGCAGCTTCCTGCATGCAGATCAGCACGCCCAGAGAGTTCACCCGCAGAATACTGTTCCAGTTTTCTTCCGTAGTCTCCATGAACGGCTGGATCTTGTTGATTCCCGCATTGTTGAAAATGATATCGAGTTTGCCAAATTCGGAGACCGTGCGCGCAACCAGTTCTTTCACCTGCTTGCGGTTTGCGACATCGACCGGCGCTCCCAGGGTCCGGGCCCCGGCCTTGCGGGCTTCTTCCGCCGAGCCTTTGGCTTCTGCCTCATTGATGTCGGCGAAGACCACATTGGCGCCTTCCTTTGCCATGGTGACCGCAATCGCTTTGCCGATACCGCGACCCGCGCCCGTAACGATGCAAGTCTTTCCGTTTAAAGACATGAAGTGTGCCTCCAATAAAATTGCACTCACCAGGACGCCACACGGCACCGCTCCCATGGCGGTGTTTAGACCATTAACGCTCCGCCGCAGACGTTAAATGCCTGGCCGGTAATAGCCGCAGATTCGTCACTGGCCAGGAGAACGGCCAGTGGCGCCATCTCTTCAGGATCCAGCCTGCGACCGATGGGTGTAATGCGACGCTCGAGATCCTCAAATGTGGTTCCCAGACGTCCGGCGTCGT
>WNFQ01002726.1_pt1 | contig 19987 bp, 15 predicted proteins | sample 5400171 | NCBI WGS metagenome assembly WNFQ01 (sample SAMN13153356, study PRJNA577476) | soil metagenome | isolation source: 20 cm soil under Madrone tree | place: USA:California | collected 2016-06-14 | reverse complement strand
CCGCTTCTTTGCATTTATCTTCGGCCTTGTCGTAAGCCGCGATGGCTTCTTTGGCGAGAGTTCGCGCCTCGGCCAGTTCGGATACATTGGTCTGAAGCATCTTCTGCTTCTTGTCATCCGCTTCCTGGAAAAATTTCTTGCCTTCCGCGACCGCCGCGTTTCCTTCATCGCCAAGCTTGTTGGCTTTTTCCGTTTCATCTCCGCTACTGCAAGCCAAAACCGCTGCGACCAACAGTAACAACGCCATGAACATTGTCGAATGACGTTGACTATTCATTCTTGTTCTCATTTTGGGGTCTCCTAGTTTGCATCAGTTTTCGGAACGTTTGTAACTCAAAATCTTCTGGCAGTCATCACCTTATGCCAGCGGCACAGACTGTCCTGCCTGCACATAGGCGTGCTCGAAGAGCATTAACCCAACCAGAGCCAATGGTGCGCCGCCGATGCCAATTGAGGTGCTGACGTATCCGAAGATCGCCAACCAAGGCAACAATCCACCGAAGATCGACAGCACCGTTCCCATCCAAAACTCGCTCCGGTAACGGCCACGGACCATTTCCCAGGTCGCCAAACGCGCGTGTGCAGTTGTATGGGTCAGCGAAACTTCACCCCAGATCATCAGTATGTGAAGCAGGCTGGTAACTGCGAGTATCCAGAGCGAAGCGAGAACTGCCGGTGGCGCTGCATCGTTGAATCTCAGGAGCGCACGTGTTTCCTCAAACCGCCCCGCGACGGGCAACAGCACGGCCGAACCGAGCAGCAGCGCCTGCACGAACAAGTGCGGAGGCAACAAAGGGTTCTGCCACAGGTCGCGCGCCTTCGCTTGTGCGAACAGATATGCAGTGTAAACAGCGGTCAGAGTCGCCAGCGATATTCCTGGAATAATGAGCCACCACTGCATCGAAATAGCCCATGACGCCATGATTCGGTTGGGAGCTAGCTGATCGTGAATCATTCTGGACCCGAGAATGCTTGCGAGATAATGTAAGGCCAGCACCAGCGAGTATCCGGCGATAATAAACGCGCCTTTCACCAACCAGCTCTTCCATTGTGGCCGCGTGAAAATCATGTAGAAGCGTATTGGATGTTCCAGGTCCCAGATCAATAACAAACCCGTGATGCCGAGAAACGCGCCGGATGTGATCGGCGTGACCCACAGCCACAGGGAACTTTGCGGGCTCATAAAACCAAACACGACCAGCAAAGCCGCGACCAGATAGACACCCGCGGCAATTCCTTTCGTCCAGGTATACAAACTGACGCGCCAGTCCCAGGGGATCGAATGCGCTACGTCGTAACTCAACAAGGCCGCGGCAGAGCTGTTGTTGAAAGTTGGATTGCCTGAGACGACGTGTTCACTCGACTGTTGCTGCTCGCTCCACATAAACAAGCCGGCCTCAGGGCGTCGCGCCGCCAATGGATCGAGCGTCGCCTGATGCGCTCCTTTGTAAAAAAGCTTGGGCAGCGTTTCTTTTTCCGGGCGGCGAACGTTCACAGCTTCGCGATTGATAATCTGCCCGACATACGACGAAGGATCGTTCATGTCGCCAATCAGGATTGCCTGCGTCGGACAAACGACGACGCATGCCGGCTCTAATCCCACATCAATCCGGTGCGCACAAAAGTTGCACTTCTCAGCCGAATGATCCTCGGGGTTGATGAAGATCGCGTCGTACGGACAGGCAGCCATGCAGGCTTTGCAGCCAATGCAAATCGATTTATCGAAATCGACAATGCCGTCCGGGCGTTTGAACATCGCGGTCGTCGGACAGGCGGTCACGCACGGCGCGTGCGCACATTGGTTGCATCGAGTTACCTGATGCGCGCGGCGCACTTGTGGGAACACGCCTACGTCGACGTGCTTGACATAGGTGCGGGTGACGCCAATCGGTACGACGTTCTCGGACTTGCAGGCCGTCGTGCACGCGTGACAACCGATGCAGCGAGTGTGATCGATCACCTTCGCCCACTGGACGGGGTCCGGCGGAGCTGATTCTGGCTGCATCATTATGGTTTGCGCGAGCGATGAAATTTACGCGCGGGAATATATCACGGAATGCGAGCGCCGCGGACATAGAGTCAGTACCACCTGCGTGAGCGGGTGGATCCTTTGTTCAAGTCGAGCGTTGAGTATTGATCCCACCTGCAAAACGCAGGTGGTACCGACCCCATAGCTCAGGATGCGCTTCCCACTTCAGTTATGCGATAGTACGCCTCGCTGTAACAGCGGGATTAAATGAAGGAACGACTGCTAAATTACCTTTCCTGCCCTTCATGTGGCGGCGCGATCGCACTGACGTCCGCCGGTCACCGCGAAGCCGAAGAGATCATCGCAGGCCAGCTTTCGTGCAGCTCATGCGCGCGGGCCTGGCCCGTTACTCGCGGCGTGCCACGCTTTGCCTCACTCGACGAAGTTGAAGCAGAGAAAGCCGCCACCGCCGCCGGCTTTGGCTGGCAATGGCAACATTTCACCCAAACCGATGACAAGTACGAACAGCAATTTCTGGGTTGGATAGCTCCGCTCACACCAGAGTTCTTCAAAGACAAAGTTGTGCTCGAAGGCGGCTGCGGCAAAGGACGTCATACCCGACTGGCCGCGCAGTGGGGAGCGCGTGAAGTGATCGGAGTGGACTTGAGCGCGGCGGTAGAAACTGCCTTCGCGGCTACTCGCGATCTGCCTAACGCGCATGTCGTTCAGGCGGACATCTACAGTTTGCCGTTTGCTCGCCCGTTTGATTACGCGTTTTCCGTCGGTGTGTTGCATCACTTGCCGGATCCGCGCGGCGGTTTCAAGTCGCTGGCGTCGAAGGTCAATGCGGGCGGTCACATCTCGGCATGGGTGTACGGCGCCGAGAACAATGAATGGATTACCCGTTGGGTGAATCCCCTGCGCCGCGGTCTGACTTCCCGCATGAATCCGCGCTCTCTCCTGCAGCTCTCAAAACTCCCGGCAGCGATCATGTTTGCGGCGACTAAGCTGATCTACGGTCCCTTGAATCGCTCGGCGCGCGGAGCCTCTCTGGCCCGCCACCTTTTCTATAACGATTATCTTGGTTCAATCGCGCCCTTTGGCTGGCGCGAACAGCACACGATCGTCTTCGATCATCTGGTTGCGCCTACGGCGTTTTATATTTCCCGCGAAGAATTCGCCGATTGGTGGCGTGAAATCGGCGCCGGCGAGGTGAATATCAGCTGGCATAACAGTAATAGTTGGCGGGGATTTGGGCGGATTTAATTTTCGAATGCGGTGGCAAGCAGCAAGCGACACCGCTTTGGTTTCCGCCTTTTGTGGCCTTTTCATGAGGTATTAATGCGGGATCCAACCAAAGCGCCGTCGCCGCTACGACCACCCCAGCACGGCTGCCGCGTCCGCGGGGCCCCGGTTCGCTCTGCCGGCGCACTCCAAAGCAATTTCGTTGACGGCCCTTCCGGCAAACCGCTATGATGCCTATGGTCATTCCCGGCGTTCGTGCCCAACCACAGCAGGCGCCATCGACCTCTCGGTTTCTCGCCCTAACCCTCTCAATTTTAAAGAACCCTGAACCGGATTCCCAAGAGTATTTTTATGGCTGTAAAAATTGACGACCTCCTGGTCACTGCTATTGCGCACTTTGCCTCAGACCTGCATTTGAAAGTCGGCTCGTTTCCCGTAATGCGCATCGGCGGCGAATTGCATCCGATCGTCGAAGCGCCAAAGCTTTCGCCGGAAGACACCCTCGATATGGCGTTTTCGATGATGTCGAACCGCCAGAAGCAGAAGCTCAAAGAAGTCTCGGAAGTAGACATCGCCTACAGCGTCAAAAGCCTCGGCCGTTTTCGCGCGAACATTTTTCAGCAGCGCGGATCGGTAAGCATCGTGCTGCGCGTGATTCCCGATCAAAGCCGAAGCACCGCGGCGCTCGGCCTGCCGCCAGTAATCGACAAGATCGCCGAAGAGCGGCGAGGCCTGATCCTGGTGACTGGCGCAACCGGTTCCGGTAAGTCCACGACCCTGGCGGCGATGATCGATCGGATTAACGCCACGCGCTCCGGACATATCGTAACCATCGAAGATCCGATCGAGTTTCTGCATCGCGATAAAAAAGCTTTCGTCACTCAGCGCGAAGTCGACGTCGATACTCGCTCGTTCGCCGAAGCTCTGCGCGGGGCGCTGCGACAGGACCCAGACGTAATTCTGGTCGGCGAGATGCGCGATCTCGAAACTATCGAAACAGCCCTGACCGCGGCCGAGACTGGTCACCTGGTTCTTTCTACTTTACACACTCTGGACGCGACCGAAACGATTACGCGTATCGTATCGTCGTTCCCGTCGCATCAACAGAAATCCATACGAATACAATTGTCCGGAATCCTGAAGGCCGTGATTTCGATGCGTCTGGTGCGGGCGGCGAAAGGAGCCGGCCGGGTGCCCGCCATCGAAGTAATGGTTTCGACGGGCCTGATTCGCGATTACATCATTAACGAAGAAAAAACCTATTTGATTCGCGAAGCGATCGCTAATGGTGCGTCACAGTATTCCATGCAGACATTCGATCAATCACTGTTTCGTTTGTTGCAGTCGCGCCGGATAAGCTTCGAAGAGGCCGTGCATAACGCCACGAACCCTGACGAATTCAAGATGCGAGTGTCGGGGATTCTTTCGACTGAGCAGGCGATCGACGCTGACGATCGCGGCAACGGGGCACCAGCCGAGCCGAAACGCGAGGAATTCGAATCGATGATCGTGAAGCTGTAAGGCGGAGCGCCTCAAAGTAGACCGCGTCACTTATTGCCGGGAGCGCGGACGTCTCGTCCGCCCAGCGCCGGCAGACGCTCAAATGTCTCGCGCCTTGTACTAGTTTTCGCGCTTCGCGCTCAATGCGGACGAGACGTCCGCGCTCCCGGCACCTTGGGCCTTCGATTCACCCGCCTTAGCTTCCTGCCAGAGATCCTCCAACTCCGCCAGCGTTGTCTCATCGAACTTGCGCTCTTGCTGGTGCAACTTCTTTTCAATATAAGCGAAGCGCTGCCGAAATTTTCTGTTACTAAGCTTTAAAGCGGCCTCCGGCTCAACGTTCAAACGGCGGGCGATGTTCGTTATGACGAAAAGCAAGTCACCGATTTCTTCGCGTACGTGTGCGTGGTCAGTTTCATTGTTGCTATCGGCATGCGTGCTGATGGCCTCGCGCAACTCGTCGACCTCTTCCTGTAGCTTTTCAAAGATGTCCTTGATCTGCGTCCAATCGAAACCTACGCGCGCTACTTTGGTCGAAATCTGATGGGCTTCCATCAGCGCCGGCGCTTTAGTTGAAACGCCGTCGAGGATAGATGTGTTTTCGGGTTTGCCCGAATCTTTGCCGGCGGCGCGTTTCTCCTCGGCCTTGATCGCCTCCCAATTGCGCAGCACTTCAGCCGAGTCGCCCGCTTTGGTGTCGCCGAAAACGTGTGGATGCCGTCGCACCATTTTCGCGTGCACTTCTTCGATGACGTCATCAATGTTGAATTCGCCTCGCTCGTTCGCGACCCGCGCGAAGAAGGTGATTTGGAATAGCAGGTCGCCCAATTCCTCGCGCAGCGCGGCGGGACGCCCCTCGCGTGCTTCTTCAAGAGCGTCGAACGCCTCGTAGGCTTCTTCCAGCAGCATGGGCGCCAAAGTGGCGTAGGTTTGTTCGCGGTCCCAGGGACAACCGCCCGGCGATCGCAACTGGTCCATCAGTGCGACAAGGTCATTAAAAGTTTTCGGCATCGAATTGATTGTCCAGAATCTCACGTGTCTGTTCAAGTTCAAATGGATCGCTCTATTATTGCTGGGAGCGCGGACGTCCCGTCCGCCCCTGGCGCCACAGTGTTGCTGACGGAACCAGGCGTTACGAAGCGTCTTGCCTTGATGGAATTCATTTGGAGAACGCGGACGACTCGTCCGGATTGAGCGCGAAGCGCGAAGCCTTGTCAATTCAGGAAGATTTGCATCTGGGGCGGGCTGACGTGCCGTCCGCGTTCCCAGGACGACGTGGTGCTTTTGCGATCAAGCTGATCCCGATGCTAACATCGCAGCCGTCTCAATAAATCTAGTTCAAATGCGCGTGACGAGGACGATTTCGGCCCCAGTCCGCGCCGAAGGTTTTTATGAATGAAGAGCAACCAACTTTAAAAGTAGTCGATCGACGCCCGTTCAATGCCGATGGTACGCCGCGAGAGCTTTCGCCGGAGGAAAAGGAAGCTTCAGAGCGCGCGGCCGCGGAGTTTTCGAAAGGTTCGGCGGCTGATAGTGCGCCGCCAGGTCATGCGTCGGCCCAACCGGCCGCCCCGGTGGAAGTTAAGGCTCAGCGCGAAGACGCGCCGGCGGAGGCCAAGGCAACACCCCGCGCGCAAAGGGAGCCCGCCCGCGCCGGCCGCGATCCGCTGGATGATCCCGCGAGTTTCCTGAGTCTAATTATGTCTTTGGCCTCGAATGCGGCAGCTTCTCTGGGAATGATGCCTCATCCGGTAACGGGTGAAACCGGTGTCGATCTCAAAACCGCAAAGCACTGGATTGATGTGCTGGGTATGCTCGAGGAAAAAACTCACGGCAACCTCGATCCGCAGGAAGCGCAGGTAATGGAAAGTCTTTTGGCGGATCTGCGGATGCAGTACGTCTCTTTTACCAATGCGCCCCAGCCGGCGCCTTCAAAGTTCAGTGCGAGCGATATCACCGGCGGAAAGTAGGGACCCTTTTGGCTGCGAGCTGGAGTCATTTCCCATTTGTCATTTGACATCTTTTATTTGCCATTTCATGCGTGAGAGGTTCCCACTAGTTCCGCCTTACCAATGGAAAATGAGAAATGGAAAATCCTCCTGAGGTCTGACCACCGACGAAATGAAACTAACCTTCCTCGGCACCGGCACATCAACCGGGGTTCCTTCGATCGCCTGCGACTGCGAGACCTGTATCTCCGACGACCCACGTGATAAGCGCTTGCGCGTGTCCGTCCTCATCGAACACGCGGGCCAAACCATAATCGTTGATACGTCGACTGATTTTCGCCAACAGGCTCTGCGTCAAGGTCTAAAACACCTCGACGCAGTGCTGGTGACGCATTGTCACGCCGATCACATCTTCGGCCTTGACGACATTCGCCCGCTGAATTTTCGGCACGGCGCGCTGGGGCTTTACGCGAACGAGCGGGCCTGGGTCGACATCCGCCGCATTTTTAAATACGTCTTTGGCGTCTGCCGGTCATCGCATATCGCTTCAATGACTTTGCGTATGCGACTGACCTCAGCGAAATTCCGCCGGACACGCTCGCCGGCCTGCGCGGTTTGAAAGTCCTGGTGCTCGACTGCCTGCGCATCAAACCACACAGTACGCACCTTTGGCTGGAACGCGCGCTCGAATATGTCGAGGAGTTAAAGCCCGAACGCACGTACTTCACACACATTACGCACGACATAAAACACGCGCGCGATTCAGCGTTACTGCCGAATGGAGTTGAGTGGGCGTACGATGGATTGGTGGTAATTGACTAGTTAAGGTTCCGCGATGGCCCGGATTCGAGGGGCAGGGAAGGAGCAATGAGTTATGCGACGAACGAGTGTAATGTTGATATTTTTTCTGGCTGTCTGGCCCTTAGCCGTCAGTGCCGGCCAACAGAGACAAGTACCCATCACGGTTGTGGCGAGCCTGGACTCTGAAACTCTAAGGAGTGGAACCCCGCTCCTGCTGCGAATCACGATATCAAATGGCCTCGCCCGAGTGATCCGATTTTCAACGTTTTCGTTGACCCCTAACTCATGGAATGGGGAGACTACCGACATCAGCCTGGTAGATATTTACCGGGAGCCTCGGTCAATGGGTCTGTTTTATGCGAGACCAAAGATTGGTGATGACGCCCCGAGGTTCATCGCAGGAATGTCGAGTTATCAGATAAAGCCTGGCCAATCTTTGTCCGTATTGGTCGATATCAGCAAGTGGCAGATCGTCGATGGCTGGAAAGCCGGAAAATACCGCATCACTGTTCGCGCAGATAACATCGATATAGACGCCTACACAAGAGCGTCGGTAATAAGCGATCCAGTAGAAATTGAAATCAGATGATGATCGCAGTCAACGACTTGATTAAGAGAATCTCCTGACCCGCTCAGCTCTGACCAACTGACAGATGCGTCTATTTCACGGTATCGACAACGCCAAGATCGCTCGCCCCACGGTTCTTACGCTGGGCGTGTTCGACGGCTTGCATCTTGGGCATCAGCTCATCATGAAAACGGTTGTTGAGCGGGCTCGGGCGACGGGCGCCGTGCCAACGGTGATCACGTTCGATCCTCATCCGCGCGCTCTACTGCATCCCGAATCCGCGCCGCCGCTCCTGCAAACCTTCGATCAGAAGATAGAAGCGCTGGGTGTCCTGGGCATTGAGCAAACCATAGTCATTCGCTTTGATCAGAACTTCGCACAGATTCGCGCCGAAGATTTCCTGCGCGCGGTGATTGCTGATCGGCTCCACGCCAAAGAAGTTTACCTCGGCTGCGGCTTTGCCTTCGGTCATGGCCGCGAGGGTAATATCGGCCTCCTGCTATCTGTCAGTCAGAGTCTCGGCTTTTTTGCTGACGAGGTGCCGGAGCTGCGTTTGCGCGGACGACGCGTCAGCTCGAGTCGCATTCGCGAGCTATTGCAGCAGGGTCGGGTGAATCTGGCGCGGCGCATGCTCGGACGTCCCTATGGCGTCGAAGGGCGAGTCGTGCGCGGGGCCGAACGCGGCGCCAAGCTGGGATTTCCGACGGCCAATCTTCATCCACAGAATCGGGTGATACCTCGCAATGGGGTGTACGTCACGGCGACTTTGATCGACGGCCAGTGGCGGCGCAGCGTGACTAATATCGGAACTCGTCCTACGTTCGGCTCAGCCAACGAGAGTTCGGTCGAGACCTTCGTGATGAACTGGTCGGGCGATCTGTATGACGATGTGGTGCGAGTGCGCTTTCTGCATCGCTTGCGGGAAGAGAAGAAATTTGGCTCGATCGATGAGCTGAAATCCCAAATCGAACGAGACGTGGCGCGGGCGCAAGACTACTTCGCACGCGCGGGAGTGAAGAGAGAGCTGTCGGTCGTGTGACCCAAATCGGAGCGCGGACATCCTGTCCGCCCGCGCGCAGCGCGCAGCCTTTGATGGAGATTCCTGCGCGTGTCTGAGCGGGCTTCGCCCTCTGGCGGACAGGATGTCCGCGCTCCACCTCACTTCTTATCGCCGTTTGCCGGCGGCAGATTCATCTGATTGCGGAAGAGGTTCAGCAGCAGCAGTGTCCCGATGCCACCACCGCCGCCACCGTCGCCTCCGCCCCCCGACGCCATGATGTCGGGCGTAATGCGCACGCCTTTCTCGCCGATAACTTTCAGCACTTCAACCAGCGCCACTCCCTGAGCTCCGAGCGCATTGACCTGTTCATGATAAGCGACGCCCTGCGCTTCGCCCATCAGGCGTACTTTCTCGGCTTCGGCTCGACCTGTTTGCGAGATGTAATGCGCTTCGCCTTCTCCCTCCGCCTTGCGCTGCTCGGCGCGTTTGCCCGCGATTTCAACGCCGACGGTCGCGGCCATCAGATCGCGCTGATTATCGGCCTGAGACTTGGTCCGCTCGAGCTGAATGCGTTTCTCTTCGGCTTCGCGTTGTGCGTTGTACATGTTCTGGCGTTGCTCAGCCAGAATCTTTTCGGTCTGCGTCTTCATCAACTCTTCCGGCAGATGAATGTGGCAGATCAGCACGTTGACTACGTCAACGTGATACTTCAACAGATGCGCGCGCACGCGAGCTTCGGCACGTTCCTGTTCCTCGTGCCGGTTTTGCAAATAAGCCATCGCGGAAGACTCAGACGCCTGATTGCGAAAGATCGAATCAATCAGCGGATGCATGACGTTTTGAATTAAGCGGTCAATGCCGCCAATTTTTGCGACCATGAAGGGAGCGTCTTCGGGCTTGACGCGAAACACCACCCGCACTTCCAATTGCATTGTAAAGCCGTCTTTCGAAATTACCTCGAACGGGTTAAAGGTGTTAACCACTTCGCCCGAAGTCCATTCGACGGTTTGGTTCGTAGTGGGAATGACGATCGGCGTGATCGCCAGCGTGTTCACATAGTAGCGGCCCGGTCCGACGACGGCTTCCTGAATGCCGCGGTAGCCTTCGGGCACGACATAGGCTTCGTGCGCGCCTTCGTCGAGCCGCCGATCGGCCGGATCGCCAGTCAGCATTTCACTCTTAATCATTTCCGCGTCGGCTGCGTCGAGATGGGCAGCCGATTGCGCGGCCTGCTCTTTTTCTTCGCGCTCCATGCGCTGGCGCACTTTGGCGGCCATTTGGCGGCGAATCTCGTCTGAAGGATCTTTGCCGGTGTTCGAGACGATGACGGCCACTTCGCCCGGCTTCACTTCCTTGGCGCTTTCCGGAATGACTTTGAAGAGCAGCGGGTTGATGTAGTAAGTGCCGGGCAGCAGGATGTCTTTCTGGGGACCACGCTGGCCCTGGCTATCGATGAACTCGTGTCCATCCTGAAAGTTGTCATGACCTTCAATCGATTCGGCCACGTAATCGCCGGGGTTCAGAGTGGCGCCGTCCAGAGCCTCGACCAACCCAATCTGGTTTTCATTGATCACGGTGGCGTCGTAAAGGCGAATGGTAAACAATCCGGGCTTAACCTCCGTGCCGCCTTCAAACGGCAACGACTGATTGAGAATGCGATACGTTCCGGGGGTGAGAATGTCTACCTGTGGGCCACGCTGTCCGCCGGCAGACACGAAGAGCTCTGCGTTCTGAAAACTGAGATGCCCGGCAACCGATTTACCGAGCAGGCGGCCGGGATCAAGCGAAGCACCGTCGGCGGCGATGATCACGCCGACCTTACCCTGCGGAATGACCGTGGTCTTGGCGACTGAAACTCGGAACAGATACGGATGAATGGGCCACAAGCCGGGCGGCAGCGTTCGCAACTGAATGCCTTTGACACCGCCTTGTTTGATGAACGCAATCGGATCCTGAAAATTGTTGTGCGCGTTCTGCGCGCGATCGAGCGCGAAGATTCGTCCCGGCAACATCGGCTCGCCGTCAATCGCTTCGACGATGCCCAGCTCATCAGCTCCGATCTCGATCAAGGGAACCTTGCGCACCACCTTCTCAAACGGAAACCTGATCAAATGCAGTCCGGGCTTTAGCACTTCGGCCTGGATACCGACTTCGCCTTCGGTGGCCACCACGCGTCCCGGCGGCATGCGGCGTCCCAGATAGCGCCGTTCTTTGATCGCGATTTCGCGAGCGCCGACGTTCACAAAGATGCGCCGCAGAATGACCACCAAAACAATGAAGAGGACAAACGCGACGATCAGCACGGGGAGAATTGAAAAGATGTCGATGTTATTCATGAGTTACCTCTACTTCTTTGACAATGCAAAAGACTGGAAAGAGTTGGGTCATTGATTAGGTCGTTTATCGGCAGTTGCCGCCGCTTCCAGTTCGCGGCGCGCGCCGTCGAGGGTGCGCTTCAGGACAAAGCCTGCGCCTGAGCTTCTTGAGCGGGAAGAGAGTACCCAAAACTCTCCATCAAATAAAGCGCGCAGCTCAATTGCGGAAATATCAGGGAGCCCGGCCGCTCGCCACAGCTGCAAGGCGGCTTCCACTGTGCCTCGATAGATGTCCGCGTCGTCGCTCAGAGCAGCAAAGTGCAGGGCCCTGGCAGTGCTCCCGCGATCCGGCGCGGCCCTCCAAGAGGCCAGCACGGCCTCCGCGAGGCTCCGGTTAACCGGCAATTCGTTTTGACTTATGAAAGACAGCAACGAGAGCAGCTTTGGATCTGAATCAGAGACTTGGACCAGTTCCGCGAGCACCCGATCATACAATTCCGGAGCGCCATTCCGATGCGCTTCCTCAAGCGCTGCGCGCTCACCGTTTCTCGCCCGTTTGATCAGGACTTCACGCTGCCGAAAGCTCAGGGCGTGGGGTTCAGTGTCATCCGCCTCTGGCGAAAATTCGGAGTCGAACAAACCACGCGGGTTCGATGGCGGCGGCAGGACCCTGGCAGAGTTATCTTCCGCCGGCTTTTGCCAGAAGTAAATTCCGATTCCAAGCAGGACGAGAATTGCGGCGGCGGTAAAGAGAAGCGTGACCATTTCGGTCCCGATGGCAAAGCGGCGTTTCAGCTCTCGGACTCTGTCTATCGGTTGAGTGAATTATACGCCCAAGAGGTTTGAAAAGTTCAAGGAGCGCCTGGAGCGCGGACATCCTGTCCGCCCGCGCGCAGCGCGCAGACCTTTGATGGAGATTCCTGCGCGAGTCTGAGCGGACTGCGCCCGCGGGCGGACAGGATGTCCGCGCTCCACTTTGTTACCACTCTTCGTGCGCACGAAACCAGGCACTGCTGAATGGCCAGTCTTCAGGTCGACGGCACAATCCAGCCATCACGGGATTGTATTCAATGTAAGCGATCGCCGCGACAAGATGTCTATGGCTCCGGATGTAACGATCAAAATAGTCCGGCATCCAAAATGTTCCCTGTCGATCCAACACCTTGTTAGCTTCGTTAGCTGTAAATGACTTCAGTGATTGCATGATGCCGGCGAGCGTTTTCCCGGGGAGTGGCGTGGTTATCAGGTGAACATGGTTGGGCATCACGACCCATGCGGACAAGAGGTATTTTTCTTTGTCGAGAAACAGAATTGCGTCTTGAACAATCTTTGCGACCCGTGGCTGCTTCAAATGACAACTTCCATGTCCCTGGTCCAGATATGCGGCGACCTGCTTTCGGATCTCTTTAGCCCCTAGATCCGACGATTGATGAACGAGTTCATGTGACCACTCTTCCAAAACGGTTTTTGGAAGAGAGTCAAAAAGACGAAAGGTAATTGACTGTGGGATCGATCCGCCGTCGAAATGAGGCAGGTAACCGCGACTGTGCCAGCCGTATCCTCTCGGTACCATCTTATGGAGCGCGGACATCCTGTCCGCCCGCGCGCAGCGCGCAGACTTTCGGAAAGCGATTCCTGCGCGAAGCTGAGCGGGCTACGCCCGCTGGCGGACAGGATGTCCGCGCTCCGTGGATTCGTCAATCCAAGAGAAATGGCAATGAATCGGGAGGGCACGACTTACTTGCCGCTGATCGCGTTAAAGAACAGCGGATAGGTCGCCAGCGACTGGCCGCGGTACTGCGGGCGGAAGCCGAAGAGAATGATGCGCCCTTTGCCCAGCCCAACTTCCACCAACGCGGCTTTGCCTTTGATGCGATCGCCGCCGAGGAGCCAGCCGGAAAGCAGAGCGTCTTTGTCTTTCGGATACCAGGCGATGATCTTCACCGGGAGCGCGGGCATCCTGCCCGCATCTAAGCCCTCCCTCACGGTCGGGCTACTGGCCCGCGCGCCTGCGATAATTTCAAATACCGGCGAATTCTCAGCCCAGGCGATCGATTCTTTCGGCATTCCCTTCGCGACTGGATCAGAAGTATCGAGTTCGATGCGCAGGATCGATCCCGGCACATAGAAGTCCGTGCGCGGCAAACCGTCGACCACATCACGCACCGGCAACTTGAACTGCTCAATCGCGAAATCCGAAGCGCGATTAAGACAAACGAGTGTTCCGCCCTGCTCAACAAACTCACGCAGGGCCTTCACGCCTTCCGCTCCCAGACCGCCGGTGTATTCGGCTGGCATCGCGCCGGGCTTGTGGCCGTTGAAAATCGCCGCGCGTGGTTGATCGGGGATGATGATGGTATCGAATCTGGCTTTTAGGTCCCCGCTTCGAACAGCGCCGTCCTCGACAGACAGATATCTGGTGCATCGCTGCTTGTCGAGAACCCACCTGGTCCAACCTTGATCCATCGTTGGAACGTGAGACTTGTAAATGGCGCGGCGAGGCGGCGCCGCCTCGCCACAACCGCCGTTGTTCCCAGCTCGTGCGGCTTGAATTGATGAGTATTCGATTCGCGCAAGAACCGGTCCGACATCAACCCCCATCAATAGCGACAAAGTGTGCGCGGTGACGTCATATGGCGGAATCGGCCTTCCAGATGAGTCGCGCAGGTCAGGGTAGCGTTGCGGAATAAGCAACGCACGAGCGAATCCTGAATAAGGCTGGTTCATCGGAATCACGGCAGTTCCAGTTGCAAATGTGCCGCCCCTGACAGACTGCACAGATGAATAAATCTCCACGCCGCCGATTCTCAGTGCGTCGAGCAAGAGATCCGATTCGCGGGACGGAAAAACACCCGCATAGCGCCGTGCAGACTCGGACGGCGTTACGACAAGCGCGGACAATTCTCCGTCCTTCCGCGGCCGCACCGCCTCTTTCTCAATCTCATAAAACCTCCCCAACCAGTGCTCGCGATTTTGCGCGGCGTGCTTCAGTAGAAAGAAGGCGGCGGTGGTCATGTGATTGGTAATGTCGCGCAGATGCCATTCGCCACCTTGCCAGACAGGCCCGAAGTTCGGCGCTTCCTTGCGTGGATCGTAACCTTCGCCGGGACGCAGTTGTTCGAACTTGACTGTGATCGGTGTGGCGAGCCGGCATGATGCGGTCTCCGAAAGAATGCGCACGCCGCCGTGATAATGCGAATAGGCGCGCGAAGGCGACCAGGCATCGTAAGTTGAATCAGTGGTGATGCCTTTGAAGCCGGAGGCCCGCATCTCCTTCGCGATGTATCGGCCGAGTTCGGTATAACCCTCGACGATCTGTTTGGGCACGTTCGGCTCGACCGGCTGCATGTAGGGCGGAAGGAAAAGACGCGAACCGTAAGCGCCCTGCTGATGTATGTCGTGGACGATTTGCGGATGCCACACGTTGAGAATCTTATCGACGACGAGTTGCGTCTCGACCTGGGTGAACGCGTACCAGTCGCGATTGTCATCGTGTCCCGTGTACTTGTGATAGAGCTCGGGCGGATCGGTTCCTTCGTAGGGCGTGCCCAGAGTTTTCTGATACCAGTTGTTGACGATATCGACACCGTCGGGATTCGTCGAAGGCACCAGCAGAATGATCGTGTTCTTCAGAATCTCCTGAACTTCAGGATCGTTTGACGAAGCCAATCGATAAGCGATCAGCATGCTGGAAAGATACGAGCCGACTTCCGTCGAATGGATGCCGCAGGTGATGGCAACGATCGTTTTGCCGCGCGCGATCAGCGACTGCGCTTTGCGATCAGCCAGCGCGGGGTTCGTGGGTGAACCGATGATGCGCGGGTCGGCAAGCTGCCGCTGGATCTCTTTGAACTCTTCAAGTCGCTTGAGGTTCTCAGGCGCGCTAATCGTGGCATAGACAAAGGGCGCGCCCATCGTCGACTTGCCAATCTCTTCAAACTTCACGCGATCGCTGGTGGCGGCGAGCTTTTGAAAGTACTGAACGACCTGGGCCCAGCTGGCGAGCTTGCGATCGTCGCCGGGACGAAAACCGAGTGTTTGCTCGGGCGCCGGTATCGAACTGTTTTGGGTGATCGCGATGGCGCGCCGAAGGCTCGCGTCGGATTGAATCGAGAGGGCGAGGAAGAGGAGAACCGTTAGTAGTAACGACAGGCGTTTGTGCATGGCTTTCCCTCAAAGGGCATGGTGGAAAATCCCCTTAAAGATACCACGCAACGGGTCATCGAAAGATGTCGGCAGAGTTCGGATCGCGGACATCCTGTCCGCCCGCGCGCAGCGCGCAGACTTTGGTGAAGATTCCTGCGCGAGTCCGAAGCGGGCTGCGCCCGTTGGCGGACAGGACGTCCGCAATCCGCACCTAGATACCATGCAGCCGCAAGCGAAACTCATCATTGAAGGCCACCATCTCCGGCAGGCGATTCGAAAACGCTCGCGCGTCGCGCAAGAGCATGGGCAGTCCGCCGGTTGGCAGGGTCAATCCATAGGCGGGGTTGGTAAACATTGCGGCTATCTGAGGATTGAGTCGCTGCGGAATTCCGTAGCGAATAGCCTTTAAGGCCGTTGGCGCAAACCCCGCACTGCGACGCGGGTTGGCAATCTCGATCGCCCGGTCGAAAATATGAAGACGAGTTGTGACTTCACGCAGAGCCATATCTCTATGGATCAGAGCGTTCGCGATCGCTTCCGTAACCGCACGCCGGTGGTAATTCGCGCGCGCCGGCACGGGCGTTTCCTCGGTGGGGTTATTACTAATTCGCGCCGGGCGCGTTTCCAATAAATCGACATAACGGGCTGTGAACCGTAGAGCTGATTCATAAATGGTCGCCAGGTTACCGCGCAATTCGACCCGCTCGACGACCGGCGCCTGAGAGTTGTCGCCACCAAATCTGGTCGCGATCAGTGCAGCCCGAGGCAGCAATTCCGCTACCCGTTCGTCGCGGCCAAATAACAGAAGGCTCGCCACCGTCGGCACAATCTCGTCGCGGCTGTTAGTAGCCAGCATCAGGTGTCGTTCCAAAATCTCTGCGGTTGGATAATCCCTGACGCGGGTTTCATCAAACGCGCCGCCTTCGAAGCCGCGCATGAAACTCCACAGATGCGCCTCGTCTATGTCGGCGAGCGTGGCTCGGAGCGCCGGAATGCTTTCGTAGAGCAGCGGTCGGGAATCATCCAGCAGTGTTGATAATTCTTCCGGTGACGCTTCGCGTTTCTCGGCGCCAATCCGAATGAAGAAGCGCCCGTCGCGCGTCCGATAGGGGCGGCGCTTGCCGTTTACCTCAAGCGCCATGATGCGCCGCCCGTTGTCGAAAGCAATGCGATCAATGAAGGGAACGATCGACGGCACCACCTCTTCACGGCAGATGCGCACTAGTTCATCCTGCACATTCTCGCCGTCTTCGATCCCTTCGACGCGCAACTGATCGTTAACACCGAACACGATCACGCCGCCACCGGTGTTGGCCAGCGCGACGATCTCCTGGGCAATCTTCTCGGGATTGGAAAGCTTTACTTTGAGTTCAAGGAAGGTATCTTCACCGCCCCGCACCAGGCGCATCAGCTCAGTGCGGGAGGTCTGCGGCGCGGCGGTCGAGTAAAGGTACTCCTGGAAAGAGCGTTCGGTGACCGGCTCGTGCCTTTGAGTGCTGCGAAATCGTTTGCGAGCCATTTGTGTAATGACGGGGCCGGCCAGCCCGCCCGGATGCGAAGGCCTGGCAGTTCGCATCGCTGGAATTCAAAAGAGCTGAGGGGAACTTAACGCTTTACGATTCTCAGTGTAGCATAGGCGCGGATGGAGCGCCGATGGAGCGCGGACATCTTGTCCGCCTGAGCGCGTAGCCTTTGATGGATATTCCTGCCCCAGTCTGAGCGGGCTGCGCCCGCCGGCGGACAAGATGTCCGCGCTCCACAAAGTTGCGCCACAAAGTTGATCGCATGTTCACACATCGTAACCACGTCAAAGCTTACATTAGTCTCGGCTCGAATCTGGGTGACCGCGGCGGGAATCTCCTGTTGGCCGTCCGCGGAATGATGGAAGCCTCGATTTGCGTGACTCGTCTGTCATCAATTTATGAAACTGAGCCGGTTGGAGAAGTCGACCAGACACCTTTCCTGAATATGGTTGCGGAAGCGGATAGCCCTCTGCCCGAACCTCAGCAGGTGATGGCACGACTGCTGCGAATCGAATGGCTGCTTGGCCGCACTCGCGAGGTCAAGGGCGGGCCACGCACAATCGATCTTGATCTATTGCTGTATGGCGAAGTGGAAAGCAAGACTGAATTTCTGATGCTGCCGCATCCGCGAATGCACGCGCGCCGGTTTGTGCTGGAGCCTTTGGTGGAGATTGCGCCGCACCTCGTGCACCCAACTTTGAAGTGCGCAGCGTCAGAGTTGTTGGAGAGTCTGGAGGATACCTCTTCCGTGAAAAGGTGGGAACCTACATTAGCAATCACGGCACGGTCGCGATGAACCATTCAACGAGCCGCGGAGCGGCGGCAGAGTGTAGCCCCGGGCGTAAGCCCGGGGTTGAGCATCATTTAGAACAACCGAGCCCGCGAAGCGGGCGACAGAAGATTGGACATTTTCATCGAAAAGATTTACGTGACGACCCAAACGCTGCTAAAGTTGCCCCATGAACGCGAATAGTCAACAGCAAATACGGCTCAACCAATATCGTTTTCAACAGCGCTACTGCTTCGCTGAGCATTGGCACAAGTGTAACAGCCTAACATGTATGCTACGGATGCTTCATTGTGCGCCAGAGTTCGTGAATCATGGTCGATTAGAAGAATTTGACAATTGGCTTTGGGAGTCGATCGAGAGCGATTTACTAGCGAACAAAATCGATGGGGCCGAGGCAGAACGCCGGGGTAAGCTCGGCGCGTTATGGACCGCGCATCTCAGTGACTTAGTCATAACGACGAAGGTAGTGGAGGCAGGGACGAACAACCTCCGGGGAAAAAGCAATACTGACCTCGTCGCGATTAAATCGACGTATCGAGCCGAAACAGGCGGCCAAGCTGAAAGAAGTTATGCCAAATCCATTCCTCTGAAAACTCAAAGCCTTTCCAAATCAGTTTCTGCCGCCCGCTTCGCGGGCTCATAAATTCACTGGGGTGGCTGATCCACGGGCTTACGCCCGTGGCTACTAATATGCCGCCTGTAATATGCCGCCTGCTTCGCAGGCTCGTTGAGAATCAAGATGACGCTTGAGACTATTTCAACGTAACGAACCAAAGCGGTGTCGCGCTTCGCTTGCCACCGCACTCCAAATCTCAGCCCAACTTCGTCGTCGGCAAGAACTGTGGGGCGCGGCGCGCCTTCGTTGCTTGCTCAAAGGAGTAGGCGAACTTAATCAGAGTCGGTTCGCTCCAGGCCCGACCAAAGAAGGAAATTCCCACCGGCAATCCAAACACATAACCTGCCGGCACAGTGATGTGCGGATATCCGGCCAACGCGGACGCGGTCGAATACCCGCCGGTAAAGTGATCTCCGTTGATCCAATCAGTCGTCCAGGCAGGGCCGCCCGTCGGTGCGATCATGGCGTCGAGTTTGTTCTTGTCCATTACAAAGTCGATGCCTTCCCTCCGTGACAAGCGCTGATCTTTCGCCAACGCATCGCGATAAGCTTTCTCGGTCAGCGGCCCTTTAGCCTGGGCCTTGATAAAAAGGTCCTGACCAAAGTAAGGCATCTCTCGATCGCGATACTGTTCGTTGAAGTCGATAATCTCTTTCAAGGATTTCACCGGGGCGCGGGGGCCGAGCGACGCAAGATACGAATTCAGGCCGGCTTTGAATTCGTAAAGCAGTACTTCCAATTCGGACTCGTCGAACTTGCCTTGCGTGGGAATGTCAGCCGGATCGACGATCACCGCGCCGCGCTTCTTCATGATGTCGATGCAGTCGCCCATGAGTTTATCGACGGCATCATTGAAGCCGAATGCTTTGCGATGCACGCCGATTCGCGCGCCTTTTAAGCCGTCTGGATCGAAGAACTTTCCGGACCGGTTTTCGCCGAACCACTGACCCTTGAAGGACCAACCCGATGGCTGGGCCTTGCCGGCGCTCAGTTTCGTCGCCTCATCGCGGGGATCAATTCCTGATAACACCCAGAGCAGAATTGCCGCGTCTGTGACCGTGCGGCACATCGGACCCGCTGTATCCTGATTGTGCGAGATGGGAATAATCCCCGCGCGACTAATCAGTCCGACCGTTGGTTTGATGCCCACCAGCGAATTTGCACTTGAGGGACAGACAACCGAGCCGTCGGTTTCAGTGCCGACGCCAATTGCGGAGAGGTTCGCGGAGACCCCCGCACCGGTGCCGGAACTCGAGCCGCAGGGGTTGCGATCGAGCACATAGGGATTTTTGGTCTGACCGCCGCGGCCGCTCCAACCGCTGGTCGAATGACTGGAGCGAAAGTTGGCCCATTCGCTCAGGTTCGTCTTACCCAGAATCACCGCGCCCGCTTGGCGCAATCTTCCAGCTACTGAAGAGTCCTGCAACGGAATCGATCCACCCAAAGCCAGGGATCCCGCGGTCGTCGTCATGCGATCGTGGGTGTCGATGTTGTCTTTGATGAGCACCGGAATGCCGTGCAATGGACCGCGCGGTCCTTTCATCTTGCGCTCTTTGTCGAGATCA
>WNFQ01003466.1_pt1 | contig 19993 bp, 16 predicted proteins | sample 5400171 | NCBI WGS metagenome assembly WNFQ01 (sample SAMN13153356, study PRJNA577476) | soil metagenome | isolation source: 20 cm soil under Madrone tree | place: USA:California | collected 2016-06-14 | reverse complement strand
GCAGTGCAGCAGAGTAACTTTCATGACTTCCCGCTCGCGCGAATCCCCATGACACCCGAGATAGAAATCGCCTGGGTCATATCCGACAAGCCGCCGACCGGACTGGGTGAGCCGGCATTGCCTCCGGTCATTCCAGCGTTGACCAATGCGATCTTCGCTGCCACCGGCACGCGGATCCGCTCCTTGCCGGTGCGACTGATGACCGCTTAGAGGCGACATCTCGTCCAATTCGCGCAATGTCCTGGCCGTGTCTTCATTGTCCTTCCTTCATCGCCTGCTTCTCCGCCAGGCAGGGCATGCACTCCGTGTCGAACTCCCAGACACCTTTGCGCTTCACGAGCTTTGGAAAGCCATTCGCCGTGGCAGTCTTCGCACAGTTCGGCCACTTTGCGATGAAGACACGAACAATGGTTGCTCTGGCTGGCAAGAACTTATCTGTCAGGGTCGTGCCGCCGCTATCCTGAATCATCTGCACCGCGAGCGCCCAGATGCCAGTGCGCGGAACGTCGCCGTCCATGCTTGGGCAGGCGGCGCGGACCGCTTTCAATTGAGGCGTCACCGCGTAATCCCGGTTGCCTGCGAACACGAAGCCGTGCCTATACACAGCCGTCTTAGCCATCTCATCGCAGGTCGCCCATTCTGCCGCTCGCTCGGGTGAATTCGCCTCGCGACCGTTTACGTGCATCCGCTGCCAACAGCGCGAATAAAATTGTGCACCGGTTTGGTAGAACGCGCCGCGGTAGCAGAGCCATCCAGCGACCGCTGTAATGATCAGAACACTCCAGTAGTCGGACTTTGACAACCTGCGCATGTTGCGTTGTGAGGTTCGCGCCATCCGGCTCTGCAAGTCAAGCCTTGGTGCCGGTCTCGATATCAAGCATTATCCCGATGCGCCAGCACCGACAACGAGGAGGCCGTGATGAAGCGCTTGAGCCGACGCACGTTCATCGGCGTGGGCCTCAGCGCGAGCGCAGCCGCCTTCGGCCGCTGGGATACCCGCCCGGATAAGATCCTGCACAACGGCAGGATCCTGACGATGGGCACGCGTGAGCGCCAGGTTGAGGCGCTCGCTCTCGCCGGCAGCCGCGTGCTCGCCATCGGCACGAGCAGCGAGATGCTCGCACTCGCGGACTCGCGCGCGCGCCGCTTCGACCTCGCCGGCAGGCGCGTCACGCCCGGCTTCAACGACGCGCACTCACACCCCTGCGACAGCGGCGTGGCGCTCGTGACCCAGGTGGCGCTCGAGATGGACTCGATCGAGGCCATCAAGGTGGCGATCCGCGCCAGGGCGGCGGCGACCCCACCCGGCGACTGGGTGGTGGGCTTCCTGTACGACGACACCAAGACGCCCCGGCCGCTCGAACGCGCCGACCTCGACGCTGCGGCTCCTGAGCACCCGGTCGTCGTGCAACACCGCGGCGGCCACACCGCGTTTGTCAACTCGCGCGCGCTCGCCGCCGCCAAGGTCGAGGAGAACACCCCGGATCCGCCGCACGGGGAATACTTCCGTGACTCCGGCGGGCGCCACAACGGCCGGGTGGCGGAGAGCGCCGCCAGTGCGGTCCTCGCACTCGCCGTCAAGCCGCCCTCACGCGACGATTACCGCAAGGGCGCGGCGCTGATCTCGAAGCAGTTTGCGAGCCGCGGCATCACCTCGGCCTGCGAGGCCGACGGCGATCCGGCGACACTGCAGGGATACCAGGATGCGCGCGATGCCGGCGAGCTCATGGGCCGCTTTTACACGCACATCGACTACAGCGATCTCGACAAGATGATTGCCGCCGGTGTGCACACGGGATTCGGCGACGAGTGGGTGCGGGTCGGCGCGGTCAAGCTGTTCGCCGACGGCTCAATCTCCGAGCGCACCGCGTTGCTCTCCGAGCCCTACTCCGGTCTCGGTGACTACCGTGGTATCAGTCGCGCAACACGCGAAACCCTGTATGAGCAGGCGCGCAAGGCCTACCTCGCGGGCTGGCAGGTTGGTGCGCACGCGAATGGTGATGTCGCAATCGATACCGTCCTGGGCATCTACGAGCAGCTGCAGCGCGAGTTCCCGCGACGCGATCCTCGCCTCAGGATCGAGCACTGCACGCTCGTCACGTCGGATCTCGTGCGGCGCATCAAGGCGGCCGGCGTGATTCCGCTGCCGTTCGCCGGCTACGTGTTTTTCCACGGGGAGAAGATGCATTTCTATGGTGACGAGCGCCTCAAGCACATGTTCGCAATGCGCGACTTCCTCGACGCCGGCATTCGGGCGGCACCGGGATCGGATTACACCGCGAGCCCGGCCGAGCCGATGCTGTGGCTGCGCTCGGAGATCACGCGCACCGACGCCAGCGGTCACACCTGGGGCGGGAACCAGCGCATCACGGTCGAGGAGGCAATCCGCTGCTCCACGGTGCACGGCGCATACGCCTCGTTCGAGGAAGACATTAAGGGCACCCTCGAGCCAGGCCGGCTCGCTGACCTCGTCGTCTGGGACCACGACCTGATGACGATCGATCCCACGAGCTTGATGAGCGTGAAACCCGAGCGCACGATGCTCGGCGGCCGCTGGGTCTACGAGGCCTAAGCGCGCGCCTGTGTGCCAAGTGCTCGTTGACGGCTGGGCTCGCCTGAACGGCGGCCTGGGGACAGCAGTCTCTCAGTGCAGCGCGAGCGTGTCGCGCCGCCAGGCCGCGTCCTGCCACCGGCCGAAGTCGCGCAGCAGCTCCGGGGCGCTCGCCTGCCGCACCAGGGCGAGATCATCAAGCCGCAGCTCCTCACAGCGGCGGCGAAACCGCCCGCGGTCCTTCACCTCGCGCACTATGAGGAGGCGCCTCGCGCCAGGCGCGAATCCGGCAAACTCGACATAGCCTTCCTCGGGATCGTCCGCTCCGGGTGAGAGGACGTCGATCGCCCAGGTGCCCGCCCTTTCATGCAACACCCACAGCTCGCGCCAGCTCTCGAGCGGCTGCACTGCAAGCACCAGCGCCGGGCCCTGCGGGATCGCCTGTGCCGAGGCCATCCACACGATCCCGTAAGTGCACCGTCGCACGAGTGGCGCGGACCCCCGCCGATGCACCTCCTCCAGCGCAACACACGTTTGCCCAGGATCCCCTGCGGCCGCACTGAGAATCAGCGGACCCGCCTGGGTTGCCGGCGTCACCGCGGCCCAACGGATTGTCCCGACCCGCAGGACCGCATCTAGATACTCGGCCCGACGGTCAGCCCCGAGATCGTCCGCACGCACCGCCAGAAGCTCGGCGAGCGCCCGCTGCGCCGCCACCCCGGGCGGCTGGCTGCGCCGCGCCTGCTCGAAAGCGATGGATGCCAAGACCCCGGCGCGCCGGGCGTGCAGGCGGCTCTTTGTCATTGCGCTCAATTCCCGCTCGTCGATCTGCTCGAGCAACTCGCGGCGTTCATTGTCGAGGGACGCGCGCAGAACGGGACCTAGATTCGGATCGATGCAGTCCGGCCGGGTGAGGCCGAGCGCCGCGTGCGCACGCTCCTCAAAGCTCGCGCCGGCCAGCGCCAGCACGCGGCGGAACAGCTCGCCGTCGTAACACACCTGCATTCGACCGTTGCGCTCGAAGCTGCGCATTCGAACGCCGAACTGCTCCACCACCTCGATGTGCGCGGCGATGGGAGCGAGGCCGTGGGCGCTGCCTGAGGCCTCATCGGCCAGGCGCTCGGCCATGCGGGCGATGGCATCGAAGGGCTCGGCGGTGAGTGCCCGTGTCGGTACGGCCTTGAGGTACGCAGCGCCATAACCAATCCCAAGCGCCTCAGATCCGGGGCTGTCGCGCAGAAAGCGCAGCACCGCGAGCAGTTCAGGCGCATCGGCTTCGGTGAAGCCTACCGGACGAACCGCGTCCCTCCTTAAATATCCGCCCCGTTCGCGACGATAGTTGTAGACCTTCAGGTATCCGGCATGCTCATCGCGGACCTCGAGCACATCCCCCTGCCAGAGCGCCGCCAGCTCCGCGGCGCTTGACCGCGGCGCAGCGCGCAGCGCGGTGTGATCCTGCACAACAATTGCGAGTGTCGCGGCGAGGGCGACAATCACTATGGACTCTCTCCCTGAGCCTTGGCCGGGGATGGCGCGTCGCCGCCGAGGCTCGCAGGCCCTTGTGCGCCAATGAGGTTCGAGCCGATGAACCGACCCGCTGCCGGCGTCGGGGCGATGATCACCTGCACCTTGTCGGAGAGTTTGTCCGCGAGCGTCTTTTGGATCAGCAGCGGGTAATGCGCGAGCAAGGCGCCCTCGCGCTCCATCTGACCCGCGTTGGCCTTTCCCACGAGCTCGAGCCGGTACGCCTCAGCATCAGCGAGCCTTTGCCGCGAGTCGGCCTCGCCTTTGGCCTCGATACGGCGTGCTTCCGCAGCGCCCTCCGCGCTGCGGATCCGCGCTACCTTCTCAGCCTCGGCCTCGAGTTGACGCTGCTCGATCTGTTTCTGCTTGAAGGGCAGAATGTGCTGCATGGTCTCCTCTTGCGCGCGCGCGGCGATAACCTGCGCCTCACCCGCAGCCTCGGCCGCCTTCTGCCGCCGCACCTTGTCCGCCTCGGCTTCCAGCTGTGTCTGTTTGACTTGCGCCTCCTTGAGCTGCAGCGTGTAGCGAACTTTCTCAGTCTCGAGCTCCTCGGCGAGGAGCTTCTCCATTCCCGCGCGATAGTCCTGTGGCAAATCCACCTTCCCCATGTCGACCCCACGCAGCACGAGCCCCATCGCCGCGAGCTTTGGCTCCAGCTCCGTCGCTATCTCCTGTTGGATCTGCGCGCGCCGGTCCGAGAAGATCTCGCGCACGGAATGTCGGGCGAACAACGGATACACGACCCCCTGCACTGCGGGACGCACGAGGTCAGCGTTAAGATCGTCCGGAAACTCCTTTGACATCTGCGCGATGCGCGCACGGTCGATGGTCCAGCGCACCGTCAAGTCGACACCGATCGATAGGCCCTCGTTCGACTGGAATGGCGCCGAGCCGGTGGCGCTGGCACTCTCAATCGGCCGATACACCTGATCGCGGGTCGAGTATCGTCGCACCTGATGGATGGCGGGCAGGACCGGTACGGTGCCTGCGGTGTAGGCGCTTACCGAGCCGTTAAACAGGTTCAGGCGTACGAGTACCTCGCCTCGGCGTGCGGTGGCGAAGGGTGGATAGGCGTAGAGACTGTAAGTGAATGCGGCGAGCAACGCCGCCATCGCGAGGCGCCAGCGAAGGCTCCGGGCGGTCACCGCGACGGCCCGGACAGCCCCGGCCAACACAGCGCCTAGCCGGCTGAGGCGCCCTACGAGCGCCCGTTGCACGAACTCGAGCAGGGCTTCCAAGCGACCAGCCATACCCAGTACTCCGGCGGAATTGTTGTACCGCGTCGACTGCAACAGTCTTGCGCCCCTTTGTGGCAAAGTTGTGGGGCGATAGTGGCTGACGTGCTGTGCTACCGAGCCTCGCCGTCACCTCACACCTGACAAATCCGGGATGCCTCCGCCAGCGCGGCGTAGGGTTCCCCCTTCGCCGTGAACTCATGCGCGATGTAGCCGTTGAATCCGCCGTCGGCGATCGCGGTCGCCACCGCGTGATAGTTCAGCTCCTGCGAGCCATCGATCTCATGGCGCCCGGGCACTCCGCCGGTATGAAAGTGCCCGATCCATTGCCGCTGATCGCGAATCGTGCGGATGACATCGCCCTCCATGATCTGCATATGGTAGATGTCATATAGAAGCTTCACGTGCGGCGAGCCCACCTTGTCCATCACCGCCGCGCCAAATGCAGTGTGATCGCCCTGATAGTCGCGGTGATCCACTTTGCTGTTCAGGAGCTCCACGCACACCGTGACGCCGTGCGCAGCCGCGACTGGTGCAACCCTTGACAGGCCCGCCGCGCAGGCAGCAACCCCATCCGCATCGCTCCGTCCGCGCCGATTGCCGAACATCGCGATCAGATTGGGCACGCCGGCCTGCGCCGCCCGGGGAATCGCTGTGTTGAGTTCCTCGATCAGCAGCGCGTGCTGTTGCGGATCGTTGAAGCCATTCTCTATTAAGTGATCGCGCCGGCTGGCATACCCCATCGAGCAGGTGAGACCGGACGCGCGCGCCACCTGCCACTCGTCCGGATAGAGCAGGTCAATCCCTTGCAGCCCCAGTCCTTTGATGCGCTGACACACCTCCGGCAACGGCCCCGGTAGTGTCCAGCGACACACCGACTGCTTGAGACGGCCGGCGGCCGGGAGCGCCTCAGGCGCGCGTTCATCGGCCCTGGCGAAGGCGCCAGCCGCCGCGCTCAGGGCAGCCATCGAGGTTGTGGAAACCCGCAGGAAGCGGCGCCGAGAGACTCGGTCGGGCACTACAGGTCCCGCCGCTTCAGCTGCTCGACCGCGTAGTCACAGGCCCTGGCGGTGAGCGCCATGTACGTGATCGATGGATTCTGATTGCCCGAGGACGTCATGCACGCGCCATCGGTCACAAAGAGATTCGGCACATCGTGTGACTGATTCCAGCCGTTCAGCACCGAGGTCTTCGGATCCCGCCCCATGCGTGCCGTCCCCATCTCATGAATGCATAAGCCAGGCGCCAGCTCATCGTTGAAGGTTTCAATGTCCTTGGCTCCCGCCGCTTCCAGGATCTCCGCTGCCGTCACCTGGATATCGTTGAGGATCGCGAGCTCATTCGGCCCCCAGGTGCATTGGATGTGCAGCGCCGGAATGCCCCACTTGTCCTTGAGAGTCGGATGCAGCGCTACGTAGTTATCGTGGCGCGGAAGACACTCCCCCCAGCCCCCCATCCCGAAGCCCCACGGTCCCAGGCTCTTCAGCAGGGCGTTCTTGAACTCCGCGCCAAAACCAGGGCTCCTCGCGCCGCGGCGCCAATCGCTGCGCGCGGCGCCACCCTGAAAGCCGTAACCCCGCACGAACTGCGGATGCTTGTCCGTGACGTTACGAAAGCGCGGCACGTAGATGCCATTCGGACGGTTGCCGAAGGTCTTGCGGTCTTCCATGCCGGGGAGCGTGCCGTTGGCGCCGGCGCCGAACGGATGGTCCATGAGGTTGTGCCCGAGCTCACCGCTCGAGTTTGCAAGTCCGCTCGGAAAACGCGTGGTCTTCGAGTTGAGCAGGATGCGCGCACTCTCGAGAGCCGAGGCGCACAGGAAGATCACCCGTGAGCGAAACTCGAGCGTTTGCATGGTCGCAGCATCCACCGCCCTCACTCCGGTGGCCCGATCCGCGCGCTCGTCGTACATCACCTGCGCGACCACACTGTTCGGCCGCAGCGTCAAACGTCCGGTTGCGGCGGCCGCCGGGAGCGTTGAGCCGATGCTGCTGAAATACGAGTGCGTAATGCAGCCTCGCTCGCAGGGCCCGCAGTAGTGACACGCCGCGCGACCCTGGTGAGGGCGGGTCAAAATTGCACAGCGGCCAATGGTCAACACCCGTTCGCGCCGCCAGCGCCTGGCCATCGCGTCCTGAACGTGCAGCTCGGCGCAGTTCAGCTGCATCGGCGGCAGGAACTCTCCGTCCGGCAGCTGCGCCAGCCCTTCGGCGTGGCCGCTCACGCCGATGAACTTCTCGACATGGGAATACCAGGGCGCGATATCCGCGTAGCGGAGCGGCCAGTCCACTCCGAGGCCTTCCTTCGCATTGGCTTCAAAGTCCAGATCACTCCACCGATAGACCTGCCGACCCCACATGATCGAGCGCCCACCGACATGGCGGCCGCGGATCCACGCAAAGGGCTTGTCGGGATCGTTGTGGTACGGGTTCTCCCGGTCGTTCACGAAGAATTTCGACCCCCACTCGTTGCACGGCCCGGTCAGCGACTGAATCGGCTGCTGTTCGCGGAGCTTGCGCAGATTCCCGTAACCCCGATACGGGAGGGAGTACGCCTGCACGTGCTCCACATAGTCTCTGGCCGGCACGATCGGCGGCCCAGCCTCAAGCACCAGGGTTCGCAGGCCTTTTTCCGTCAGCTCCTTGGCGGCCCAGCCGCCGGAAATTCCGGAGCCGACGACGATCGCGTCGAATTCCAAAGAGCTGGGCTCAGGCGGGGACACAACCGTCGTACCTTCCGGGAATGATCGGAGCCTTGATCAGCTCTTTGGCCACGGGCTCAGAAGTGAAGTACGCGAGCACCACCAGCTGCTTCAGCAACGCGAAACCGCCCTCGGCAGTGATGGGCTTTTTGGCAAGCGCCGCGGCCTCGGCGGGTGTCGGATGCGGCTCGGGCAGGTGAACATCAAGTGCCCGCATCAGGGATTCCTGCTCCTCCTTTCGCACGGATATGAATGGCGCGCCATACAGGAGCTGGCTGCGCGCGTTGATCGCCGCCAGACCCTCAAGGAAGCGATCCCGATACGCCTCGAGCATCGACTCGGTGAGCAGCAGGTCGATGAATCGGTTCACCCCCACGGCGGTCGCCCCGACCGTATCCGTCTGCGGCAACAGGAGCTCCGCAATGCAGGTCACGGTGGCATCCTGCTGCGGACTCAGTGTTCGTAAGTTTGCCGCCGCCTTAGCGCCGCCGATCCATGAGGTACACCCATCGCTTGTTAACATTGAAGCACAGAATTCCTTTGGGCGCTTCCGGTCACGTCCGGTCGACCTGGGTCCGCGCGCGCGGCACCCTCCAGCTACCAGCACCGGAGGCCCGTAACGGCGGACGTGGGAAGCTTGGCGAACCAGTACGGCTGGAAAGTCGGCGATCACATCCCGTTGATGTCCGGCACGGCGCAACTGAGCGGGCCGACAGACTGGGCAAACGCCGCGCTGACCTGGAAGAAAATTCAAGCATCCGGCGTCGATCGAACTCGTAAATGTGCGCCCATCTCATTGGCCACAGCGAGCCTGAAGCGGTCTGGCGCGGGCAGGGGTTGCCGGCGCGTCGGCGTGGTGATGGTGCTCTGCAACAACGGCCGCCGACACAAGACCGCGCGCCGCAACCGTGATCCCCGGATCACCGTGCGGCGGCAACCACAACGGGTCGAACACTCAACCGCGCGGCATCGACTCGGCCCAGGCCGGCGATATGATTGTCCACGGTCGTGCGCGCTGGGCAAGACGCGGAGGGTTGCTGCATGCTTTCCCATTTCGATGCGATCGTGATCGGTACCGGACAAGCCGGTCCATCTCTCGCAGCGCGGCTGTCCGGGGCCGGAATGAGCGTTGCCATCATCGAACGGCATCGTTTTGGTGGCACCTGCGTCAATACCGGGTGCATCCCGACCAAGACCATGATCGCGAGCGCGTATGTCGCCCAAACAGCGCGCCGAGCGAGCACCTACGGGGTCAACCTCGGAGGAGCGGTAACGGTCGACATGAAAGCCGTGAAAGCCCGTAAGGATGCGATCTCCCAGGGCTCGAGCCGCGACCTGGAAGACTGGCTGCGTCACATGAAGAACGCGACTGTTTTCCTCGGCGCGGCACGATTCGAGGATGCCACGACGGTGCGAGTCAACGCGGACACGTTGCGGGCGGATAAAATCTTCATCAACGTCGGAGGACGGGCATACGTACCTCCGCTCTCCGGGATCGCGCAGACCCCCTTTCTGACCAACTCGACGATGATGGAAGTCGATTTTCTACCGAGGCACCTCATCATTGTCGGAGGCAGCTACGTCGGATTGGAATTTGCGCAAATGTTCCGCCGTTTCGGCTCCGAGGTCACGGTGGTAGAAAAGGACTCGCGATTGATTTCTCGGGAGGACGAAGATGTATCAGATGCGATTCGCGAAATTCTGCAGAGTGAGGGCATCCAAGTTCGTCTGAACGCCAACTGCATCAGCACCAAGCGTGCGAAAGACGGGAGAGGGGTCATCGTCGGAGTTGACTGCCGGGAGGGCGAACCACAGGTCGAAGGTTCGCACCTGCTGCTGGCGGTTGGCCGGATTCCCAATACCGACGATCTCGGACTTGATCGGGCCGCCGTGGAAACGGATACGCGCGGATACATCAAAGTTGACGAACAGTGCCGCACGAACGTGCCCGGCATCTGGGCACTCGGCGACTGCAATGGCCGCGGGGCGTTCACGCATACCTCGTACAACGACTTCGAGATCGTCGTCGCAAATCTCCTGGACAACGATCCGCGCAAGCTGTCCGACCGTATTCCGTGCTACGCGCTGTACACCGACCCACCACTGGGCCGGGTCGGTATGACGGAAATGGAAGTGAAGAAGACAGGTCGCAGGGCGCTGCTGGGCCTACGGCCCATGAGCCGCGTCGGCCGCGCCGTTGAACGAGGCGAAAGTCAGGGCTTCATGAAAGTTGTCGTTGCTGCGGACAGCGGCGAGATTCTGGGAGCTGCGTTACTCGGGCTGAACGCAGACGAGGTTGTGCACTCCCTCCTTGATGTCATGTATGCGCACGCGCCGTACACGCTGGTCAGGCGGGCCGTGCACATTCACCCTACCGTCAGTGAGCTTCTTCCGACGATGCTTGGGGAATTGAAAGCCTTGCAGGTCGAATGACTTTTGGGCACCGCGAGTATCGCGTGAGAGATAGTCGTCGCTAGCGTTCGACGCAATTGTACACAGTGGCGCCCTCGACACGCTTGGCCTCAGCGTGCTTACCCTGACGCGCGCAGTTAGCTTCCGCCTGCTCGAGCGCACGAGCTTCGCGGCTTTCGTCCACGGCGGGCTGACCCGCACCCGGAGCCGATCGATTGTCCTGGGGCGGGGAATTCGCGCATCCCGCGATGAGAGTCGCACAACAAAAGACTATCCATTTCATCTTCGAGTTTCCCGTGGAAATTGTTCTTTGCCGCGCAGTTGCGAATCCATCGCGAAAGCCTACGGAATTGTTCATCAAGTGGCGCGCAGTGCCGTCGTCACCGGCACTCGCGCCGCGCGCAGCGCCGGGAGCAGTCCGCCGAACAGACCCATCGCCAGCGCCCACACCACGCCGGTCAGCGCGAGGGAGCGGGTGACCTCGAGCTGAAAACTGTAGCCGAAGGGACTCACCGACAATCCATTGAAGAGCGCACACGCCAGGCCGGCCCCGAGGAGCGCGCCCGGCAGCGCCAGCAGCGCCGACTCGCAGAGTATGGAAGCCGTGATGGCGCCGGAGCCGAAGCCGATGGCGCGCAAGGTCGCGAGCTCACGGCGGCGCGCGTCGACGATCGAGTACAGCGAGTTCACCGCCCCCAGCGTCGCCCCGATAGCCATGATCGTGCCGACGAAGTAGCTGACGAAGTCGAACAGCGCATTCAGCTGCTTGAACGAGTCCTCAACCACCTCCCTCTCGTGGCGGGCCTCGAGGTGCAGCGTCGGGTTGGTCTGCACGGCCGTGCGAAACGCATCGTAGTCCGACGCCGAGCGCAGTACGACCGAAACGGTGGAGTAACTGTTGCGCGCGAATGTCGACATGAGGATGTCGACGTCGGCATACACCGAGCACGGCTGTCCGACCCCCTGGTCGAAGTGACCGACGACGGTCCAATCGCCGCCGGGAAGCGAGCGGCGATCCCCGATCTCGAATCCCGTGAACTGCCGGGCGCAGGCATTGCTGACGATGAGCTCGCGCAGCCCCCGCTGGAACATGCGTCCGGACGTGAAGTGCATCTGCGGCCGGTACTGGAGCACGCTCTCGCTGATGCCCACCAGCGGCATGAAGACCCGCTTGCCGGTCACCCGTCTGCGCCCCTCCATCGGAAAGTACGATTCAAAGGTAACGATCGGCTCGCCGTCGGTCCCCCTGCGAATGCCGGGCATCTCACGGATGACCGCGGCTTCCTCGCGCGCGACGCTGCTTTGAAACACGCGCGCGCCGACGCTGGTGAGCACCACGCCGTCGGCGCGCACATTGGCCTGCTCCTGCTGTCGCGCCCCGGCGCCCATGGACAGCATGGAAACCAGCACGCCGACGGCGCACGCCACGCCAATGATGATCGTCAGCACCGAGCCCAGACGCTGCGGAATTCCCGCCAGGCTCATGATCAGCAGAGCGAAGAACTGGCGGATAAGGCGCATGCAGCAGCTCTAGCGGCTGGCCAGGGCTTCGGTGATCCTGAGCCGCGCGGCCAGTATGGCCGGAACGCCGGCGCTGACCAGCGCCACCAGCAGCGCGCTCGCCAGCCCGATCTCGACCACGACGAGCGGCATCGAAAGTCCGCTGATGAAGCGCGCGGCGAACGGGAAGGCAAACAGCGCCAGCGCCAGCCCGCAGGCGGCGGCGACGACGCACACCACGACGGCCTCGGCGAGAATCAGCAGGAACACCGCGCGATCGGTGAAGCCGAGCGTCTTGAGCACCGCGAGCTCCGCGGTGCGCTCGCGGATCGACTGCATCATCATGGTGGAGGTGGCGAACAAGAGCGCCACCAGCACGGCGCCGACGATCGCCCGGATGAGGAAGTTCAGGTCACCGATCGATTGCAGCTCCAGCTGCGCCAGCTCCCGCAGCGACTCCGACTTGGTTTCGTTCGAGGAATTGGCGAAGCGCCGGTCGATCTCATCCGCCACGCTCACGGCGAGCTTCGGATCCGTGACCGCGACGTTGAAATGGTTGACGGTGTTCTTGCCGGCCTGGCGCGCCTCGTTGTAGTAGGAAAAGTTGATCAGGATCTTGTCTCCGCCGCCGCCGATATCGCTGTCCGAGAACGTGCCCGCCACCTCGAACTCCCAGGCGGCCGAGGCGCCCAGTAGCACGGTACGCGTCATCAGCGGGATGTGATCGCCGATCTTCCACCCGTACTTCTTCGCCGTCGCCTCGAGGATCAGGGCTCCCGTGCGGGTGTTGCGCAACGCGGCGGCATGTTCGGGCGTCACCGTAAAGGTGAAGGCCGACAGCCAGTCCCCCTCCGTACTCACCGCGACTATGCCCAGCTGCTGATCGGGCTTCTGATAGGTGGCGCCGGAGAGCTCCACCGGCACGACCATCTTCACGCCCGGTACTGACTTGATCCGCTCCAGCAGCCCGAGTGGCAGGGGAGAGAAAAGGTTCGCACGGGTGTGCACGATCAGCAGGTCGGCACGGGCGGCCGCCACCAGGTGTTCGACGCCCGTCTTGAGCCCCTGCAGCACGCCGAACAGCGCGAAGGCGACGCTGATCTGCAGGAACATGAGAATGGTCCGTCCCGGCTTGCGCCAGATGCCGGACCAGATGAGCGGCAAAAATCTCATGCGGCGGTCCGGGCCGGAGCGCCACTCAGTCCCGACGGTTCCATGATGGCGGCGAAGCCCTTCTCCGCAAACCCGGAATCAAAGTTGCTTAGGTGACCCTCTCGTGCCCGCGCCGGAGGTGCCTGCACACACTAACAAAGGACGGGACGGACGTCATCTTCTGCAGCTATCGCATCCCGCCTGCCTGACGCTTAGACTTCGTGCGAGCCGCCCGAAGCAAAAGGATGTGGGATGAAGCGCATTTCTCCGGCGTCGCTCGCCGTTGCACTGGTGGCGCTGTCTGCAGCCCCGCACGCGGCCACGCTGGGCGTCTCCATGGCTTTGTTCGATGACAACTTCCTGACTGCGGTCCGTGCCAGCATGAAGGAGCGGGCGCAGCAGCTGAACGTCCGGATTCAGTTCGAAGACGCGCAGAACGACATCGGCAGGCAGCTGAACCAGATCCAGAACTTCATCGCGCAGAAGGTCGACGCCATCATCGTCAATCCCGTCGACACTGACGCGACGCCTAAAATGACCGGGCTGGCGGTGCGCGCCGGTATACCGCTCGTGTACGTGAACCGCATGCCTGGCGACAAGCGGCTCCCGCCCAGAGTCTCCTTCGTGGGGTCCGACGAGGCTCAATCGGGCACTTTGCAGATGGCCGAGGTGTGCAGGCTGCTGCAAGGCAAAGGCGAGATCGTCATCCTGATCGGCGAGCTGACGAACCAGGCTGCTCGCCAGCGCACGCAGGACATCTATGACGTGATTGCCAGACCGCAGTGCCGTGGCATACGGGTTCTGGAGAAGCAGACCGCCAACTGGAAGCGCACCGAGGCCGCCGACCTCATGACGAACTGGCTGAGCGCCGGCTTGCGTCCGCAGGCGGTAGTAGCTAACGACGATGAAATGGCCATCGGGGCCATTCAATCCCTGAAGCAGGCAAAACTGCTCTTGAGAACGATCGTCGCGGGAATCGACGCCACGGCCGATGGGCTTGCCGCAATGAAAGCGGGAGATCTCAAGGCGACCGTGTTTCAGAACGCCCCCGCCCAGGGCACGGGGGCCGTCGACGCTGCGCTGAAGCTCGCCAGGGGTGAGAACGTTCCAAGCTTCGTCTGGGTTCCGTTCGAGCTGGTGACGCCTGGCAATCTGACGAATTACCTGGGCAGGCACTGAGCAGTCATGGGCAGCCTGGCCACCGACGCGCCGAATGGCTGCCTGCTGGAAGTCAGGAACGTCAGCAAGGCGTTCCCCGGAGTCGTGGCCCTCGACGATGTCTCCCTGCGGCTCAAGCGCGGCACGGTTCACGCTCTCATCGGCGAAAACGGCGCCGGCAAGTCGACCCTTATGAAGATCATCGCGGGAATCTACACCCCGGATGCCGGCGAGCTGTGCTTGCGGGGCCGCACGGTGCACCTGAGCTCTCCGCGGGAAGCGCTGCAGAACGGTATCGCCATGATTCATCAGGAGCTGAACCTGATGCCCTCCATGAGCGTGGCGGAGAATATCTGGATCGGACGCGAGCCTGTGAACGCGTGCGGAGTGATCAGCCATCGCGAGCTGCGCCGCAGGACGCACACCCTGCTCGAGCGATTGCGGATCGACGTCGATCCGCAGGCCGAGCTGCGCACATTGTCGATCGCGGGCCGTCAAATGGTCGAGATCGCGAAAGCCCTCTCGTATGAGTCGGAGCTGCTCATCATGGATGAGCCGACCTCCGCGCTGACCGAGAGGGACGCTGAGCACCTGTTCACGATTATTCGCGAGCTGCAGGCGCAGGGGAAAGGGATCCTCTACATCACCCACAAAATGGACGAGCTGTTCGAGATCGCGGACGAGGTTTCCGTGTTCCGCGACGGCAAATACATTGGAACGGAGAGTCCTCTCAACCTGACCCGCGACGAGATCATTCGCATGATGGTGGGCCGCGAGCTGGCGCGGATTTTCCCCAGGGAGCCGGCTTGCCCGGGCGCGGTCGTATTGTCCGCGCGCAAGCTGACCCTGGAGCAACAGTTCCACGACATTACTTTCGACCTGCACGCGGGGGAGATTCTCGGAATTGCCGGTCTGGTCGGATCCGGCCGCAGCAAGCTCGCCGAGGCCCTGTTCGGCCTCGCTCCGGCGAGCTCCGGGCAGATTTTGATCGAGGGCTGCGAGGTGAGGGTCGATTCGCCGCAGGTGGCGATGGCGCGCGGCATGGCTTTGGTCACCGAAGATCGCAAGGAGACCGGCTGCTTTCTCGCGCTCAGTGTGCTCGAGAACCTGGAGATCTCGGTGCTCAACCGCGACTTCGTCCGCTTCGGGTTCGTCCGCGAGCGCGCCGTTACGCAGGCCTGCGCAGCGATGAGCCGCTTGCTGCGCGTCAAAACGCCCGATCTGCACGAGCGCATCGAGAATCTCTCAGGAGGCAACCAGCAGAAGGTGCTGCTCGGCCGCTGGCTGCTCACCGGTCCGAAGATTCTCATTCTCGATGAGCCGACGCGCGGGGTCGACGTCGGCGCCAAGGCCGAGATCCACCAGCTCATTGCGCGTCTGGTCGCCCAAGGCGCCGCCGTCCTGATGATCTCCTCGGAGATGCCGGAGATTCTCGGCATGAGCCACCGAATCATGGTGATGCATGAGGGGCGCGTGACCGGAATCCTTGACCGCGAGCAGGCGGATCAAGTGAAGATCATGGACCTCGCCGCGCGTTAGGCTAGACCGCGGAAGGGAAAGCATGCCGCAGGCACTGGCACAGCGAACCGCCCATGCCGGCCCCGCAAGGCGCTCGCGAAGATTTCCCCCTGAAGCGAGCATCCTGATGGTGCTCCTCGGACTTGCGCTGGCCTTTGAGCTACTCGGCTGGATCCTTGTCAGGCAAAGTTTTCTCCTGAATCAGCAGCGCCTCGTCGTGATGATCCTGCAGGTCTCGGTGATCGGCATCATTGCCGTCGGCGTGACCCAGGTAATCATCACCGGTGGCATCGACCTGTCCTCCGGCTCGGTGGTGGCGGTAACGGCGATGGTAGCGGCGAGCCTGGCTCAGTCCTCCGATGCGGTAAGGGCCGTATACCCGTCGCTCACCGATTTGCCGGTCCTCGTGCCGGTGGTGGCGGGGCTGGCGGTCGGAGCAGCCGCCGGTCTCCTCAACGGCACACTGGTCGCCTGGACGTCCATTCCTCCGTTCATTGCGACACTGGGTGTCATGGTAACCGCCCGCGGAATCGCCAAGTGGTATACGCGTGGACAGCCGGTCAGCATGCTTACAGATGCCTATGCCGACATTGGCAGCGCAGCGGTTCCGGTAATGATCTTTCTCGGAACTGCACTGGTATTTCACTTCGTGCTGCGTTACACGCGCTACGGCAAGTTCACCTATGCGATCGGCGCAAATCCGCAGGCGGCCCGGGTTTCGGGAATCAACGTGGCCAGGCATCTGATCGTGGTGTACACGATCGCGGGAACGCTGTCGGGATTGGCCGGAATCGTCACCTCGGCGCGTGCCGTGTCAGGTCAGGCCGGCATGGGGATGATGTACGAGCTCGATGCCATTGCCGCAGCGGTGATCGGCGGCGCATCTCTCTCGGGGGGCATCGGGCGCATCACCGGCACGGTCATCGGCACGATGATCCTGGGCGTCGTGACTTCGGGTTTCACTTTTCTGAGAATTGACGCGTACTACCAGGAAATCGTCAAAGGGGCAATCATCATCGCGGCCGTAATTGCAGACCAGTATCGACAGAAAGCCCGCGGCCAGCGCGCTTAGCGCGATACGCCGACGTCGACAACCCGGCCGCTTCGCAAACTCTCCGCGGCCGCCACGGCCAGCTGCAGCGCTTCCAGTCCGTCGGTGAAGTCCGGGCTCATTGGGCGCCCCTCCTCCAACGAGGCGACGAACGCATTCACTTCCGCTTCATAGGCCTGTCGATAGCGCTCGATGAAGAAATTGAGCAGCGGGTCCCGCGCGGCCGTGCGCTCGGCGCTCCAGGATTCGACGGATGTAGCGTACTGGTTGCCCGCCTGGAGCATGCCACTCGATCCGAAGGCCTCGATGCGCTGATCGTAACCATAGGCACAACGGCGGCTATTGTTGATCTGTAGCAGCGCGCCCGATCTTGCACGCAGCGAAATCGTGCAGGTATCGATGTCACCCAGCCTGCCGATCTGTGGATCGACGAGGTTCGCGCCGAAGGCGTGCAGCTGCGCGATATCACCCGCCAGGCAGCGCGCCATGTCGAAATCGTGAATCGTCATGTCCAGCATCAGGCCACCCGAGGATTTGATATACGTGGCTGGAGGCGGCGCGGGATCCCGACTGGTGATCACCGCCAGTTCCAGCCTGCCGATTTCCCCGCCCCGCAGCCGCTCACGCAATGCTCTGAAGGACGGATCGAATCGCCGGTTGAAGCCAATCATCACCCTCGGCTTGTTGCCGGCAATCTCGCTCCAGCAGGCCCGCGCATGCTCCATATCCAGATCGACAGGCTTCTCACAGAGCACTGCCTTGCCGGCCCTGACCGCGGCCATGATCAATGGCACGTGGGTATCGGTGGGCGTTGCCACCAGCACGCCACCGACGTCGCCGGCGGACAGGACTTCATCCACGCTGCGGGCGATCTTCACGCCCAACTCCGTCGCCGTCTGCTGCGCGGCCTCGGCGAGGACGTCGAACACCATTAGAAGTCGGGCGCGCGGGTGCCGTGCCAGGTTTCGTGCATGAATTCGACCAATGCGGCCACAGCCGAGCACTGCAATGCCAACCATCAGGGCCTCCGTTCAGCCGCAGCAATCAGGGCGGTCTGGTGAGAAATTCATAGCCGGGCGCGTTGGTGAATTGCCATCGTCTCACGGGCCCTGCCATGACGTTCAGGTAGTACAGATCGAATCCATGTGCTGCGCTGACCGGGTGGTATCCACGCGGCACCAGGACCACGTCGCGATCCTCCACGGTCATGGTTTCGTCCAGTGTCCGATCGGCTGTGTAGACACGCTGGAAGGCGAAGCCGCCCGGGCGCGAGAGACGGTGATAGTAGGTCTCCTCGAGTTGCGTCTCCCCGCTCAGTTCGCAGTCGTGCTTGTGCGGTGGATAACTGGACCAGTGGCCGCCGGGCGTAAGCACCTCCACGACCAGGAGCCGTTCGGCCGCCGCGCTTGCAGGCAGCACGTTGCGAACGTAACGGGTATTGGTGCCCGCGCCTCTGACCTCCTCACCGATATCGTCCGGCTGGATCAGCCGCGGCGGGAGGCGGCCTTCAGCCGGTGCAGAGCCCACCACGAGCTCGCAAGTCGTTTCCGCCGCAACCGTCAACTGCGATCGCGCCGGTGCGTAGACCGCAAACGGCTTGCCATCGAACGGATTACGCCGTGTGCCGATCACGCCGAAGTCCTGCCCATTGACGCTGACTGAGGCGCGGCCGGAGAGCAGAACGAGACACTGCTCCCGGTCCGGACTCTCGCGCTCGAGCTTCTGCCGCGCGAGCAGATCGAAAACCTCGAACCCGACATAACGCCAGCCCGCGCTCTGCGGAGTGATCCGGTGCACCTGACCGCCGGCGGCCGATAAGTCCGGCTTGATGAGGAGCGATACGGTCATGGCGCGCTCTCGGACAAGAGACGCCGCAGGTTGTTGTATCCGATCGAGGCATAAGTCATCGGATCGGCAATCCTGGGATCCTGCTCAGCTTCGAGAATGACCCAACCGGAGTAGTTGCGCAGCTCACGGAACACCCGCTCAAAGGCGACACTGCCATCACCGGGGACAGTGAACACGCCCTCGAGCACCGCGCGCAGGAAGCTCCAATTCTCGGTCCTCGCTCGCTCGCACACGACGGCACGGACATCCTTGGCGTGCACGTGCCCTATCTTTGAGGCATAGCACCGCGCCAAGGCAGCCGCATCGGCCCCCGCAAACGTCGCGTGCCCGGTATCCAGCAGCAGGCCCACCTCGGCTCCGGTGGCATCCATCAGTGTGTCTATGTCCTGCTGGCTCTGAACCACCGTCCCCATGTGATGGTGATACGTGAGGCGCACACCCTCCGCCGCGGTCACCGCGGCCACTTCCGTGATACGTCGGCCGAATTCACGCCATTCACTGCCCTTCAGGAGCGGACGCTCGGATAACGGACGCTGGAAGTTGCCGTGTATGGCCCCGCTGACGTCCGCGAAAACCAGCACCGAACTTCCGACAGCCTTGAGGAGGTCAAGATGTGGACGCAGGTAGCTGATTTCCGCACGTGCATCTCTGGCGAGAAGCTCCGCCGAATACCACCCCGATACGCATGCCAGTCCGAATCGGTCGAGTATCGCCGCAAGCTCGCGCGCGTCGCGCGGGAATTTATGCCCAAGCTCCATGCCCTCGAAGCCGATCTGGCGGGCCTCGGCCAGGCAGGTCTCCAGCGACGTCTCTGCGCCCAGCTCCCGCATATCGTCGTTGGACCAGATGATGGGATTCGCACCCAGACGAATGCTCATGGATCAGTCATCATCCGCCCGCAGTTGACGAGCAGCAGCGTAGCCCTCGTGAGCCGATCTGACTTCTGTGCGATCCGAGACCTCAGGCACCGGTACGTCCCACCAATGCCCTCCCGCTTCGGTACTGGAGGCGGCGTCGGTCTCGATGACGAGGACAGACGTACGGTCGGCCTTGCGCGCGGCGGACAGGGAGCTTGCGAGCTCCGCGACGCCCTGCACTTTGCTGGCCAGGGCCCCAAGGCTGCGCGCGTGGGCCACGAGGTCGAGCCCGTCCTGGACGCTCTTCGAGGATGTCCGCAGGTTATTGAAGCTCGCGTTCCCGGTGGACCTCTGTAACCGCTCGATGCAGCCGAACCCGCCGTTATCGAGCAGCACGATGATGAGCTTCAGGCCCATTTGCACGGAGGTGGCGATTTCGCTGTTGAGCATGAGGTAGGACCCGTCGCCGACCATGACGATGACTTC
>WNFQ01000999.1_pt1 | contig 20012 bp, 14 predicted proteins | sample 5400171 | NCBI WGS metagenome assembly WNFQ01 (sample SAMN13153356, study PRJNA577476) | soil metagenome | isolation source: 20 cm soil under Madrone tree | place: USA:California | collected 2016-06-14 | reverse complement strand
GCAAACGTGACTGCGTCGGTGGGGCGCACGCCATAGAGCAACGACGAGAGCAAGCGCGTGGCGGCCAATGCGGCGGCGAGGCCGACAGCCAGTCCGATGCCGGCAAGGCGCAATCCAAAGCCGAGAACGTCCCAAACAATCTGTGCTTGCGATGCGCCGACGGCCATACGAATACCAATGTCGCGAGTGCGCTGCGCCACCATGTACGACAGGACTCCGTAGATTCCGATTGAGGAAAGCAGAAGCGCAGTGCTGGCAAATATGGCCAGTAGGAAGGTGTCGAAGTGCGAGCGTTCGAGGGTGCTGGAGATTTTCTGCTGCATGGTCGAGAGCTGGTAAATCGGCACGGCGGCGACGGAGGCTACTGTGTTTTGCAACTCGTGGATGGGGACCGCACTACTGCGGGTCCGCACGACCAAGTCCATTGTGCGTCCGATCCAATCCCAGGCGCTAGCCGGCATTTGCGCAAGGGGAATGTAAAACTCCGGTTGAACCTGGCGGTCGAGTCCCCAGGCACGAACATCTGCCACCACGCCGACGACCTCGTGCCAGACGGGGTCCATGCGGCCTTTCGGTCCGGCTTCACAACAAGCAAAGCGCTTCCCGATTGGGTTTTCGCCGGGCCACATGGTGCGGGCAAGAGTTTCGTTGACGATAGTGACGAGAGTGCGGTCGCGCGCATCTTGGGGAGTGAAGTCGCGGCCGGCTTTCAGAGGCACGCGGGCCGTCGAGAGATAGCTGGGCGAGATGATTTGCAATTGCGAATTGACGAGATTCGCCATGTCGAACGGCTTTCCTTCCGCGAGCAAGCCATTGCTGCTGCCCCCGCCAGCAAGCGGAGCACGCGAAACTACGGCAACCGACTTCACACCCGGCAAAGCGGAGGTGGCAGTGATCATCCGTTCGAACGTCTGCCGCGCAAGGGCAGGATCGTGATAGCCAGGATCGGGGAGACCGATACGCCCCACAACGACGTTGGAAGTATCAAAGCCCGGATCCAAATGCGATACGAGCAGAGCACTGCGGATCAACAGGCCGGCGCCAGCCATCAGAATCAAAGCGAGCGAAACTTCTCCGACTACGAGTAGACTACGGACGCGGTCGCGGCTGCCACCGGAAATGCCTGAGCTCGACTTGAAGACTTCACTAAGATGCGTCGAAGCGGAGCGGAGAGCTGGAGCCAGTCCAAACAGAAGGCTGGAGAGAAGAGCTACGGCCCAAGCGAAAGCGAGCGTGCTGGCGTCGATGCGCGATTGATCCAGCCGGGGCATTTCAGCGGGACCGTGAGCGATGATCCAGGCGACGGCCCAGTACGCCAGCAAAACACCAACCACCCCGCCGGCAAGCCCGAGCACAACATTTTCCGCGAGAAGCTGGCGCACGATGCGGTTTGGCGAAGCTCCGAGCGCTGCGCGCATGGCAATCTCTTTTTGGCGCGTGCGGGATCGAGCTAGCTGCAAATTCGCAATGTTCGCGCACGCAATCAGCAAGAGGAAGCCGACGGCCGCGAGCATCATGCGCAAACCTGAACGCTGGTCTCCAAGGAGCGCCGTCGCGAGCGGCTGGAGGCGAAAGCCGCGGTCCTGGTCATCGATTGGGTACTGCTTTTGCAGCCACTGGGCGATTACGTTGAGCTCAGATTGGGCTTGCGCCTGCGAGGTGCCTGGCTTGAGCCGAGCCATCACGTTCAGATAGTGGTTGTCGTGATCGGCAAGCTGTCCCGCGCTGAACGCGGCCGGAACCCAAAGATCACTGCTGCTTAGTAGAGGATCGAAGCTCCTGGGCATGACGCCGAGCACCGTGGTGGGCAGGCCGTTAATGCGTATCGGCTGGCCTACTATCGAGGGATCTGAGTGAAGCTTCGAGCGCCAGAGCCGTTCGCTGATGACAACCACGTGCGGCTGGCCAGGCTTGTCCTCATCGGCAGTGAAGACACGCCCTGCGATTGGTTGTACGCCGAAGGTCGTGAAATAATTCGCTGTGGCGATTTCGCCGTCGACGCGCTCAGGGAGTTCCCAAGCTTCAAGATTGAAGCTGGCGTCATTCGAAGCGCAAAGTTCCGCGAAAGAGGTGCTCTGCCTTTTGAGATCGACGAAGTTGCCGACGGCGACGCCAGGGAAAATATCCCGCCACGTCTCCTGCACGAACACGACATGCGATGGGTCTTCCATGGCTAATGGCCGCAACAACACAGCATTAACGACGCTGAATATCGCGCTCGTGGCACCTATGCCGAGGGCCAGTGTTAGCACAGCGACGACCGCGAAGCCCGGACTCTTGCACAGGATACGCTGTCCATGGCGCAAATCCTGCCACAACGTCTCGACAAAAGATTCCCAGCCAGCAGAGCGGACGACTTCCTTCGTAACCTCGAGATTTCCCCGCTCCAAGCGCACGGCGCGAAGCGCATCCTTGCGGTTCATCCCCTGCTTCATCTTTTCTTCGGCTGCCATCTCCAGGAAGCCGTTTAGTTCCTCGTCCAATTCCTTGTTGATCTGCTCCTTTCGGAACAGCGATCGCAATCCCTCGGATAGGCTTTGCAGCAGTGACATAGCTACTCGCTGCGCAGCGCTTCGGCTGGCGAGATGAAAGACGCCCGCTGGGCGGGAACGAGCGTTGCAATAAGCCCGAATAATCCAAGCACCGCCACTGCTATTGCAATGGGGACGGCATCGTAGGCGTTGAGCCCATAAAGCTGACTGCTCAAGACCCGGCTTGTGGCAAGAGACAGCGGTATGCCCAAAATCAGCCCAAACGCGATGAGCAGGAATGCGCCGCGTAGCACAAGCCGAACAACCTGGCCCCGACTAGCGCCCAGCGCCATGCGCACGCCAATCTCGCCCGTGCGGCGGCCGACATTGTAGGCAGTAATTCCGTAGAGCCCAATGGAGGCTAAAACCAACGAAAGAATCCCGAACAACGACGTGATGCGTGCGATGAGTAGTTGCTGCGTGAGATGCGCGGCGACCTTCTCTCTTAGAGTGCGAATCGAAATGATCGGCAGACTGGGGTCCACCGAAGCCATGGCTTGGCGCACCTGCGCATCAGATAGGCTAGCTCTTGGCCGCGTCAGAATGACAATGTCGTGCAGGAAAAGCGAACCAAGATTGGTTTGCGAATAGTCGGCTTGTGCTTCCGGCAATAAGAAGAACGCGCCATCCGGCTTATCGAGGGTGAGGTATCGGGCATCTTTAGCTATACCCACCACTTCGTATCGGCGGCTGTTATCCGCCTCCGTGCCGAAGTGCTTGCCAATCGGATCTTCGTTCTGGAAGAACTTTCGCACAAACGCCTCATTGATGACTGCTACTTTTCGCGAACTCGCCGTATCCTCTCCAGAGATGCCGCGCCCTCTAACGATGGGAGTCCCGATGACATCAAGATATCCCGCTGAAACTCGATCCCACGCAGCAGAGTTGTCATCTTTCGGCCCAGGAGCAGGATGTCCGTCCACCCAAACGCCAGCACCCCAACCGTAACCCACCGGCGAGTATTGACAGAGAGCGACGGAAGATACGCCCGGAATGCTTGCTATCGAATCGTGGATGCGCCGATAAAGTGTGGGGAGTTGATCCGATCGGTAGCCGGCTAACCGCGGGTCCATGCTGGCAACGATGCGGCGGTCCTGAACGAATCCTAAATCTTGATTCGCCAACCTCTGCAAAGCGGCCGTGAGCAGCCCTGCCGCCGACAGCAAAACAAGCGAGAGAGCCGCCTGAACCACGACGAGTGTTTTCCTCGGGAGCGAGCCTTCGCGAGCAGTCGAGCGACTGCTCCCATGAAGCGCTTCGATTGGGTCTACTCGGGTGGCCATCCACGCGGGGCCGACGCCGAACGCAACTCCCGTCACCAGCGAAACAACGAAGGCGAACAGTAGGACTGGCTTGGAAGGCGACGGGCTGATCGGCACGCTCGCGAAGCCGGCGAAAGCTGGAAATGCGAAATGGAGAATCAGGAGCGTACACGCGAATGCAATCGCCAGGCTCGCCGCTCCACCAAACAACGAAAGTAAGATACTTTCGGTGAGAGGCTGCCTCAAAATCCGGGAAGTTTGCGCCCCCAAGGCCACGCTCAAAGATATCTGTCTCCGCCGCTCCATACCGCGAACAAGCATAAGGTTGGCGACGTTGGCACAGACGATTAGCAAAACGAAGCCTGAAACCATCATAAGGATGAGAAGCCAGTGCTCGTATTGTTCGCGCATGGTCGTGATGCCTGCGCCTCCGGGAGTCAGGTACAGAGTTTGTTCGGGAAATCGCGCGCGATCATTCGCGCTCATGTCACTCCAGTGCGAACGCAGCCACTGCTTGAGCTCGACCCGCATTTCGGCCTCTATGGATGCGGGGTTCGCGCCTGGCTGGATGCGGCCAATCAACTCTAACCAATGCGTGTCGACCTTGTTCAAATCGGCATCGCTCTGGACATACGGTTCGGTATTCAGAGGCAGAAACAAATCAGGTGGACTAGTGCGCAGACTATCACCAAAGAAGCCGGGAGGAGCGATTCCCACGACGGTAAATGGCTTTCCATCGATATCGAAAACGCTGCCGATGACTGACGGGTCCGATCCATATTTTTGCTGCCAGAGGCGATAGCTCATCACGACGACTGGCGGAGCGTTGGGTTGATCATCCGCATCGGTAAGCGCGCGCCCGGCATACGCTCTTATGCCGAACATGGAGAAATAATTGCCAGAGACGAACTCGCCTGGATAGCCTTGGGCAGCTTCTGACGTGCCAGCGCGTCGGAGACCAAGGAGCAGTTCTAATGACGGGAACGCCGCTAGTTCCGAAAAGCCTTTGGTATTGTCTCGAAGGTATTTGTACAGGTCGTAGGAAACCAGGGAGAACTCTTTTTCCTGACTATACCCGCCGTGGTAACAACACCGGGATTCTTTCCCCAAACGGTACAGTTCGCCAGGATTCGCCACTGGTAACGACTTCAACAGGACAGCGTGAACCAAAGTAAAAATCGAAGTGGTCGCGCCGATGCCGAGTGCCAGCGTCAGGACTGTTGCGCTCGTGAACGCCGGGGCCATTCGCAAGCGCCTTAGCGCGTGGCGTGTATCCCAGAGCAGGGTCTCAACGAAAGATTCCCAGCCGGCAGAGCGGACCGCTTCCTTTGTAACGGCGAGGCTTCCGCACTCCAAACGCACGGCTCGAAGCGCGTCCTTGCGGGTCATCCCATGTTTCATCTTCTCTTCGGCCGCCATCTCCAGGAAACCGTTTAGTTCTTCGTCCAGCTCGTGGCTGACCTGCTCCTTTCGGAACAGCGATCGGAGTCCGCTCGCTATGCTTCGCAGCAATGACATTGTTCGCTTACGACGCCTCCAAGATTCTGCCGATCACTACTCGTAACGCAAGGCCATGATGGGATCGACACGCAGCGCCCGCCGCACTGGAACGATAGCAGCGGCCAGGCAGACGCCAGTTAAAGCCAGAAAAGCCAAGCCAATCGAAAGGGGGTCTGTCCCGCTGAGACCAAATAACATCGCTTTGAACAAGCGGGCAGCGGCAATTGCCAAGAAGATTCCCGCTACGCTACCGACTGCAAGTTCCACGCATACCTCGTGCGTTACCATCCAGATCAAACCTTCGCGCGGCGCCCCAAACGCGATGCGGACGCCGATTTCCCTGGTTCGCCCGGCCACGCTATATGCCATGCTCCCGTAGAGCCCCACGCAAACCAGAACGAGCACCAGCGCGCCGAAGAAAGCCGCAAGCTTCGCCACTAACGCCTGTGAAGCCAGCGTGTCGCTTACGAGTTCACCGGCGGTCCGGATGTCACTGACGACGAGATCGGAATTCAGGTTCTGAATGGTGCTGCGGATGGAATTAAGCAACGCCTGCGGATCGCCTGCGGCACGGACTTCAAAATTGTAAGCTCCGAGTTCGTCAAAAGTGGCGCTCGTCAAAGGTGCGTACATGCGGCGCCGAACGGCATCCCGCACGCTATGGTCGTGGATGCCACGCGCGACGCCGACAATCTCGTAGGGCGGCTGGCCGGGGTGGTCCGAATCTACGATCGAAATCTTATGACCGATAGGGTTTCGCTCCTCAAAGTAGAACTTAGCGAAAGTTTCATTGACGACGGCAACGTGGGCGGCCGTCAAGAAATCCTGTTGTGTGATTTCGCGGCCCAAGATAATGGGCACACCGACGGTACTGAAATAGTTGGGTCCAACTTCATCGTCGGCGGTCGCATTGTCTTGCTGGTTGGCGGGAGCGACCCCATCGATAAGAATGGCGTCGGACGATTCGTCTCCGCTGAACAACCCGTTGCTTGAGGCGCTGACGCTGCGGACTCCGGGCAGCGTCGCGAGCCGATCCAATAACTCCCGCAAGCCGTTCTGAACGGCGGCGCCCTTGTAACCGCTTTGGAGAAAGTCAACTCGTGCAAGCAAGAGTTGGTCGCGGCTATAGCCGAGATCGACCTCCTGCAAATTGCGCAGACTGCGGACCAGCAGGCCGGCAGTGACTAGCACCAGCACGCCCAGCGCGATTTGCGAGCTTATAAGGACGCGCCCGAAGCCGCTCTTGCGACGCACCTCAGCGTAGTGCGCGCCCTCCTTGAGGGCCACACCTGGTTTTACGTGCAGAAACCTAAGTGCCGGGGCGAGCCCAAACGCAAGGACAGACGAAAGACAGATGACGGCAGTGAATCCTAGCACGCGCCCGTCAAGGCCTAGCGATAGTGGGCTGCCTGCACTTTGGCTAGTGTTTGCCAAGTTCACAAGGACGGTCGAGCCCCAATGGGCCAGCACCATACCAAGGGCGCCGCCCAAACACGCCAGGAGCACGGATTCCGTCAACAATTGTCGGACAATGCGACCGGGCCCAGCGCCTATGGCAAAGCGAACGGCAATCTCTCGCTGGCGTGCCGCGGAGCGCGCTAGCATTAGATTGGCCACGTTGACGCACGCAACCAGCAGCACCAATACAACCATCGCCATCAGCAGGAGGAGCGGCGTTGAGAATTCGTGCCGCAATCTCGAAAGCCCGCGGCTTCCAGGCGAGACCTCAACTGCAATCTGCATATTCTGGACCGCTCGGCGGTCATCGAAGGAAAGGCGGGCACTAAGCGAACCCATGAGCGCCTGTTTCACCACGGCATTCACATTCGCTCGTGCTTGGGCGACTGTTACGCCGGGCTTCAGACGTCCGATCAGCAGCAAAGCAGCGTCGTTCGCACTTTCAAGAAAGTTGCGGCCGGGCATGAGCTGCGGCTGCATCATCATCGGGGCCCACAAATCGGGACTGTCTCCTACAACCTCGCCAAAAAATCCCGGTGGAGTGACTCCGATGATGGTGAATGGATAATTGCTCAGCCGTACCTTGCGGCCGATAACGGACGAGTCGCCGGAGAATCGTCGCTGCCAGTATCCGTAGCTGATGACTATAAGGGGGTCGCTCCCAGGAATCCTGTCTTCGCCGGCCGTGAACGTGCGTCCCAGCAGCGCTTCGACGCCAAGTGTCTGGAAGTAATTCTCGGTAACGAGTCTGCCGCGGGCTGTTTCGGTGCCGCTCTCTTCCATGGTGATCCGTAGGTCACCAAGGTTCGAACTTGCAAGCACGGACGAAAAGACTTCGTTGTTATCGCGCATTTCGCGATAGAGCGGGTAAGAAAATACATCGGTTCTGGGTGTTCCAGTCCCCCACGAATGCACCCTCGAGGGATTGCCCACGGTCACCAGCTGCTCCGGGTGCTGTACGGGCAGAGCGCGCAGCATGACAGCGTTAATTACCGTGAAGATCGCCGTGTTGGCACCTATTCCTAGCGCCAAGGTGAGCACGGCGACGGCTGTAAGGCCCGGAGACTTGCGCAGCATGCGGGCGGCGAAGCGCAAATCCTGCCACAAAGTCTCTACCAGAAATTCCCAGCCCGCGGTGCGAACGACTTCCTTGGTGACTTCGAGATTACCTCGCTCCAGGCGAACGGCGCGAAGCGCATCCTTGCGGCTCATGCCCTCGTTCATCTTTTCCTCGGCTGCCATTTCCAAGAAGCTGTTTAGTTCCTCGTCCAGCTCTCGGCCGACCCGTTCCTTTCGGAACAGCGATCGGAGTCCGCTCGATATGTTTCGGAGTACCGACATGACCATTTACGACGTCTCTAGGATTCTGGCGATTGCCGCCACTTGTCTTCCCCATTCTCGTGTTTCGCTATTGAGCCTCTTTCGCCCCTGGTCTGTTAGGGCGTAATACTTTGCGCGCCTGCTATTCTCGGTGGCTTTCCATTCGCTTCTGATTAGCCCCGCTCGTTGCAACCGCTGAAACGCAACAAACAGCGAACCTGCATTGAGGCGGAAAACGCCCTGGCTCATCTGTTCGAGCCGGACTGCGATCCCATATCCGTGCATGGGTTCGAGCGCCAGAGTTTTTAGAATGAGCATGTCCAGAGTGCCTTGGACGAGGTCACTCGGCTTGTCCGCCATAAACGCATTCCTCCTGAGGATCAAGGGGAAGAATACACCTCTCCTACTGATTGTCAAGAGGAGAACCGCTGCAGTCTTCACTTCGAGCGACAAGAAGAAGGGCGGTGGCCGCTCCCTCCACTACGGCCTAAACGCGGCGCCTACGGCGTCGCAGACCTTCGTTCCGGGAGTGGCCATGGAAACACCACACGTGCTCTAATGACGGGAAGGTCGGCGAGCGGACCCCAACACAAAGCTATTCCACTTAACATATAGATAAGACATTTTGTTTTTACCTTTCTTTCTGCCCCGTTTTCTTTGGCGCACGAGAGAGAGCGAGGGGCTTGGAGTCGCAGGCTAGCGTCTGCTTTATTGGAGGGAACCCAGTGTTGTTGAGGGCGGAACCGATAAAACAGAAGACGCGTAGGCCGGAGCGGAGAGGAATTACCCGAGCGGTGAGCCCAAAGAAAATAGGGAGAGAAAGAAAGGAATGTCCAAGCTCAGGAGCGTCGGAGAGAAGGAAACCGGAGAGCGTATCGGCCCGGTCGAAGGTCACTTTTGTTTCCGTGTTGGAAAACGTCGATGACGCCGCCGTGTCTGGCGATCACTTCCGGTTTGCCGACGATACGCCCAGAAGATCCCTTCGCTTCCCACAACTGCGTTTGTGACAGTTTCCGTGCTGCCAACGGTCCGCCAAACGTGTCTGTTCCGACATAAAAAAGAAGACCTTGCCTTACAGGCAGAATTCGCGCGGCCATCCCCAGAACAGTCCGTAGTTCTAGAAGAGAAACTTGACGGCGAGTTGCATGACGCGGGGGTCGGATGCTGCAGTGGGTGTCCCGAAGGCGGTTGCGCCGATGCCTTGCGGGACTAGGCAGGGAGTCCCTGCAATTCCGCAGACGGCCGCTGAAGTAGAGCGCGAAAACTGCGTCGTGCGCACTCCGCTGATGTTGGCGTGGTTAAACACGTTGAACGCTTCCCAGATGAATTGTCCGCGAATGCGCTCGGTGAGTTGCACATTACGCGTGACGCGTGGGTCCAAGGAAACCGTAGTCGGCAGAGAGAAAGTATTTCGCCCCAGTTCCGGCGTTCGATCTGTGGCTGAGTTGCCGTCGTTGTTCAGATCGAAATTAACCAGCCCGGAATACGGGAGCCCAGACTGCGCCGTGAGAATTGCACTGAGCTCCCAGCCACTGAGAATGGCCTTGGCAGGAGCCGACAATCCCGTTGCATAATTCAACTGCCATAGGCCACTTAGAACAAATCGATGCCGTTGGTCGGAGACTGATGGGGCGCGATCCACGCGAGGATTGGACCCATCCGACAGCAGCCGGCTGTCGCCTTGCGGGACATTCAGCGGGATCGGCTCTGGAAGGTCGTCAATGACCTTGCTGAATGTGTAAGAAGCCAGAAATTGGAACTCCTGCGAAAAGCGTTTTTTGAGTTGTACGGCCAAGCCGTGATAAATCGAATTGGCGTTACTCTCAAACAACAAGATGCGGTCGAAACCGGCGATGGGCCGTGGAAGAGTGAAGCGCGGGAAGGTCAACGCGGTGCTCGTGGCGGCGATGCTAATCGTAGTCGGGGTAACGGGCATTGCTAGATTCACGTCTCGATAACGCTGGAGGTGAATCCCTCTGTCCACGAGGTAGCATACGGAAAGCGCCGCGTCTCTCTGGAATTGATACTCCACCCCAAAACTGCCCTGATGAACAAGCGGCTGAGTGTAGTCTGGATCGAAGGGCATGATGATGTCGGCGCCTGTCGTTGGCGCTGGGCAGGTAGGCGGGGCCCCCGACGCACTCGGCGACCCGCAGAGTGTGTTCGGGTAGGCAGGAATCAAGACTGCGCTGGGAGTCCCAGCTGTAAAAGTGCGCGTCTGCACCGTCAGCCCGTTGAGGAAATGCGCGCGAGCAGCTAGGCCGGCCGTAGTGCGGGCATAGAACAAGCCATACCCGCCGCGGACCACCAATCTGTTACTCCGTAGCGGAGACCACGCAAACCCAATCCGCGGGGCGAAGTTGTTGTTGTCTTGGGGGACGAAGCTCGTATCGAGCCCAGCGGCCACCAGTGCCGGGTAGGGGTTCTTCACTCGTGGCTTGGCCATCACCTGTACGTCGTAGCGCAAGCCCAAATTGAACGTCAGGCTGGGCCGGGCGCGCCACTCGTCCTGAACAAAGCCCGCAAATTCCTGAACGTTCGGGTGCACCCTGATTCCAGGTGTTCCGCCCCCAGAAAATGCCTCGACGTATCTCTCACCTGCGATCGGTAGGGGCGCTCCTGCCAAGCCGCGGCCAAAACTTTCCAAGCTGTTGAAGCGGTAACTACCGGAGAAATTGATAGCGTTGAAGAACATGATTCGATCGACCAACACATTGGCACCAACTTTGAAGGCGTGGCGGCCGCGGCCCAACGACAGCGTGTCCGACCACTCACCCCGGCGGATGACTATTTCGCGCGGGCTTAGTGAGGCACGCCCAATCGTGAGCACGGGCTGACCACCCTCGAAGATGTCGGCGGAGGGATTGATGCTATTCGAGCGACCGGGTTGATTGCTACTCACATAGCTGAAGCGGGCCACATTCACCAGGGAAGGCGAGATCGTAGAGGTAAGTGAAACTGCCAGCGTGTCACTGTTTTCCTCAGAAGCGCCGGTGCGCTCGATAGAGACTTGTGGACCTGCTTGTTCAAGATTAGCTCCGCCAAACCGTTGGCGATTCCATCGCCCGTTGAATCGCTGGGTCGGAGTAATGTGCCAGTCCATCTTAGCCAGGTAGACATCCTGGTCAAAGCCTCGGACCCAAGACTCAGCCCGTGGCGATAAATAATCCAGAGCACGGTGCTGGAAGCCGGCGACGACAGGATCGGAGGATAGATTGAACCCCGAGGGCAAATTTAGGAACGTCACGTTGAATTCCGTACGGCGCTGACCATCGTAGTTCGCAAAGAAAAACAGTTTGTTCTTGCGAAGTGGGCCTCCCATAGCCCCGCCAAACTGGTGCACGTGGAAAGGTTCTTTTGGTTCGCCCAGGTTCTTGCTGATTAAGCCCGTGGCATTCAATGCTCTGTCGCGGAAGTACCAAAACAGGCTGCCATGAAATTCGTTGGTTCCGGATTTTGTGATCACACTTACCGTGCCCGCCCCGGCCCGGCCCAGCTCCGCCGAGTAAGCGTTGGTGTTCACTTGGAACTCTTGCACCGCCTCCTGGCTTAACTGGTATCGATCGCTGCCGGCCAATCCCCCCAACGGGCCACTTTGGAAAGTATTATTGTCGTCCGCTCCATCCAGCAGGAATGAGGACATCCCCCGCTGGCCGCCAAAAGTAACGCTGACACCGCTTGCCGCAGGCGTGACCCCTGGTGTGATCCCTGGTGCAAGGAAAACGAAGCCGAGGAAGTTACGACCGTTCAAAGGAAGGTGGGCCACCAAGCGCCCTTCCACCGCGCTGCTCACCTCGCTTCGGGTGGACTCCAACAGAGGAGTTTCACTGCTGATTACAACCTTCTCGGTTCCCGTAGCTAACAAAAGCGTGAGATTCAAGTTGATTGCACTACCAATGTTTACCACCACGTTTTTCTGAATCAAGCTCGCGAAACCCGTATGTTCCGCCACCAATTCATAGCTTGCCACCGCGAGCACTGGAAAGCGGAACAGGCCCAACTCATTTGTGGTCGCGCTAAGTGTGGCCGAAGTATTGAGGTTAGTCACTCGTAGCGCCACACCCGGGATGACCGCGCCGGAAGGGTCGGTCACCATGCCCTCAATCGAACCTTCGTTGCCCAACTGAGCTCGCACCGGCACGGCGAGACCCAGTAACAGCAGGAACAACGCCAGCCTCTTCAAGCGTCTACCTCCGACCCACGCCTTCAAACCAGCAATCGCACCTTCGCTACCCGGCGGGGAATGTTATCGCGCTTTGACCTGGGGTAGGCCAACGCGCCGCACGAGGTCCTGGAAACGTGGATCGGAGCGGAGCGGTTCGAGCAATGGGTCCACGTTGAGCCAGACGATTCGGTCTCTGCGTTCCTCGTAGGCTTTCTCCAGCCAAGCGAACGCCTGCTCTTTGTCGCCGAGGCCCGCATAGGCCCATATGATTCCGAACGGCGCACCATATCCGCGCCCCTCCGCTTCAATTCGCTCCAATTGGCCCACAAGTTTCAGTGCCTCCTTCCGCTGACCGACCCGCGCGTGTACATGCGCAAGGGCCCCCAAAACAAGTACCTCTTTCTCGTTGAAGGTTAGCGCTTTTTGGAGTGCTGCGATGGCCTGCTGGAACATCCCCTGCTGCAAATAGGCCCTGGCGAGGACGAGGCTCGCATCCGAGAAACTCGCGTCCAGCTCCAGCGCTTTTTGCATGGACGCCATGCCTTCGTCAGTCCTTCCGGCATAGAAGTAGGCTGCCCCAGCCCAGGTGTTGACAAACGGCGAGACAGGGTCCAGTTGCTGGGCGTGTTTGGCCTCGGAGACACTTTCTTCAGAGCGCTGCATCGCCCATAAGTATTGCGCATACCAAATATGAGCCAACGGATAGCTGGGGCTGAACTTAATAGCCAGTTGATACTCTCGCTCTGCGTCCACCCAATCCCATTCCTGCTGGGCGGCCCTGGCGAGCGCGCTGTGCGCTTCGGCAAGCGTGCCGTCCAGCTTCAGCGCTTTCTCGGCCCACTGCCGTGCTTGAATGCGGAGGTCGCTAGGGTCTCTTGTCGCAGCCCCTCTGTTGCTGTGTATGTACAGGACTGCCAAGCTGCCATAGGCAGGAGCGTAGCCCGGATCTATCGCAATCGCTTTCTCAAAGTAGTCCTTCGCTCTCGTCCAACTTGTCCTTGTCATTGCCTTGTAAGAGTAGGAGCGGCCCAACAAGTAGGCTTCGTAAGCTTCCGGATCGACGCGTTGGGATGTGGCGAGGCGCACCCGTTCCTCAGGCATCAACCTGACCCGTATCTGGCGGGCCACACCTCGGGCAACCTCGCCCTGCACGGCGAGGATGTCCTGCTGGTCGAACTCATAGCTCTCTGCCCAGAGATGGCGTTCGGGCACAGCTTGAACTACGTTAACCGTGATGCGCACCTTGCCTCTCGAGCGGAGTACCGTGCCTTCCAAGAGCGCATTTACGTTGAGGTCCCTCGCAATCCGCGGCAGCGGTTTCGCTGTTTGCCGATAGCCGAGAACAGTCTGATGTGAGATTACTTGCAACGTACTGATCTTACCCAGTTCGGTGATCAGCGCCTCGGTCATCCCGTCTGCAAAATAGTCCTGCGCGGGGTCGCCCGAGAGGTCTTTCAGTGGCAGTACGGCAATGGAAGTAATTTCGCCCGTTAGAGGCCGACCCAGCAGACGGTCGCGAACTCCGACGAAAATCATCCCCAGCCCCACCGTAAGCAGCATAAACGCCACTGCCGCCCACCACACGACTCTCGTAAGTCGGACCGGAGACGTCCTTTCTATTAACTCCAGCCGTGTGTGGCCATCGTTCCACCAAACGTCAATCTCGGACTTATGCGCGTAGACTGTCGCTTTCCTCTTATGGGCGTGACGATGGACAGGTAGACCTTCTTTCTCCCACCGTCGCACGGTACTTTCGTCACGTTTCAAGTAGGCGGCGATCTCCTTCCAGGAATCTAGGCGTTTGCTGGCAGGAGGCTCGGAGGGCTCAGGTGTCGACAGTGGTTTCCCTACAGCCATAACGCCGCCTCGATTAGGGAGGATAAACTTATCGGTTATGCTACTCCCCCACTTCGTCGGTTTCAACACCAGTACGGAAAGCGGGCCGCGATGAGCGCATTTGCGCGTATCTGCGCGGATTTACCTGTTGCTGGCTCACAGAAAGGTCCCTATGGTGGCCTCAAGCCAGAAGTAGGCTCAAGAAATGGCTGGCCAAACCATCGGAACTTGAAATTCAACGAGGTGTCACCATTATGAAGAGCGTACTAGTGTTGTGCGGAGTGGTTGCGTGGGGTCTATTCGGATCGGGAAGCATGTCTGCGCAAGATGCGCAAATTGCGCCGCCCGTTTGTGTCGCGGAAGACAACAACTCGCACGTCCTGACATGCGATCATCAGGTTCCTCACATTTCGACAGTGCCGGCTAACATGGGTGAATTGGTCCCTCTATTTGTCCGGGAACGTGTCGCTAGCAATCGTGGCCCCGGAAAGGCAGTTCTTATGATCCACGGTCTCAGCGTTCCGGTGCTCCCGGGGTTTGAGTTGCGCAAGGACCACTACGACTGGGCTCTCTGGCTGGCGCAAGCGGGCGGCTTAGACGTATTCATGCTCGATTTCCAGGGATCCGGTCGTTCTCCGCGCCCCAAGATGGACGACCCGTGCAATGTGCCCACAGCCCAACAAGATATACTAATTCCCAATCCTCTCAGCGCCGCTTGCAATCCATCGTACAAATTTCAACTTATCAACTCGCGAAGCGATTGGGACGAGCTCGATACCGTTGTTGACTACGTCAGGGCGATTAGGGCGAAGCGCGGGGTCGAGGGAGATGACAAGGTCGCCCTCGTAAGCTGGTCCCAGGGTTCAGCCCGCGTCGGCCCCTATGCCGTGCAGCATCCGGATAAAGTCGATAGCCTGTTTCTGTATGCCCCGATCTTTAACCCCGCAGCGCCGAGCGGGACAGGAGACGGTTTCGGTGCCCCAGCGGCGCTGCCGCGACCCGGAACGCCGATGTCTCTTAGGACGCGCGGCGACCTGATGGGCTTGTGGGATCCGGAGGTCGAAGCTGAGATGATCCAAGGTGGCTGCGATGCCCCCGTGGAGGATGGGATTCAAGACGTGGTCTGGAGCGCCATCATGGACAACGACTCACTTGGCCGCACCTGGGGCCCGCCGTCCGCCGGTTCCTCTGCCGGTTCTGTTCCCGAGGGTGTGATGCGAGTGCGCACGCCGTTCTTGTGGGGGTGGAACGCTAGCACGGCGCACAAGATATCTGTTCCCGTGCTGATCATTGCCGGAGAACACGATACGGGAGGTGGAGGTATTCAAGACTTGCCTCGCCTCTATGCTGAGGTTCCGCACGATCAAAAACTGTGGTTCAAGGTCCAGTGTGCGGGACATTTCATGGTCTGGGAAAAACAACGCAGTGTGCTGCACCATATTTCCAAGCAGTGGCTGACTCACGGCGCAGTCGAGGGGCTCACCAACGGCAGCTTCTTTGTCGACACGGAGGGGGTTATCCATCCTCAATAGATTCATGTTGGCCCACTTCTGCACGCATTGAGCGGTGCACCATAGGCATTTTGTTGCGACTCTGCCGTGCGGCCCAGAAGCCCCAGTGAACTCGTCGGGTTGCGGGCGGATTACGGGCAACTCGGAAGTAATCCACTGACTGATTAACGCGCAAACCGTCCATGTAGATTTGAAGTTTCCGATTACCGGACTTACCCGATTCCCTCAAGAAATCGAAAATTGTCACGTTCTTGCCTCCGACTAAATGCTCTCGGTGCCAGGTTCGCGTTTTGACTTTCTAGACCTCGCTTTGGTCTGGGTGTACCCTTGCCGAGTCTCGCCTTCAGAGGAGCCTCATGCCCCGTTATCGAGCCGTGCTAATGCTGACACTCGTGTCCTTTCGCTGCGCCGGGTGTCAACGGGAACCGACAGATACGCGTGCTCTTGACGAGCGTGCTATCCGAGCCGCAGATGCCGCGACACTTAAAGCTGCGCAGGCAAATGATGTTGACGGTGCGGTTGCCAACTACGCGGATGATGCCTCCTGGCTCCCGCCCAACTCACCTCTGGTCCACGGCAAAACGGCGATCAGGGCAGGATGGGCCAAGCTGATCGGTAACCCAGGGTTCACTATCGACTGGCAGATCAACAAAGTGGAAATCGGTCGGGCGGGTGATCTCGCTTATACGATCTACACTTATCAGATGGCTCTTGACGGAGCCGACGGCAAACCGATTACCGATCAAGGCAAAGATATGGCGGTTTGGAGGAAGCAGCCGGATGGTGCTTGGAAAATGGTGGCCGACACGTTTAATTCGGATTTAGCCGTAAAATCACAAGCGAAGACTCCTGAAACCAAACACAAAACAACCAAACATCGCCCCCGCAAGAGGCACAGGACCACTTAGAGAATTTGTCTTTGCGCGTGTTTCTTCGGGCCACGCTGATCTAGGAACTGGCTCATCGTGCAGGCATTCCAAGTATTGATCGCACCCGCTGCCGCTGAATCATTTCTCTTGGCGACTTCGCACCTGGCTTCTCAAGCCATTGCGTGAAATCCCCCAGCTTCACCCGATGCTCGACTCGGACATCCGACACGGAAACCTTAACGATGCCATGTTGGAATCCGTGAACCCAAGGTCCTTGGAAGTTCTGCCGGAAAGGAAGCCACTACGGTAAGGAAACGGGTCTTGTCTGCTGCTGGCAGGGTGAAAATTGCGCAGGCGACGAAAAGACGTTGGGCGAAGGAACGTGCGCAGGCGAAGAAAGTGGCGGCATAGTTCGACGCTCAGCATAAATACGTACGTATTCGAATATGTTGACATCGTGCGCGGCACACTTAGAATGCGGAACATTACTCGCTCGGGACGCAACTGTTTAGCTACGCGCCGGACTTTCATTTAGCCGAGGCACGGACTGTTCGCGTCCCACCTCCTACTTAACCGATCAGCTACTTCGGCACCCCGTTGTTCAACCAGGTTCTAACTCCGCCATGATGAGGGCAAGTTCCGCGGCGATGGGCGCGTGTCTTTTCCATGTACCGTCTCTCACAACGTCGGTCAATGTCGTTGCCCGAAGTATACGCTTGACATACTACCTTTCTGAGTAGATTGTAGCGGGTAATATCCCCGCAACAAGTCATCTACGGAGGCCCAGCCATGAGACTTGTCTGTTCTTTTGCTCTGTCCACATCGTTGTTGTTTTCAAATTTTGCGGACATCCAGCAAGCACCGCAAGCAACCCAAGCACCACAAGCAAACAAGGACCAGCAGTCCCCAGCAAAAACCGAAACCGCACCCCTGAAACAGCCGCTAGCATTCGGTTTGGAAGATGGCACACCGATTAAGCTTCGGCTAACGCGAAATCTTTCGTCGGCTGACGCGACTACCGGGGACCGTGTGGACTTCGAGGTTCTTGAGGATGTGAAGGTAAAGGACGTAATTGTTGTTCCTCGTGGCGGTCTCGCGTTAGCGACAGTCACCGAAGCACAGCACAAACGCCGGATGGCTCGCGGCGGCAAACTCGACGTGAACGTCGATGACGTGCGCCTGATAGACGGAGAGAAGGCGCCGTTGCGGGCGGTTAAGGAAGCAAAGGGTGGTGGTCACACTGGCGCAATGACCGGAGCGATGATCGGGACTGCGATTGTCTTCTTTCCTGCCGCCCCACTCTTTCTATTCATGCATGGCAAAGACATCACAATCCCGAAAGGAACAGAGATCACCGCCTATATCAACGGAGATATCCCGTTGGACCCTGTGAGGTTTAAGAAGGCTGAGTTCAAGCCCACAATCGACGCGACTGTGGCACCGGGTTCCACTGCTCCGGCAACGAGCGTAGATTCTTCAGTCTCCTCAGTAGACGTGAAGTCCAGTCCTGACGGAGCCGAAATCACTATCGATGACAAATATATGGGCAGCACGCCATCCACGCTCAAACTTACACCGGGCGATCACAAAATTAGGCTGGAAAAGGCTGGGTTCAAAGTGTGGGAGAGAACCCTGGCCTTGGGCGCTGGTGGAAACGCGAACATCAATGCCACGCTGGACAAAGAATAGAAGACAGGAGGACTGATTCATGTGCAATAGATTACTGTCGGTCTTTGCTCAAGTCATTTTGACCGTTGTTCTCATCAATCCAGTGGATTTCTTCTCGGCTACCTGCACTGGTGCCGACCCGTGTCACGTCTGCAAGAATTGCCACTACTGCCGATATTGCGCAAAAGAAGGCGGGAAGTGTGGGGTTTGCAAGTAACAGCGCGTAAGGAGAAGTTATGTGGAAAATCGTGTTCACGCTTAGCTTGGTCCTTTCGGCTACTCAGGGCGCGGCTGCTGACATCACTTGCACTGCTACCAAAACTGTACCAACTCAAAATCGCACTCGAATGAAACACCGAACTCCGCCCAGCAGTAGTTCAAGCCCAACACTCACAACTGTCGCAGCCATGATCGCAGCTTCGCCCGCCGCTGGAACAAATACGTCGGGATTTCGAACTGCTGTTGGGCCAATTGACCCACGCGAGAATGCGGTCGTGATTTTGAAAGGCGACCTATGGCAGATCAATGTCGAGCCAAACGACTGTGATTTTCATCTGGAGATCAGTGAGGTCGGAGGCACAGCAACCAGCAACCGCGTGATTGTCGAAATTCCCCAGACAGCGCGTTTCACTGCCACACGAAATGCCTTTCTCCGGGGGCTTCAGGCTGCGGGTGTCAGACTCCGATCCCGAACGCCCCTGATCCACCCAATCCGCGTTCAAGTCCTGGGATTCATGTTTTTCGATGCGTGGCACTTCAGTGCAACTAACCATCGTGGGAATAATCATGGTTCGGCACAAGTGGATTCAATTTGGGAGATTCATCCAGTTTGGGGAATTATCTTTCCGACTAGTTAGGCGATTAGGATGTTCGCGTAGTTCCCACAACGCCTTCGATATCCTCTCGACGTGAATCATCCGCCCATCCTTCTCGGAACCTCATTCTTCACAGCTTCAGGTTGGGACGGCGTGTTTTACCCAAAAGGAATGCGATCCGCCGACTACCTCATTTCTTACGCGGAACACTTTCACACGGTCGAAGCATCCCGCGCTGATGATCCTCATCATTCTCGCTTTCTTGGCGAATCTCTGCTACGGCACGGTGTACCTCGTGGATATCCCTCTGCAGCTCACGTTCGCTACGTGGTGCAAATATCGCTGGGCCTTGCTCCTGAAGATCGATCGGCGGCAATTTCCGGTCAGAATGGACAAGCAGTGCGGCTCGGGTAAAACGGGCTTCACTGCCTTTTTTTATGTAGCCGGACTACCTGTCCGAACACATATTGACGACGCATACCGGATTAAGCGCAGAAACTTGTATTTGGTTGGCATAGCAAGCGAGGTTCGGAACGCGACTCTATTCGCCGGAATACCGTCACTAAGGTGGCAAGAGCTTCTAGCATCGCACTCCCTCCGAACCATTGCACCGTTTGTCGCTGCAGGGTGGTTGGTATAGCAAGCAAATCATTGAATAAAACCGCACTCGCGTTTTGGTTTGTCAGAATTCGCGTCTCATGGCCACTGGCCAGATTTTACGAGTGTCCGAACCCTGATTGCTTTTGCGAGGTCAGCGTATTCAGCCCGCCCATAAAGGGCACCCAATGCGGCGACAGCCGCTGCGGTGCGGAATGAAGAAGTCATACAGAAGACCAACATATTGAAACCTAGCGATTCTGCTCGGAAGCGATTTGTTTGATGGCGCAAACAGTTCGGTGTGAATAAAAAGAATGGGCTCAGAGCGCCGACGCTTTCCTCGCTATCCATTCGTCGCGGACACCGAAATAACCGACATCGCTTCGAATACCAGGCTGGGCGGTAGAAGCGGTGACTTGAGTATGGGAGGATGCTTCCTCGATATGGTGAATCCCTTGCCGGAAGGTACTGAGATTCGGG